>Ga0210046_1001078_pt1 | contig 22530 bp, 28 predicted proteins | sample CryGeyCG2114_250_FD_185461 | JGI IMG/M metagenome (GOLD analysis project Ga0210046, IMG submission 185461) | Groundwater microbial communities from aquifer - Crystal Geyser CG18_big_fil_WC_8/21/14_2.50 (SPAdes) (version 2) | ecosystem: Environmental > Aquatic > Deep subsurface > Groundwater ... | reverse complement strand
AACAGTTGCAGGCTCGTATTTCATTCCGTCGGGCTATGAAGCAAGCAATTGCTTCTGCTTTAAGAGTAGGTGCTGAGGGTATAAAAGTGCAGGTTTCCGGACGTTTAGGCGGTGCTGAAATGGCGCGGACTGAGCATTACAAAGAAGGAAGGACGCCTTTGCATACATTACGGGCCGATATTGATTATGCATTATCTGAAGCGCAAACCGTATATGGTAAGTTAGGAATTAAAGTTTGGATATTTAAAGGTGAGATCTACGGTAAAAAAGATCTTTCTCCAAACCAAGAACAACCTAAACCAGCCAATGCGCCTGCCAACGAACGTGAGCGTTCTCCAAGAGGTGAAGGCCGGGGAGATCGTGGTGATCGGGGAGATAGAGGCGGACGCCGGGATGGTGGCCGGAATGATTTCGGGGGTAGAGACCGTAAAGATGCCGGTGCTGCCGGTGGTGGACCGCGTCGGAATAATAATTCTGGTGGTAACCGCGGTGGTAAAAGATAATAAATATATTAATATCAAAAAAGATATAGAAAATGTTACAGCCGAAAAGGACCGTATATAGAAAAATGCAAAAAGGCCGGGTTCACGGGCTCGCCTATAGAGGTTCCTCTATATCCTTCGGATCATTTGCAATTAAATCATTAGAAGCCTCCCGCATTACCAGCCGCCAGATTGAAGCTGCTCGTATTGCCATGACACGGGCCATGAAAAGAGAAGGCCAGGTTTGGATTCGTATATTCCCGGACAAACCAATCACCAAAAAACCGGCTGAGGTTCGGATGGGTAAGGGTAAAGGTTCACCGGAGTACTGGGTAGCCGTAGTTAAACCCGGAACAATTTTATTCGAATCGGATGGTGTGCCGTTAGAAACTGCTCAGGAATCTTTACGCTTAGCTGCTCAGAAATTACCGGTAAGAACTAAATTTGTTGTACGTAGAGATTACGTTGAGAGTTAATTATGAAATATTCAGAAATTCAGGCGCTATCTCTGGAAGAGTTAAGAGAGCGCTTACAGGCAGAAAATACCAGCAGCCAATCGTTAAGATTTGCGCATTCTATTTCTCCATTAGAAAACCCTTTAAGAATCAAACAATCTCGTAAGCTGATTGCAAGACTTAACACTGAATTGAGAAAAAGAGAATTAGAGGCAACTTCTAAATAAGTAAGGAAATGGAAGAAAGAAATCTAAGAAAAGAAAGAAGTGGTAAAGTTGTTTCCAACAAAATGGACAAGTCTATCACTGTTTTAGTAGAAAGCAGAACAAAACACCCAATGTACGGTAAGTTCATCACCAAATCTACTAAATTCATGGCCCATGATGAAAACAATGAATGCGGTATTGGTGATACTGTACGCATCATGGAAACCCGCCCCTTAAGTAAAAATAAAAACTGGCGGTTAGTTGAAATAATAGAAAGAGCTAAATAAGATGATACAGCAGGAATCAAGATTATCTGTAGCAGATAACAGCGGAGCCAAAGAAGTTCTTTGCATCCGGGTACTAGGCGGAACGGGTAAAAAATATGCTTCTATTGGAGATAAAATTATTGTTACCGTAAAATCAGCATTATCATCTGGTAATATTAAAAAAGGAACTGTTTCTAAGGCAGTTGTTGTTAGAACCAAAAAAGAAATTCGCCGCAAAGACGGTTCTTATATCCGGTTCGATGATAATGCCGCCGTTCTTTTAAATGCGAATGATGAGCCGAAAGGAACTCGTATATTTGGTCCAGTAGCCCGCGAGTTACGTGAAAAACAATTTATGAAAATCGTTTCTTTGGCTCCAGAAGTATTATAATATGAAGACACAAGTAGAAAAGAAGCATAAATTACACGTAAAAACCGGAGATACTGTTAAAGTAATCGCTGGTAATGATCGTGGTAAGACTGGTAAAATTGTATCGGTAAAAACTGATACGAATAAAGTAGTGGTAGAAGGTATTAATATCATTACCAAGCACAATAAACCCAGTGCTAAATCACCACAAGGTGGTATAGAAAAAAAAGAAGCGCCTATTCATGCCAGCAATGTGCAGTTAGTTGACGGTAGTGGCAACGTAGTCAGAACCGGCCGTAAAGCTGATGCAAATGGTAAGTTGCAACGTTATTCTAAAAAAACAGGAGATCTTATTTAAAATGGCAACTGCAAGATTAAAAGAAAAATATTCGAATGAAATCATTCCGCAACTAAAGGAAAGATTTCGGTATAAAAGTATTATGCAGGTTCCGAAGATCACTAAAATCTGCATCAACAGAGGTATAGGTAACGCTGTTTCTGATAAAAAATTAGTTGATAACGGGGTAGACGAATTAACCATTATTGCTGGTCAGAAAGCAGTAGCTACAAAGGCTAAAACCTCTGTATCTAACTTCAAGTTACGCGAAGGAATGCCAATCGGAGCTCGGGTAACACTTAGAGGTGACCGCATGTACGAGTTTATGGATCGTTTGATGACGATTGCTTTACCCCGGGTGCGTGACTTTAGAGGTATTAATGATAAAGGTTTTGATGGACGGGGTAATTATACCTTGGGTATCAAAGAACAAATCATTTTCCCGGAAATTTCTATTGATAAAATCAAATCTATTTCAGGTATGGATATAACATTCGTAACATCTGCTCAGAACGATGAGGAAAGTTATGAATTACTGAAAGCATTTGGTATGCCATTCCAGAATATTAAAAAATAAAGATCATGGCAAAAGAATCAGTAAAAGCTAGAGAGCTAAAAAGACAGAAATTAGTGGCCAAATTTGCAGAGAAAAGAAAAGCATTAAAAGCCGCTGGTGATTATGATGGATTAGATAAATTACCCAGAAATGCATCACCCGTACGTCTGCATAATCGCGACAAAATAAATGGTCGGCCTAGAGGTTTCATGCGCAAGTTTGGCATTAGCCGGGTAACTTTCCGGGAAATGGCATCAGCAGGTAAAATACCAGGCGTAACCAAAGCAAGTTGGTAATTTTATTATCAATAATTTAGTAATTAAATAAAAAATAGTATCTTTGCGGCTCTTTGAAAAAAAGAGTTATAAAATTATATTCATAATGAATACAGATCCAATAGCAGATTATTTAACTAGGCTAAGAAATGCGATTAAAGCAAATCACCGCATAGTTGAAATTCCCGCGAGTAAAATCAAAAAGGAAATAACACGCGTGCTGCATGAGAAGGGGTATATTCAAAGCTATCGGTTTGATGACTCTTCAGTGCAAGGTACCATCAAAATAGCTTTAAAATACAATCCGAGCACAAAGCAATCTGCTATTGTAAAGCTGGAAAGAATAAGCAAGCCAGGTTTGCGTAAATACGTGCACCTAGAAACCTTACCCCGGGTTCTTAATGGTTTAGGCGTTGCTATTCTTTCAACTTCTAAAGGCGTAATTACAGAGAAAGAAGCGAAGGAATTGAACGTTGGTGGTGAAGTTTTGTGTTACGTTTATTAAGAAAGATTAGACCATGTCACGTATAGGAAAATTACCCATTACTTTACCTGCGAATGTAGCAGTTACGGTTGAGCAGGACAATTCGGTTACGGTAAAAGGACCTAAAGGTTCTTTATCTTTACTGGTAGACCGTGATATTAACATTAGCCAGGCAGATGGCTCGGTTGTAATAACTCGCCCAACAGAACAAAAAAGACACAAAGCCATGCATGGCTTATACCGGTCTTTATTGAATAATATGATTTTGGGCGTTAGCACTGGTTTCAGAGAGCAGCTGGAACTGGTAGGGGTAGGTTTTAAAGCTACCATAACAGGTTCTACCTTGGAGTTAGCTTTAGGTTACTCACACAATATATTTTTGGCTTTACCTCCGGAAGTAAAAGCTACTGCGGTAACAGAAAAAGGTAAAGCTCCTTTAATTACTTTAGAATGTATTGACAAGCAGTTGTTAGGACAAGTAGCTGCTAAAATCAGATCATTACGTAAAGTAGAGCCTTATAAAGGAAAAGGTATTCGTTTTGTTGGCGAAGAAATCAGAAGAAAAGCTGGTAAAACAGCCTCTAAATAAAATCTGTCATGGCAGTAAGTAAATCAGAAAGAAGACTTAGAATTAAAAGAAGTATCCGGTCTAAAATCTCCGGTACAGCTGAACGACCTCGTTTATCCGTTTTTCGGAGCAATAAAAATATATATGCCCAGTTAATAGATGACTTAGCAGGTAAAACTTTGGTTTCAGTTTCTTCAGCAACAACTGAAGTTACAGGAGCTAAAACTGAAACATCTGGAGCTGTGGGTAAAGCTTTAGCCACTAAAGCACAGGAACAAGGTATTACAGAAGTTGTTTTCGACCGCTCTGGATACTTATACCATGGCCGGGTAAAATCATTAGCAGAAGGAGCCAGAGAAGCTGGCCTTAAATTTTAATAAAACATGTCACAAAATAACATACGTGTTGTAAAGGCGAGTGAGATTGACCTCAAAGAAAAAGTTGTGGCAATTAAGCGTGTAGCCAAAGTAGTTAAAGGTGGTAGAAGGTTTAGCTTTTCTGCCATTGTAGTAGTAGGTGACGGAAATGGTACAGTAGGTTACGGTTTAGGTAAAGCTAACGAAGTAACCGATGCTATTGCTAAAGGCATTGATGATGCTAAGAAAAATTTAGTGAAAGTTCCTATTTATCATCATACGGTACCTCATTCTATTGAAGGAAAATATTCAGGTGGTTTTGTACTAGTGAAACCGGCGGCAGCAGGTACTGGTGTAATTGCTGGTGGTGCGATGCGCGCAGTTTTTGAAAGTGCCGGTATCCGGGACGTATTGGCTAAATCTAAAGGATCTTCTAACCCGCACAACGTAGTTAAGGCAACTTTTGATGCTTTATCGCAAATGCGTGATCCGTTAGCTGTTGCGCAACAAAGAGGTGTTAGTCTTCAAAAAGTTTTTAACGGATAAAATATGGCTCAGATAACAATAACCCAAGTTAAAAGTATTATCGACCGTCCGGAAAAACAAAAGCTTACCATGAAAGCTTTGGGATTAGGTAAGATTAATAAATCTGTGACTGTTGATGAGACGCCGCAGATTTTAGGTATGGTTCAAAAAGTGCAACACCTGGTAGAGGTTAAAAATAGTTAATATGAATCTGAGTTCTTTGCAACCTGCTGAAGGTTCCATTAAAAATAGAAAAAGAATTGGTAGAGGTACGGGTTCTGGCCGTGGTGGTACTTCCACCAGAGGTCATAAAGGTGCTAAATCACGTTCTGGTTACAGCCGTAAAGCTGGCTTTGAAGGTGGCCAGATGCCTTTACAAAGAAGAGTACCTAAATTTGGTTTTAAAAACATAAACCGGGTTGAATACACGGGAGTAAATTTAGATGTATTGCAATCTTTAGTTCAAGGAAGCGATGTACAAACTATTGACTTTGCTTTCTTGAAAGCTCATGGTTTGGTTTCTAAAAACGATCGAGTAAAAATATTAGGCAGAGGTGAATTATCTAGCACAGTTGAAGTTCATGCGCATGCTTTTTCTAAATCGGCGATAGAATCGATTGAAAAAGCTGGTGGAAAGACTATTACTCTTTAATTAGCCTTTATGAAAAAGTTAATAACAACTTTCAAGAACATATTTGCCATTGAAGACCTAAGGATTCGTATTTTGAATACCTTAGGCTTTATTGCAATATTCCGTTTAGGTTCTTATGTTGTTTTACCGGGAGTAGATCCTAATCTTTTGCAATCTAACTCGCAAGGAATTTTTGGCTTACTGGATACTTTATTAGGAGGTGCTTTTAGCAATGCTTCTATTTTTGCATTAGGTATTATGCCCTATATCTCTGCGTCTATTGTGCTGCAATTATTAACTATTGCAGTACCATATTTTCAGAAGATGCAAAAAGAAGGTGAGTCTGGCCGTAAAAAGATTAATCAGTATACCAGGATATTAACTATTGCTATTACAGCGGCTCAGTCGTTTGGTTTTATTCAAACGATTAATGCCGAAGCTATTTATGTTGATCCTTTCTGGTTTAGTATTTCTTCCGTCTTCATTTTAACGGCCGGAACCATGTTCTGTATGTGGATTGGGGAAAAAATTACGGATAAAGGAATAGGTAATGGTATATCCATGCTGATAATGATTGGTATTGTTTCCAGATTACCGGGTGCAATTATTTCTGAAGTTTTATCTAAAAACCTAAATGGTTCTATTTTACTAATTATTGAATTTATTGTGCTGTATTTTATTGTAATGGGAGTAGTAATGCTTACCCAGGCCGTAAGAAGAATACCAGTACAATATGCAAAGCAAGTTGGTGGTACTACACAGTACAGTGGCCAACGCCAGTTTATCCCTTTAAAGGTGAATGCAGCCGGTGTAATGCCGATTATTTTTGCCCAATCATTAATGTTTTTACCATCTCTTATCGCTTCTATTTGGCGCGATACGAGTGAATTGGCGGCTACAATAGGCAATACTTTTTCTGATTATACCAGCTGGCAGTATAACTTATTATTTGGAATTCTGATTCTTGTGTTTACTTATTTCTACACTGCAATCAGTGTTAATCCGGATCAGATTTCTAATGATTTAAAAAGAAGTGGTGGCTTTATTCCCAGTGTTAAACCTGGTTTAGCTACTTCCGAATTTATTGGTCAGGTTTTAGATCGTATAACTTTGCCGGGTGCTATTTTTCTGGCAATTATTGCGATTCTGCCATCTATAGCTATGCTATGTGGTATTACCAGAGAGTTTTCTTCTTTCTTTGGTGGTACTTCGCTAATTATTATGGTTGGGGTTGTTTTAGATACCCTTAACCAGGTAGAAAGTTATTTGCTGATGAAGCATTATGATGGTATGATGAAATCTGGTAAATTAAAAGGAACATCTCAAAACATAGCTATGGCTTCTTAATATGGTTATTTATAAAACCGAAGAAGAAATAGAATTAATACGTGAAGGTGCGCAAATTTTAAGTAAAGCTCACGGAGAGGTGGCGGCTCATATTAAAGAAGGAATCACTACTTTAGCTTTAGATACGCTAGCTTATGAGTTTATAAATGATCTTGGCGGTAAACCATCTTTTAAAGGCTATAATGGATTTCCTTATAGTTTATGTATTTCGGTCAATTCGGCTGTAGTACATGGTTTTCCGGGTAATTATGTGCTTAGGTCCGGAGATATTGTTTCTATAGATGCCGGTGTTTTTTACAAAGGGTTCCACAGCGATAGTGCTTACACGCATGCCGTGGGTGATGTTTCACCCGAAGTAATGCACCTTATAAAAATCACGAAAGAATCTCTTTATTTAGGTATAGAGAAAGCAGTAGTTGGAAGCAGAATGGGTGATATTTCCGCTACTATTCAAACCGAAGTGGAAAAACAACGCTTTTCAGTGGTGCGAGAATTGGTAGGACATGGCATTGGAAGGAACTTACACGAATCTCCTGAGGTTCCTAATTATGGAAAGCGCGGTCAAGGTTTAAAATTACAGAATGGTTTAGTAATAGCTATTGAGCCAATGGTAAACCTGGGATCTAAGAATGTAGTGCAGGAAGCAGATGGTTGGACCATACGGACCAAAGATAATAAACCTTCTGCTCATTTTGAACATACTGTTGTTGTTAGAAAAGATAAAGCAGAAATTTTAACAACTTTTGATTACATAGAAAAGCGAGTTTAAATATATATGGCAAAACAGTCCTCTATAGAACAAGACGGAACAATTTTAGAATCTTTATCCAATGCGATGTTCCGGGTTGAATTAGAAAACGGACATCAGGTAATTTCTCATATTTCAGGAAAAATGAGAATGCACTACATTAAGATTTTGCCCGGCGATAAAGTTAAAATTGAAATGTCGCCTTATGATTTATCTAAAGGAAGAATAGTTTACAGATACAAATAAAATGAAAGTTAAAGCATCCGTTAAAAAAAGAAGTGCTGACTGTAAAGTAATCCGTAGAAAAGGAAAGCTTTATGTGATCAACAAAAAGAACCCACGTTATAAACAAAGACAAGGATAATAATTATTATGGCTAGAATAGCAGGAGTAGATATTCCGGATAAAAAAAGAGGCGAAATTGCTTTGACTTATATCTATGGCATAGGTCGGAGACTATCGCAAACCATCCTTACCAAAGCCGGTGTTAGCATCGATAAAAAAGTAAGTGACTGGACTGAAGAAGAAGCGGGTGCCATCAGAGCTGTTATTGCAGCCGAACATAAGACCGAAGGTGTTCTTCGCTCAGAAGTTCAGTTGCACATTAAGCGTTTAATGGACATTGGTTCGTACCGTGGGTTACGGCACAGAAAAGGCTTGCCTGTGAGAGGTCAGCGCACTAAAAACAATACGCGTACCCGTAAAGGTAAACGTAAAACAGTTGCTAACAAGAAAAAAGCTACTAAATAATAAATAGTAAAATGGCTCAAAAAAGAAAAGACAAAGCTAAGAAACGTGTAGTGGTAGTAGAACCTACCGGACAAGTACACATCAAAGCTTCTTTTAATAATATTATCATTTCCATTACTAACAACAATGGTCAGGTTATTTCCTGGGCTTCTGCTGGTAAAATGGGCTTTAAAGGATCTAAGAAAAATACGCCTTATGCCGCGCAGATGGCAGCTTCTGATTGTGCCCGTGTAGCACACGAAGCTGGTATGCGGAAAGCGGAGGTTTTTGTAAAAGGTCCGGGTGCAGGTAGAGAGTCTGCGATCAGAACTGTGCAGAATGCCGGTATTGAAGTTACTACTATAAAAGATGTAACCCCTTTACCGCATAATGGCTGCCGCCCTCCAAAACGTAGAAGAGTATAATAAATTAAATTAAAGCTTTCTGCTAACGTAGGAAGCTTTATTCAAATAATAAAAGCAATGGCAAGATATACTGGCCCTAAAACAAAAATATCAAGAAGATTTAACGAGCCTATTTTTGGTGCAAGTAAAGCTTTACAAAAGAAAGCTTATCCTCCGGGGATGCACGGCAGAGGTCGTCGTAAAAAACAATCGGAATACGCAATCCAATTAATGGAAAAGCAAAAAGCTAAATATCTGTACGGGGTTTTAGAAAAGCAATTTGCTAACCTGTTCGATAAAGCACACCGCAAAGGTGGTATTACCGGTGAAAACTTATTAAGCTTGTTGGAATCACGCTTAGATAATACGGTTTACCGTTTAGGTATAGCGCCTACCAGAAGAGCTGCCCGGCAATTGGTATTGCACAAACATATTCTGGTGAATGGTGAAATAGTAAACATTGCATCTTACAGCCTGAAACCAGGTCAGACAGTTAGTGTTCGCGAAAAATCGAAATCTTTAGAAGCTATTACCACCAGTTTATCTGCCCGCAATGCCCGTCAGTTTAACTGGTTGGAGTGGGACGGTAAAGATCTGACCGGTAAATTTATCTCTTTCCCGCAACGCGATCAGATTCCTGAGAAAATTCAGGAACAATTAATTGTGGAACTTTACTCTAAGTAATAGTTCTTTATTGTAAACTAATAAAATAGCATATATGTCTATATTAGCCTTTCAAATGCCGGAGAAAGTTGTAATGGAGAAATCCGATGACTTCTATGGCCAATTTGAATTTAAACCCCTTGAAAAAGGATACGGTGTAACAATAGGTAATGCACTCCGAAGAATTCTTCTTTCCTCTTTGGAAGGTTATGCCATCACTGCTATGCGAGTACCAGGTGTGTTGCATGAGTTCTCCACCATTGAAGGAGTTATCGAAGACGTATCTGAAATTATTCTGAATCTTAAAATGGTTCGTTTCAAGAAAGTAAACGATTCTATTGAAGATAAAATTACTGTTTCTATCCGTAACCAGGATACTTTTACGGCCGGTGATATTAGTAAATTTACCAATGGTTTTGAAATCTTAAATCCTGATTTGGTAATTTGCCATTTAGACAACAGTACTTCCCTGGAATTTGAGCTTTCTATCCAAAAAGGCCGCGGTTATGTTCCGGCTGAAGAAAACAAGCCGAACGACCAGGTTTTTGGTCAGATTGCCATTGATGCTATCTTCACACCAATTAAAAATGTGAAATATACCATCGAAAACACCCGGGTAGAACAACGTACTGATTACGAAAAACTTTTAATTGATATCCAGACCGATGGTTCTATCCATCCGGAAGATGCATTAAAAGGAGCTGCTCATATCTTAATTCAGCATTTCATGCTGTTCTCTGATAATACCATGACTTTCGAAACTTCTAAACCAGAAGAAGAGGAAGCAGTAGATGAAGAGATGCTGCACATGCGTAAAGTGCTGAAAACACCTTTAAATGATATGGATTTATCAGTACGGGCCTATAATTGTTTAAAAGCCGCCGATATTCGTACTTTAGGTGATCTGGTTCAGCTGGACATGAATGATATGATGAAATTCCGTAACTTTGGTAAAAAGTCTTTAACGGAATTGGAAAATCTGGTACAGGAAAAAGGTCTTACTTTTGGTATGGATCTTTCACGCTACCGGTTAGAAGAAGATTAATAATCAACTGCATAATTCCCGATCCCGCAAGGTTGATCGACGGTATGCACGTGCACAACTGAAATAATAATGAGACACGGTAAAAAAATCAATCATTTAGGCAGAACCTCCTCGCACCGTAAAGCGATGCTATCCAATATGGCTTCGTCTTTAATTTTACACAAGCGGGTTACTACCACTGTAGCAAAAGCAAAAGCATTGCGTAAATACGTAGAACCACTTTTAACCAAATCTAAAAGTGATACTACGCATTCCAGAAGAACAGTATTCTCTTACTTGCAGAATAAAGATTCGGTTAAAGAATTATTTGACGCAGTAGCGGGTAAAATAGCCAGCCGTCCGGGTGGATATACCAGAATATTAAAAACCGGCAACCGTTTAGGTGATAATGCCGATATGTGCATTATAGAACTGGTAGATTACAACGAAAATATGTTAGGTGCTTCTGCTGCTGCTGCAGAAACCAGAACCAGAACCAGACGTCGGGGTGGAAAGAGAAGAGATGATGCTGCAGAAAATGCGGCTGCTGCTGATGCGCCATCTGTTGCTTCAACTACGGCTGCTGCTCCTACAACTAACGTTGAGCCTACTCAAGACACGCCAACTGATACAGTAGCTGACAGAAACGATGCAGAATAAAGTTTTTATAATCTAAATTTTTAAAGGGATATGATATTTATCGTATCCCTTTTTTATTTTTGCACCTCAAGATACTATGAAAGATTCAAATTCAACAGAAGCCATTTTATTATTAGCAGATGGTAAGATTTACCGGGGCAAGAGCCTGGGTAAAGTCGGTACCAGTTCAGGCGAGTTATGTTTCAATACCGGCATGACCGGTTACCAGGAAATATTTACCGATCCGTCTTATTTTGGTCAGGTCATTATTACTACCGTTCCGCATATCGGAAACTATGGTATTGTGAGCAAAGAAGTAGAATCGGAGCAGGTGCAGATTAAAGGATTGGTTTGTAAAGAATTTTCGGAGTATTTCTCCCGGAAATCAGCGGAAGATTCTTTACAAGCTTACTTTGAGCGGGCTGGCATTGTGGGTATCTGTGAAATTGATACCCGGGAACTGGTAAGGCATATCCGGGACAAAGGCGCTATGAATGCTATTATTTCTTCCGAAACGCTGGATATAGCAGTACTGCAGCAAAAGTTACAAGCCACCCCGGTTATGGATGGCCTGGAATTAGCTTCGCAAGTAAGTACCAAAGAAGAATATACTTTAGAAGCGGCCCGAGAGAAACCCTATAAAGTGGCCATTCTGGACTTAGGTGTTAAAAAGAATATATTGAATAATTTTACCCAGCGCGGCTGCGAATGCAAGGTTTTTCCGTTTGATACCAGCTACGAAGAAATGCAAAAATGGGGACCCGATGGTTATTTTATATCAAACGGACCTGGTGATCCTTCGGCTACTACCAAAGCAATTGAGAATGTATCTAAGATTTTAGAAGAAGATAAGCCACTTTTTGGTATTTGCATGGGTCATCAGATTTTAGCGGAAGCCAACGGAATATCTACTTACAAAATGCACAACGGCCACCGCGGCCTGAATCATCCGGTTAAAAACCTGATAACCGGTAAGTGTGAAGTAACGTCGCAGAACCACGGCTTTGTGGTAGATGCCGATCAGGTAAAAAACAGCGATAAAGTAGAAATTACCCATATCAACCTGAACGATGGCACTATTGAAGGTATTCGGGTTAAAGGTAAAAAAGCTTTTTCGGTACAATATCATCCGGAATCTTCGCCGGGACCACACGATTCGGCTTATTTATTTGATGAGTTTGTGTCGATGCTGCCGCCGAAAGAAGGTCCGGCCCGTAATGAGTAATCTTAATAAATATAATTTCCATTTAAACATTTGAGAAGATGAGTTTAATCCAAAGCATTCATGCCCGTCAGATATTTGATTCCAGAGGCAACCCGACTGTTGAAGTTGATGTAGTTACCGAAACTGGCGCCGTGGGGCGTGCGGCTGTTCCTTCGGGAGCTTCTACCGGTAAGCACGAAGCCGTTGAATTACGCGACGGTGATAAATCGAAGTACATGGGCAAAGGCGTATTACAAGCCGTAGCTAATGTAAACGATAAAATTGCGGATGAACTGGTAGGCTTTAGCGTTTACGAACAAAGTCTGCTGGACAAAATTATGATTGAGCTCGATGGCTCATCCAATAAAGGTAAGTTGGGTGCTAATGCTATTCTGGGTGTTTCGTTAGCAGCAGCCCGCGCTGCCGCGGAAGAATTAGGTATGCCGTTATACCGCTACGTAGGTGGTGTAAATGCTAATACTTTACCAGTACCCATGATGAACATCCTGAATGGTGGTAGCCACGCCGATAATTCGATCGACTTCCAGGAGTTTATGATTATGCCGGTAGGAGCGCCTTCTTTCTCCGAAGCCCTGCGTTGGGGAACTGAAATATTCCATCATTTGAAAAACGTTTTGCATAAGCAAGGTTTATCTACCAACGTGGGTGATGAAGGAGGTTTTGCTCCTAATATCAAATCCAATGAAGATGCCATTAAAGTCGTAATACAAGCCATAGAAACGGCGGGTTATAAACCTGGCGATGACGTTATGATTGCGATGGATGCGGCAGTTTCTGAATTCTATGATGCCTCAACCGGCCATTATCATTTTAAGAAATCTACCGGCGATAAACTTACTTCTTCCGAAATGGTAAGCTTCTGGACCGATTGGAGCAAAAAATACCCGATTATTTCTTTAGAAGACGGTATGGACGAAGATGATTGGAAAGGCTGGAAAGAACTGACCAACTCTATCGGAGACAAAGTGCAGTTGGTAGGCGACGACCTATTTGTAACAAATGTAGAGCGCTTGCAACGCGGTATCGACGAGCAGATTGCCAATGCTATCCTGATAAAAGTAAACCAGATCGGATCGCTTACCGAAACCATTAACGCTATTAACTTAGGCCGTCGGAATGGTTATAAGAGCATTATGTCGCACCGTTCCGGTGAAACCGAAGATAATACCATTGCCGACTTAGCCGTAGCTTTAAATACCGGCCAGATTAAAACCGGTTCGGCGTCGCGTTCTGACCGGATGGCGAAATACAACCAGTTACTGCGCATTGAAGAGGAATTAGGCGAAACTGCTTATTTCCCTGGTAAAAAAATGTAGTACTTATTTTTTTATTTAGTAATTTCAAGGGCGGTGAAACCAAAAGCTTTGCCGCCCTTGTTTCTTTTGTAAAGCCGTGCGTATGTTTATTCGAATACCTAAGTTCTTCCGTAGTTTTTATTTTATTTTTACTTCTTTGTTTCTGGTTTGGATGATTTTTTTCGATTCCAATGATTTTATTACCCAGTACCAGATGAGCAAAAACCTGAATGATTTAGAAGCACAAAAAGAATTTTATTTAGGTAAAATCGATTCGGTAGAACAGGACCGGAAAGAGTTGTTGAGTAATGCGGAGTTGCTGGAGAAATATGCCCGCGAAAAATACATGATGAAAAAGCCCACTGAGGATTTATTTATCATTATGAAAAAAGAAGAAAAGCCGCAGTAGAATCTACTAAGTAAGAGGAAGGAATACAGTATTGGTGACACTGACTCAAATAATTAGTGCCTTTTATTAAGACTAATGCTCCCGCAGAAAAACGCAAATCAATACCGGCTTTTATTATAACATATTCTTACTTATTAGACGATTATTCTAATCTTTAATTATCATTCGGCCAATGGGGAACAAAGTTTTCTTTAGGCATTGTTCATTTCCCCTCTGATTTAGACTTTTGTCTTGTAAAGCAATTTTTACCTGCATTCGCTATATCCTTCTATCCAAATAATGCAGCTTTTAACGACTCTTGGTCAATAGTTATTTTTGCTGCTCCATCAGTCATTCTTTCTTCAACAATTGCAGGCACAATAATCCCATTAGAATAATTAAGGAAGTACCTATTAGAAGACTGATACTAGTTACCAGCATCTGAATGGAATAATCCATCATAGATAAAGCAAAAAGATGATAATTAAATGAATCTCTTCTAAGTTATTTTGATGCCATTAGTACACTAAAATATGGAAAGAACAACCTTTGGACAGGTTAAAGATGTACTAGTCAATATTTATTTGATTCAAGCCGACTTATTTCCATAATTGATTCTTCAATAACCTTAATCGATGCAGTATCATTTAGTTTCTCTTTACTTTGTTTGATTTCATTTAGAAACATTATTACCCGTGGCGCTATGCTCCTGTTTTTTTGAATGGTCACTATTTCCTTGATAGCTCGAATACCGTCTTGAGAATAGGCGGAGTTTTCTATTTTTTTTATAAAATCTGCCAGTTGTCTGGTAAAAGCATATTGAAAAGGAGAACTTCCGTTTGAGTAAGCAGCATAGACATATTCCCATTCAGCATCCTGTCCCATAGTTATATAAGATTGGATTATGACCTGTTTAAGTTTTCCTTTACTGTCTGCCTGAAGAGTTTTTGCCCATTGAAATTGTTGTTGCAGATCAATTTCGCCTATAGCATTTAAAGCTTCGCCACTTACCAAATAACTCTCATCAGCAAGCAGGCTTGTGAATAAACCTAGATATTTTTTGTTTTTTAATTTACCGAGTTTATTGATAGCAGCAGCCCTGGTTGAATTATTTAAATCAGATTGGGCAATAACGATAATGTCAGGCAGGAAAGTTTTTAAAGAAATGGTATCCGTGAAATTAATACTATTGATTGCATAGATACGAATGCTGTAAAATTTATCATGAAGAGCAGCTGATAATATTTTTCTTGAAATCTGGTCTCCCTGATTTTCCGTTGCAGCTTCAACAGCTTCATAGCGATCCTGAAATAAGGGTGCGTTAGCATACTGATAGGCATATTGCGCTAGCGTTTTATGGTCAGTTTTCTTTGCAATGAGTACCTTTTCAGCATCAACATTAATTAATAAGGGTGTATTATGGGTATTAAATTTAATAGTATCAATTGCTTTAGTTAGCCATATTTGATTAGTTGTTTTACCATCACTAAAATAAAGGTCAATTTTTATAGGTATTTTAAATAGTTTGCTTTTCTGGGTTTGTTTAATGATGACAATGCTTTGCTTACCACTTCTACCGTATTCATATTGAATATCTAATTCTGGGTGTCCTGAGCCAAAAAACCATTGATTGAAGAACCAATTTAAATCCATGCCAGAAGTTGCTTCCAATGCCAACCTTAAATCATGTACTTCCGCACTTTGGTTAGCATTTCGGGTTAGGTAAAGATTCAAACCTTTGTAAAAAATTACATCTCCTAAATACTTTCTGAGCATATTAAGAATTCTACCACCCTTCTGGTAGCTGATTCCATCAAATACTTCCTGCGGATTTTCATAATCAAATCTAACCAGAGTCTTGTCCCAACCATCTTGATTGGATAAGTATCCTCTCATGCCCTTTAGCAAATGATCACCGGCAACATCGTTTCCAAATTTATGCTCGGCCCAGATAATTTCACTCAGGTCGGCAAAAGATTCGTTCAGGCATATATTTGCCCAGCTTTCAGCAGTAACATAATTGCCAAACCATTGATGAAAAAGCTCATGAATATTTCCCGGTTCGTAATTCTTATCCATCAGCTCTCTGGCACTACTTTGTTTATCTTCATTAAAACTAGTCGCGGTCGTGTGCTCCATTGCTCCACTAAATTCTCTGAGCTTTATTTGGCTATACTTGTCCCATGGATAAGGTACCCCAAGGAGCTTTGAGAAATAATTAATAGCTTCAACCGTATTGGGAAATGCATTTCTAACTGCTTTTTCATCTTGTGAAAACTGGGGCTCTACATAATAACTAACTTCTTTTTTCTTCCAATGATCTTTCACAATATTAAATTCACCAACAGCGAACATAAATAAATACGGTGCATGGGGAAGGTTCATCTTCCAGGTATCTTTCCGTAAACCTTGTGGAAGAATTTGCTTTGAGATAAGTTTTCCATTAGATAAAGTAGAAAATTTTACAGGAACAGTTATGGAGATTTCCTGTCTAATCTTTTGATTTGGCTTATCTATTGTGGGAAACCAAGAAGAGTTATTTTCAGGTTGCCCACTCGTCCAAATTTGGGTAGGCGTATCTTTTTGGTCTCCTTTGGGGTTAATAAAGTGCAATGCCGATTGCCAACTTACCAAAGAAGAAGCTGGTTTTGTTTCGTATTCTATGTAAATTTTATATTGCTCCGTTGGGCCATATGATTTATCTAAATCTATTTTTATCCCGCGGTCATCAGCTACGTAATTAGCAGGAATATATTTTTTGCCGGAACGAATACTGACCTTTTTAAAAACCATTCCTTTCCCGTCCAAATCAAGGTAGTTTTCAGACTTACTGTAGGGCTGAATAGTTAGCCATGCCTTGCCAACAAGAATTTGTCTATCCATTACAAACCCAATATCTAACTTGGTAGAAATAATATTGTGAGTTTTTTGGCTGGCCCCCTTATACGACTTATCAAGCGCGGAATTTCGATCCTGCCCAGAAGATTTAAAAAATGAAAGGAGCAGTAAGAGGAATAGTAAAGACTTTATAAGACTGTGACCGTTTTTCATAGATTCTTGATTTTGGGCAAATATATAACCATTATAGTACTATGTATAACATAGTACTATAATTATTTTTATTCTCCTAGTTTTAAACCATTGATGTTTTAAAGACAAATTGGAATTGAGAAAATCGCATTAGCTCTGTTAATGCTTTTTGCTCAGCGACAGGCCCAATAATCGTAGACAGAAATTTTTCTACTCTCCAAAAAATATTCTGTCTCAAAATACGACAGAGTAAAAAGATTGAAAAAGGCCTGGTACTACCAGGCCTTTTTAGCTGATTATTTATCTCAAATGAGCATCATCTAAGTCAAAGAGATTCTTTTATTTTCGAGATGGCTTTCGTAAGACAAAGAAAGGTAAGATACTTTATTTTTCGGCACTTGGTTTTCCCTCCTTTTTCCTTTCCTAAAATATAACAAAAGCCAGAAAACCTTCTTTATATAACATAAAAGTAGTTAAAAGACAAACTGTCTTTCTAGCGTTCTAAATAAAACTATTTTAGAAATCTTTCTGGTACTTTAACCGAAAAGTAATATCATTTTTTCGTCGGACTGTTTTATATTGGTTTGTCGGTTAAATATAATAATCGTTAGGTTAAGATGTACACAATACTTTATGTTTATAAAAGCAACTTTGCGTGTCCTGACTGCGTGTTTCCTACCAGCAAGCACAATGTTAGTATAATTCGTAAAACCGCAAAAAAATCAGTAACAAGGGGTTTTCCTTAAACTCGATGGCTATAGTTAAAAGACACTTAATCGGTGGTTTGAGAAATTAAAGAATTCATAAACCAACTCATAAACGGAAGTTTATTTATTCAATCCGCTTACCCGTCATGGCTTCTTTAATAGAAATATCCATTACGCGCTCTGCAAAGGGGCGGGTGGTTTCTTCCAGTTCATCTACGGCTTTCAGAATAGTGTCTTTGTCCCCGGAGGGCAGCACATCTACTAAATGCTGTCTTTTTTCTGCGGTTAGGCTAATCTCCTCCGGCTTTAAGTGTTGTTTATTTTTTTCTATAAACCGGTCTACCTGGTAGAGTAACTGCTCCGCGGTGGTGCGGGCTTCTATAACCATGCGGGTCGCTACATCTTCGCGGGCGTGGGTCACAGAATCCAGTAACATTTGCTCTACCTGCTCGTCGGTAAGGCCGTATTGGGGTTTTACTTCTACCTGTTGTTTCACGCCCGAGCGTAACTCAATGGCTTCCACTTTTAAAATACCATCGGCATTTAAAATAAAATTAATATCTATTTTGGGCAAACCGGCGGGCATAGCCGGAATACCGGTTAAATTAAATTCGGCCAGTTTCCGGTTTTCTTTTACTAAATCGCGTTCGCCCTGATAAACGGCTATTTTCATGTTTACCTGTCCGTCTACAGAAGTAGTATACTGGCGACCGGCTTTGGTAGGAATTTTGGAATTGCGGGGAATAATGCTATCCATTAAACCACCCATGGTTTCGATACCTAACGTAAGCGGCGTTACATCCAGTAATAATATATCTTTGCGGTTGCCGGCCAAAACATCAGCCTGAATAGCAGCTCCCAATGCTACTACTTCGTCGGGATTAATATTATTATTTGCGTCTTTACCGAAGAAGTCCGAAACGGCCCGGTATACCAAGGGCACCCGCGTAGAACCACCTACCATAATAACGGTGTCGATATCAGCAGCATTTAAGTTGGCGTCTTTTAAGGCTGTTTTGCAGGCGTCCAGGGTGCGCTGCAAGGTAGGGGAGATTAGCTGCACGAAGGTTTCGCGGGTAATACCGCACGGAATAGCGTTTACCTCCGACACAAATACCTGCTGGGTACTCAAAGCTTTTTTGGCTTCTTCAGCTTTTAAGCGTAAAGCTTGCGCTAATTCTTTGTCGGTTTTTAATTTATCGTCGGGTATTTGGTTTTGCTGCAACCAATAATCTACAATTAGCCGGTCAAAATCATCGCCGCCCAAATAAGTATCGCCGTTGGTGCTGAGTACTTCAAATATCCCCTGGTGAATACGTAAGATAGATATATCAAAAGTACCGCCTCCTAAATCATAGACCGCAATAGTTTTTTCTTCGGTAGCATCCAGGCCAATGCCATAAGCCAGAGAAGCCGCCGTAGGCTCGTTTATAATCCGGAGTACTTCCAGTCCGGCCAATTTACCGGCATCGCGGGTAGCCTGGCGCTGCGAATCGTTGAAGTACGCCGGCACTGTAATGACGGCGCGGTTTACCGGAGTTTTAAGCGCATGTTCGGCGCGTTGGCGCAACTCTTTTAATATTTCGGCCGATAACTCAATGGGGGAGTAAAACTGATCGCCCACCCGGATTTTAACCAGGCCTTCAGAATTATCATCAATAATCCGGTAACCAAAATAATCTTTATGCGCGCCTAAATCCTGGTAAGATTTACCCAATAGTCTTTTAACCGAATAGATAGTATGTGCCGGATCGGTAAGTAAATATTCTTTTGCTTCGTTACCAACTACAACATCGTTATTCGGGGTAAAATGCACTACCGAGGGCACGATAGTACCCAAGCCCTGGTCATTAATAGCCCGGGGTGTTTTATCTTCCGGATGAATATAGGCTACTAAACTATTGGTGGTACCCAAATCAATACCCACAATAATCTCTTCTTTTTGTAAAGTACCCGTGGAAATATTTATTGCTACTTTAGCCATAATTGCTTTTTAAAAACCGGCAGCTAATGCCGGTTGGTGTAAGTATACAAAAGTACGAATAAAAACTACAGAAGGTATGAAACTAACTGGCACGTACTTTTTATGTTCTCTTAAAATTTATATTCTAAGTAATCTTAACAATATTCTGTTTATAACAAGTTTACCAATAACAGGATTTTATATAATAAATCTAAGATCATTTTAATGAATATAATTTATTGAATCTCAAATATTTACTAATACGTATAAGGCATATATCTAAAAGGATAGTAACATAGGAGGAGGGATAAATAACATGAAAAAATATAAATTTCATACTACCGGTAGCTGGAGCCGGCGTAAAGTGAGGAAAGCAATTCCTTTGTTTGCCTCCTTCTTTTTAGCGCAGTTTCCGTTACCGGCCGGGAGCCTGGCGGTAAAAAAAACAATACCTACTTTTTCATCCTCACCCGAAACCCTGAAGTTTGTAAATTTTGAGCTGGATATGCTTAAAATATACGAAGAAGCAGGTTTGGAAAAGGCTGGTTTAAGTTTAGAGGTATTTAATAAAGCGATGGTGGGCTATTTGAATTTGACTCACGAGGGAGCTTTATCGGGTAAGAAAATTTTAAGTATTGCTGATTTTGATGTGCCTTCTGTTCAGAAGCGATTATGGATTGTGGATTTAGAAAACCATAAATTACTGTATCATTCTTTAGTGGCGCACGGCAAAAATTCCGGTTGGAAGGAGGCCGGTCAGTTTTCCAATACCATCCAATCCGAAATGAGTAGTTTGGGATTTTACGTAACCCAAGGTACTTATCAGGGCAAACACGGCTTATCGCTGAAACTGGAAGGTATGGATAAAAACTTTAATGATAATGCCTCTAAGCGTTGCGTGGTGGTACACGGAGCCGATTACGTGAGTGAGGATTTTGTCAATAAAAATGGTTTTTTAGGGCGTAGCCAAGGCTGCCCCGCTTTGCCCATGGACATGCACGAAGAAATTATAGATATCATTCAAGACAAAACGGTATTATATCTGCATGCCTCGGAAGCAGGCTATTATTCGCAGCATTTAGATACCAAAGTAGCCATGGAAACCTACTATAATAATGCTCAGCATATTTAGTCGGAATAAGTAGCGGTTAACAATTAACTTTTAATGGTTGCTTCAATATTCAGGTAAATATTAGCTGTAAAGCTTTAAATAGATTAAGCCTGCTACTTGCCTCAAAATAAAAAAAGCCTTTCTCTAATCCAGAAAGGCTTTTTTTATTTTGAGATAATAGGTTTGAATCAGGATAAAGAAACTCCGAATCTTTGCCCCAAGCTTTCCAGGTCTTTTATTACCGGCTCCAAAAGCGGAATGCCGGTGGTGCGTCTTTCCTGCTCCGTTAATCTTTCCGGATCGCCGGGTATTAGTACGGCTTCCTGGCCAGCTTTGGTTTTAGCATTTCGGAAGGTAGTTATCCAGTTATCCATGTGGGCTTTAAATTCGGCGGCGGGCCGGAAAGCATCTACCCGCATGGCCCCAAAAAAATGACCAATACCTTCGCCTACCGGGTTGGCTGGTAAAGGTAAAAAGCTAACAAAGGGCGGTACCCAGGGCCCGTAATTGGCACCCGACAACACAGCCGAAAAAATATCTACGATAGAACCCAGGCAATATCCTTTGTGGCTACCTGTTTCGCCGCCTAACGGCAATAAAGCGCCGCCTGCTTTTAATTCGTGCGGGTTAACAGAGTCATTCCCTTGAGCATCTTGTATCCAGCCAGTGGGCGCCTCTAAATTTTTGCGTTGGAGTATTTCTAACTTACCGTTAGCAGCAGTGGTAGTAGCAAAATCGGCTACAAACGGGGGCTGTTCCTGGGCCGGTATAGCTACTGCAATGGGATTGGTACCTAACAGGCGCTCGGTAGCATGTGTGGGAGCCACTAATGGGCTGGCATTGGTCATGGCTAAACCGATCATATCGTGGGAGAGGGCTTGCATGGCGTGGTAACCGGCAATACCATAATGATTAGAATTGCGCACCGATACCCAACCCGTACCTACCTGCTCGGCTTTTTGGATAGCTACCGCCATGGCTTTGGGTGCTACTACTAATCCTAAGCCCCAGTCACCGTCTACTACCGCGGTGCTGGGTGTTTCGTGTACCACTCTCACATCAGGCGCAGCATTAATCCGGCCAGCTTCCCAAAGCCGCACATAACCCGATAACCGGGCCACGCCGTGCGAATCTACTCCCCGCAAATCAGCGGATAATAAAACATCGGTGGCTAGTTTCGCATCTTCGGCGGAACAACCTATGCTTTGGAAAATGTGTTGGGTAAACTGATGAAGATTTTGGTAGGAAAACATAATTAAATAAGAATAAGCGGGCGTAAATTAATTTATCTGAATGAATAATTACAAGAATAAACCAGGCGTGTTTTAAATAATAGTTAAAACAATATAAGTAAGCGGATAAAATCAACTTAAACCAAGCAAGTGAATAAGCAGCTCATTATCAAAAAAATATTCACTCAATCACTCATTCACGAATTCTGTCATTATACTTAGCAGACCAGAAATCTGGTACGTTGCTATTATGCTGTAAGCAGTTGCTGCAACATCCCTTCTTTCAGGGCATGCGCCGAAACCCGGATTTTATTGATGGCATAATTTTCCAGGATAAAATCGATCAGTACCATGGCAACCACAATCATATCTACCCGCATGGCCAGCATACCCGGTATGGCCAAGCGCTCAGCGCGGTTTTTGCGTAAAATATCTTCGTGCATTTCGTAGTAACAAGACAAAGATAACTCCGATTCAGGTGATGAGTCTTGTTGCCGGTCGATGCCGTTTTTTA
>Ga0210046_1001077_pt1 | contig 22549 bp, 25 predicted proteins | sample CryGeyCG2114_250_FD_185461 | JGI IMG/M metagenome (GOLD analysis project Ga0210046, IMG submission 185461) | Groundwater microbial communities from aquifer - Crystal Geyser CG18_big_fil_WC_8/21/14_2.50 (SPAdes) (version 2) | ecosystem: Environmental > Aquatic > Deep subsurface > Groundwater ... | reverse complement strand
CAGGGCGCGTGGGAGACCACCTTCTGGCTGTTGCTTCCCAGCAGTGCTCCGGCAATGCGGCCTCGACCACGCGATCCCATCACGATGACGTCACTGGAGCGTGTAGCGGCTACTTCGATAATCGCCTCCGCAGGCGAACCCTCGATCAATTCCGTGTTAATTTTCGCAGGAACTTTTCCAACTGCACCTACTGCCGCTTCCAGAATGGCGTTGGCATTTACCAGGCGCGCCTCAATAGCTTGCTGAAGGTTCGGCTCGCCCAGGTAGGGTGGAATTGGGTCATAGGCAACGACGATGCGCAGACTTTCTGCTTTCATGGCGCGGGCCAGCTCTCCTGCTACTTGTGCTGCGTGCAGGCCGTGCTCCGAACCATCTACGGCTAGCAAAATCTTGTTGAACATTCTGCCTCCTTTTTTGAACTTATATTCTTAGTATACAATCAATTTGCGCCGGATTCAACCCTCAACCTCCGATCCCTTTTCATAGAACACCAACAGCGTACTTCCGTACTTTCGTTCCTTAAACTCTGTCAGGTTCTTGAATTCCAGGTGGCGATATTCCTTCGGGTGGATTTGGACGATAACCCATGCCCCCTCGCTCAGCCAACCGGGGTTGGCATCCAGCGCCAGCAGCGCCTTCGACCACATTTCTTTGTATTGCGGTGGGGCGATGTAAACGTAATCGAAAGCGCGGTCGGGCCGGGCGGACAGCATGGCAAAGGCATCCCCGCGCCGCACCTCAGCCCGATCCCTGAAACCGGTATGCTCCAGGTTCCACTGGATGGTCTCGACGGCCTGCCGGTTCAGCTCCACGAAGCGGACGAAGGCCGCGCTGCGGCTCAGGGCTTCGATCCCTATCGCGCCTGTGCCGCCGAACAGATCCCACCAGACGGCATCCACCACGTCACCGGCCAGAATGTCGAATAGCGCCTGCTTCACCATATCGGTCACCGGGCGGGTGGTGTCGCCGGGTACGTCGCGCAATTTGCGGCCTTTGGCCGTGCCGGAGATGACGCGTAAACTACCCATTACTTGGATTCTTTACGCAACAGCACTTGAAACCCCGCTTGCTCGAAGTGAACATCTGTCGTCAATGCCACGCCGATCTTTCTCTCGGTCATGATGACAAAAGAAACGCAGTCTGTTAGCCCCCATTCTTTATCTGGCCTATCTTGAAACAGGAGAAATGCCTTATCGTAGAGTTGTTCTGAGAGCGGGATTATTTTTACGTTAGGGTCAGTTTCGAGGGCGGTGAGCAGCGTCACAGCATCTTGACGATGGCGCTTCTTGGACAGGGCGTTTCCGATTTCCAGGATTACAGCCCGAGTAGTCACCAGGCATGTCTTGGACTGTTGTAACTGGCGCGCCAAGTGAACACCCTGCTCGTGAAAGTAGTCATTGGGTGAGGCTAACGCAATTGCGTACGCGGCATCGAGAAAGATTTCAGCCTTCACGCCCGCCCTTTTCATACAGATAATCTTCAAGGTTAGTGGACCAATCTGGAGGCCCCTCTAATTTCAGCGAGGATGCAACTTGCAAGAAAGATCCCTTTTCCCTTGCGAGACGCGGGGTTTCGAAGGTGATTCGCACGCGCGTGTTTGGCTTGAGTGTGATTGGCTCGACAGGGCGAAAAACAATTCCGTCAAACAATGCTTCAATTGTCTTTACCATTGTTCCTCCATTGTCATATATCGTAAGTATAGCAAACAAAACAGAAGATTACCAGTCTTCTACGCTTTTCTTTGCCGAAAGCAGATTTCCATGCGGCGCGATGACCGGCACTACGCAACCCGTGCCAAGAATGAACCGGCGGCCTTTGGTTTGTTGGATGGCATCTTCCGCTTCTGCCTGGACCTCGCGACTGCTGCCCAAAACGATGGTCTTTTGGCTGATCCCGCCGCACAGGGTGGGGGAGACTTCCGAAGTTTTCAAGACTTCGGAAGTCTGGGCTTCGCGCAGGGATGGCGGCGTCTCGCGGTCGTGCCAGTTGAGGATGGGGAATGGAGTACCGAGTAATGAGTACTGCGTAATGAGTTCGAAGTAGATGTTGAGGCCGTGCAGGTGGAGCAGGTTGCACCAGAGGGGCTTCGCCGGGTCGAGGCATTGCTTGTCGAATGGCAGGCCGAAGGTTTTGTATTCATCGTCCGTGAGCAAGCCGGCTTGGGCGTGCTGGACGGCGTAGAAGACCCCATCTATGCCGGTTTCGATGGCGGTCGCGACGAAGCGGCGCGTAGTCTCGGCGATGGTCTGCAAGCCTTTAAGAACGGCTTCGGGATGCTGGCGGAGATGGACGATCAGCCTGTCCCCACCGGCCAGGTTCTTGGCCTGCGCCAGCGGACTGAAAATGGTCTGGAGCAGGGGAACGTCCGGGCCGAGTTCGCCGCGCAGGAGGCGCAAACAGGCCAGTTGTCCGGAAAGATGCGGCGCGGAGGGGTCAAGCGCAGGCAGGCGTTCCCAATCCTGCGGCTTTTCGATCACGTACTTCGTGTAACGCCGCGTCCCTTCGGGGTTGCCTTCCCAGTCATCCTGTGCGCCCCAATCCTTCAAGCAAAAGGATGAGGCCGGCGTAACCTTGACCAGGTCGAAATCATACGTGCGCTGGAAGTGCAGCGTGGAGGCGGCCAGCGAATTGGGCGACTGATCGTCTACCGGGAAATGCCGCCACAAGGCGACCGGCGGTCGGTCGAGGGCCGGGTCGTCGGCGAGACAGGCTTGCAGGCGTTCGCGATGGGTGAGCATTTTACTTCTTCCTCGTTCTCCCTTTCTTTCCCAACCCTTCCAGCAACTTCTCCATCTCCTCTTCCTCCCCCTCCTGGCTGCTGAAATATTCCGTCATAAATTGCGACCGCCTCAGCCGCAGCGCCATCGGCGCGACGGCCTGCAAATCCTCCGATGTCACCGCCTCGCGCCCATCCGCGGCCGCGTAGGCGCGGGCGGCTTCGAACCAGGTGATCTCGGCGCGCAGGCTGTCAATGCCCATTTTCTGCACCAGTTTAATGGCAGGCTTTGCCACCTTGTCCGGCAGCGCCACTTTTTGAAGGCGCTGGCGGGCGGCCTGGATTTCGTTTGCCGCGGCGGACATCTCTTCGGCGTAACCGGCAGCCATCTGGCGCGGGCTGGTCAGGTACGAGCGGACGCGGCGATAGGCTTCCAGCCGCTCGCCGGGTTTCTCCAACCCTTTTACGATGATGCGCAGCCCGAAGCGATCCAGGATCTGCGGACGCAACTTGCCCTCTTCCGGGTTCATCGAGCCGATCAGCACGAAGCGGGCGCGGTAGGTGGCGGAGAGGGGTCCGCGCCGGACGGTGTAGCTGCCCTGGGCAGCAGCATCCAGGATGACGTCCACGATGTCGTCGCCGAGCAGGTTGACCTCGTCAATGTAGAGCAGGTTGTGGTCAGCCTGGGCCAGGATGCCGCGCCGGATGTGCAGTCGCTCGTGGACGGCGGCCTGCTCGCTTGCCCCCGTTATGTGAGGGCCAGCCCCCGTTGAGGGGTCAATCCCGCCGATCACGTCTTCCAGCCGGGCGTTGAGCGGCAGCTCGATCAAGCGGACGCGGTCGGGCGCGGTCAACGGTTGGCCCTCGGCGAACTTCCTGGCGCAATCCGGGCAGACCGCCTCCAGGCCGCCCGTTTCGATGTCTTCGGGCAGGCAGCCGTAGTGACACAGGCTGCGCTCGACCTTGGGCAGCAGATCCAGCAGCGAGCGGACGGCGGTCGTCTTGGCCGTGCCGCGCGGGCCGACCAGCAGGATTCCGCCAATGGCCGGGTTGACCAACCCCAACAGGAGCGCCAGCTTCATTTCCCGCTGGCCGACGATGGCCAGGAAGGGGAAGGGCATTGCCTCGGCCAGCCCGGCTTCTTCAGCGCTGACCGGCGGGATGGCTTTGCCGGAGACAAAGTCCACCAGCTCACGCAGGCTGCGGAACGGGTGCGCCACGCGCTCTTTGGGCTCGGTCTCTTCGGGGGGAGTGAGCGGGGGCAATTCACTAAGGCTCATGCTGACCTGTACCTTGCTCACGCCGCCGTCCCTTCGACAGGCCTTCGGCGTGAACGCCTGCCCTGAGCATTGCCGAAGGGTTCAGGCGAACGCTCAGGGCAAGCTTCGGCGGCGATTTCCTCGTAAACTCTGCGCCGGGGACAGCGCAGGAAGCAATCGGTTTATTTTTGCGCCAGGCGCCTCTGCTGCCGCTCTTTGGCAGCTTGCATACGGGCTTTCTCGGCCGGGTTCTCGGCGATAAGCGGCGGCACAGGCGCCGGCTTACCATCCTCACCCAGCGCCACGTAAACCAGATAGGCTGTGTTGGTGTGCGTCCGCTCGCCAGTGATTGGGTTTTCCGCCACGACCTGCACCTCGACTTCCATCGAGGTGCGCCCGGTATATGTCACCTCGGCGTTCAAGATGACCAGGTCGCCGATGCGGATGGGCTGGCGGAAAACCATCTGGTCAATCGCCACGGTGACCACGCGCTGTTGGGCGTGGCGCATACCTGCCAGCGCGCCGGCTTCGTCCACCAGTTTCATGATCCAGCCGCCGTGCACGTTTCCCATCGGATTGGCTTGTTCCAATTGCATCAACTGGGCGATGGTGATGCGCGAGGCGCGCATGGGCTTAGGAGGCAAGGTGTCGGGCATGGGCAGTCGCTTCTTACGTTTTACGAATTACGTTTTACGTTCTGCGTAATGCGTACTGCGTAAAACGTAAATGTGTTTCACTAATCAATGTCCTCTCGCATTTCACCTGCATCCACCGTGTGCAGGCGTTCAGGCTCTTCGAGGAGGACATCCAGCGTGTCTTGATAAAGTTCGCTCATCAGCGGCGCCAATGGGAATGTGGCGGGTGGGTAAACTTTTTGGGGGCGGGTCGGCGGCGTGAGCTTCGGTTTGGAGACTTCGAGCACACGCTTGCGCAAGAGGCGCGGGTCGTTATTGAGGTAGCCAACGTAAAAGCCAAGCACGGAATAGACCTCGCGCTCGGGGGTTACAAAGCCGATCCATTCGCCCTGCAGATTGAAGAGGTGTGGGTAAGCTAGAAATATCTCGGCGTCGCCACGTGAGGTGTAGATGGGGATGATGGGCTGTCTTTTTTCCATAGCTAGGAGTCTACATCATTATACGTCCAATAGCGGTTGACGAAGAAGTTCCACAGCATGACCACGCCAACGGCGAAAGCCAGCGTGAAATTCTTTGCCAGGAAATCGGGCGTCAATGACTGCCGGAATGACATGTTTTGAAAGAACTTGAGCATGGGCGGCTCGAGAAACCACAGGATGGGAATACGGATGGCGACCCCGGCCACATTGACGCCGAAAAACATTGCCAACTGGCGCACGATCGGACGGGATCGGGAGTCCGGATACGTCCAGTAGCGGTTCCAAATAAAGTTGCTGATGACAGCGCAGATGAAGGAGATCGTCCCGGCGATGACCAGCGGCGTGTCGAACAGCCGGGTGAGCAGATTCATCACCCCGAAGTCCACCACCGCGCCGACAACGCCGACCGACATGAAACGCAGGAAGCGCGTCCGTTCTTGACGATCCGTCAGGATAATCATGCCAGTCCCAGTTTTTGTTTGAAATAAAGGATTGTCCGGCGGATGCCTTCTTCGAGGCTGATCTTCGGTTCCCAGCCCAGGATTTCGCGGGCGCGGGTGATATCGGGCTGGCGGCGTTGAGGGTCATTCCCCAGGCGGTCTTTTTGCTCGAAGACGATGCCAGCTTGGTTGCCGACAATGCGGTTGATGCTCTCCGCAAATTCGAGCACGGTCATCTCGACCGGATTGCCGATATTGACCGGCATGTGTTCGTCTGACATCAGCAGCCGGTAGATGCCGTCAATCAAATCGTCTACGTAGCATAGGCTGCGGGTATGCGAGCCGTCGCCGTAGACGGTGAGGGACTTTCCCTGGAGGGCTTGCTGGAGGAAATTAGGCACCACGCGGCCATCGTCCAGTCTCATGCGCGGGCCATAGGTGTTGAAGATGCGGGCGATGCGCGTGTCCACGTTGTGGTAGTTATGATAAGCCATGGTCAGGGCTTCGGCGAAGCGCTTGGCTTCGTCGTACATCGAGCGCGGGCCGACCGGGTCGGTGTGCCCCCAATAAGTCTCTTTTTGCGGGTGTTCCAGCGGGTCGCCGTAGATTTCGCTGGTGGAAGCCAGCAGGAAACGCGCCCCCTGGGCGCGGCATAGCCCCAGGCAGTTGTGTGTGCCTAAAGCGCCGGCTTTCATGGTCTGGATGGGCAGGTTGGGATAGCCGAACGGCGAGGCTGGGTTGGGGCTGGCTGGCGAGGCGAAGTGCAGCACCGCGTCAATCCTGCCCGGAACGAGGATGTAATTCGAAACGTCATTCCGATAGAAGGTGAATTTTTCGTTGCCAGACAGGTGGGCAATGTTATCGGAGCTGCCGGTAATGAAATTGTCCATCCCGACCACCTCGTGGCCTTCGGCCAGCAGGCGGTCGCACAGATGTGAACCCAGGAATCCGGCCGCGCCGGTGATGAGAATACGCATGGTTCCTCTCTATTTTGTGTCATTGCGAGCGAGCGCTCTCCAGCGAGCGAAGCAATCTCCCGGCGTGCGAGGGGATTGCTTCGCCGCCCCCTTCGACTTCGCTGCACTTCGCTCCCTGGCCTGACCTGCCATGGCAGGCAGGACGGCGGCCCGCAATGACATGATAGTTATTTCCAATCAATCCTGCTTGTCAGCCCATCTCCGGTAATTTGCTGTGTCTGGCCACTGCCAATATCAACCAGCCACAGGTTGCCCTGGTAAAGGATGGCCAGGAAATCGCCCTCGCCTGGGATCGCTTCCGGCGCCCAGACCGGCGGCCGGAATGAAATACTCTGGGGATCGAGACCCGTCAACCCCTGCGCTGGGAAGAGTCTCTGCCGGTTCGAGCCGTCGCGATCCATTACCACCAGGCGATAACGGCTGGTCTCGCTCTGAGCGGGGAAAACGGCTTCCAAGAATGCGACCCGGTAAGCCTTCTCTGGCCCGTTCACCCGCAGCGGTGAGACGGCTGGATAGGCGAACATGCCGGTCTGTTGAACCAGGCGGGCGTTGGCGTTGTTGACCAGCGAAAGCCCGATCAGGTCGAAGAAAGGCGACTCTTCGGGGCTGACCAGACCGGTCGGCGGGGCGTGCGTGACGACGAACAGCGTCTCCCCGTCCGCGCCCCAGGCCAGGCTGGGGATCCAGGCCCAGTCGCTGTGCGTGTCGAGCGGGGTGACGTCCAGCCAGGGGTTCAGCGTACCGGTTTCCAGGTCCACGAAGCCGACGCCGTCCGGCCGGGCGTAAGCCAGTTGCGTGCCCCCGTAGTTCGAGGGCGCGCCGTCCGGCGACCAGGCGAAAGTCGTCCCCCACCAGCCGTAGATCCCGCCTGCATTCGCCTCGACGATCCTCTTGGGCTTGATCACCACACCGCTTGGGCTGAAGGTGATGATATAAAGGTCGTTATTGGCCTGCCAGCCCGGGGCCGTGGCGCGCGGCTCGACGGTCGAGTAGCTGACCGTATTGGCCTGGCCGGGAACCCAGCCAGCGAAGTGTACCACATTGGAGACTTTCAAGTTGATCGGCGTCGGCGTCTGGCTGGCTGTGCTGACAACCCACAGGGTGTTGATCTCTTCTTGCAGGGGTTTGAGCGAAGTATTCGTTGGCGAGGATTTGCGCGTGAAGAGCAGCCAGTTGCCATCCGGTGAGAGGGCGAAGATGCGCCCGTCCAGGTCGCCGCTGGTGACCAGGGGCTTGCGGTTGGCGGTCGAATCTTCCATCAGCCAGGCATTGCCTGCGGAGAGATAAGCCAGCTTGCCGGGAATGGGCAGGGGCGCGAAAGGCGTCTGCACGCCGAGCATGACGATCTCCGGAGCGGCAGGCTGTAGAATGATCTCTTTGATGACCGAGCTGCTCGTCTCAAGGTTATCTTCGTAAACGTGCCGGTAGGTCAATTCCTTCAGCCCGTTCTGGCCGGCCTGGATCAGGCGCGCCTCTCCTTCTGGCAGGGACTCGTTGCGCAGTTCTTGATGCTCGAAGGGGATGACGACTTGCTGGGTATCGAATACCTCGCGGATGCGCCGTACGCGTACCGAATCGCCCTCTGAAAGGACGGTATATCCTGGCGGGTCGAGGCGGTCGAGTTCGTTCAACGTGATTCCGGCAGCCGCGATGGCTTGCTGCACGGTGCTGCCCGCCGGGATGCTGACCGGCTGCGTCGCGCCATCTGCCTCGATGTTGACCGTAATGTCCGCTTGCGAGACCTGCGGCGGGCGGCAGCCGGTTAGGATCAGCAGGCACATCAAGATTAGGAATGGCAGGTAGGACAAATTGCCAATTTGTCCTACACGGCAATTCCCGTTGGACAAATTATCAATTTGTCCTACACGTGCTGTAAAGATCCTTGCCATGCGGATACTGGTATAATCCAATCGCTATTTCATCCGTCCAACGATGACCATGGCGCCATCTGCGATCTGGATGCTGTCCAACCTGAAGCCGGTGGCGACCGGGCCTAAAGAACCGGTGTAAGCTTCCTGGATAATGGCCGTGGCGGCCTCTTTCAAGCCATCCGGGACGGGTAATGGGCCAAAGTCGGCGGAGGTCAGCGCGATTGTCAACTGTCCTTGTTCATCAACTCCGGCAATCAAAATGAAGTTGACCGTAGCCTGGAAATAGCCTTGTGTGGCTGTCCCGTAGATTTGGATCTGCCCGTCCCGCAGGTACGCTTGCGGATTGGTGATGAACGGGCTGCTTTGGGTCTGGAGCTTGAAAGCCAGGTACGAAGTCAGTTGGGTTTCGGTAATGGCCAGCGTCATCACGCCCGAGTCCACACCGGCAGCCACGGCCTTCTGGATGGCCTGATTCAGGCTTTCGATTGCCTCGGTCGAGACCGGGATGGCCGGCGTCGGGTAAGCCGGCCCGCCGATGTTGATCATGCAGGCCAGGGTCGCCAGCGTCAGCGCCAGCGAAGCGAAAACGAGTTTTTTCTGAGCAATCATAGATACTCTCTCCGAACGGGAGCTATTATAGCATGAGCGAATCTGAAAACACCCCGCAGATGGATCTAACTGCTGCATTGGAGGCAATGCTCTTTGTGAGCGCGGAACCTGCAATGCCATCCCAACTGGCATCTGCGCTGGAAGTCTCGGCTGCGGAGGTAGAGGCGGGTTTGGATGAACTGGACGCGGCGCTGCGGACGCGTGGCCTGCGTCTGCAGCGCCACGCCGGACGCGTCCAACTGACCACCGCCCCCGAAGCGGCCGAGTTGATCGAGCGTTTCCTCGGCCTGGAGATGACCAGCCACTTGAGCCGCGCCGCCTTGGAGACCCTGGCGATCATCGCTTACCAGCAGCCGGTCACCCGTCCGCAAGTGGACGCGGTACGCGGCGTCAACAGCGACGGCGTGATGAAGAGCCTGCTTGGCAAGGGACTGATCCAGGAATTCGGGCGCGCTGAAGGGCCTGGGCGGCCAATCCTGTATGACACCACGCCCGATTTCCTCCAGCATTTCGGGTTGAGTTCACTCAGCGAATTACCGCCGCTAAACTTATCTGTGCTGCGGAATGGAAATAATGGTAGCCAGGGCTACCAAAACCACGATGAAGCGTTGAAAGGCTGATAGAAGAAAACCATGCCAATCACCTACACCAACCGCAAGGGTTTTACCTACTTCCTGTGCAAAGGCACAACCAAAACTGGAAAAGCGCGTTATTACTTCGCCCGCGAGCAAAAGGGTGAACCGGTTGCGGAGATCCCGCCGGGATACGAGATCGAGGAGAGCGTCAATGGGATCGTCTCGTTGGTCAAAGCCCGGCCGCGCCTGATCCCAGCCGAGGAAGCCGCCAGCGTGGAGGCGGCCTTGCAGCGTCACCCCAAGGGGCGGAACTACCGACTTGCCGTCAAGCATGATCGGATTGTCATTTACGAGGGGGTTGGCCCAGACATTGAAGGCTTGAAAGCGTTATCTGTAATGATGGGAATGGCTCAAGAAACATTCGAAGATCGCCTTCGAGTTGAAATGGAGAGCTACACCCAATTCACTGCCGTTATGCAATTCATCCTGGATGATCCCGAACGGCGCGAATACCACGCCGAACGCTGGTGTTACCGGGGCAGCATTGACGATTGGATCTACGCTGGTCACTCTGGTAAAATTGACCAACTGGCCCGTACGTTGATTCCCACACTTGGTACGGACGATTTCTACGAATTATATTGATGGAGTAGCGAAATGTCCCCTCGAAATTACACCTGGGTTTTCGATCCCGATTCAGGCGGCAAGAAAATTCCCGCCGCTGTTCAAGCCGATGTCATCAAACGCATCAACAAAGTAGCCGAAGAGAACTTCAAGGGGCAGTATACCCGCCTCGACATCCGATTTCGCGGCCAATTTTGCTACATTGATGCCTACATTGAGCCGGTTGAAAGCGAGGGCTGGCCCCCTGCCGACTGGCCCGAAACACGCGAGGAATTTCTCGAACGGTTACGCAAAACCCCAACCCACCTGTGCCGGTTGCGTTATTTCGGGGATGATGAATGGGGCTTTGCTTTTTATACATACAGCCATGACAAATACGAGTTGTCCACTTACCCCAACGGCGAATTTACCGGAAAACCGGAAGATGCTTTTCTTGCCTCTGCAATGTATTTGAACGGATGATTACCTCATAAAAACCTTCCCACAGCCATTTACCGTGGGAAGGTTTGTTCGCGAATAACAGGGGGTTAATCGCCCGATTTAGCGGGAGCAGGCTGAGGATCCGCGCCCGCTGCGCTTTCTATCTCACGCGCCACTTCTTCTTCCCAATCCATCTCTTCCTGCACTTTTTCCCAGTACCACTTCTCATGGTGCGCGCGTGCATACCAGGCTGAGACCTTGCCGCCGAACATCGAGAAGAAGGCTTCTTTCTCTTCGGGGAAGATGGCGCCCATGTAGACGTGGATGATCACCCCGGCCACGATGGCGAAGACCGAGACCCAATGCAGCGGCTGGGCGATTTGTTTGACGATGGGCGGGAACAGCGTTTTGAGGGCCATGACCGGCCCGCTGACCATGATGCCGAGCGTGCCCAGGATGACCACGTACATGTAGAGCTTCTGGCCGGCGTTGTAGGCGTCCTGTGGGGGCAGGGTCTTGTCTTTCATCAGGCCGAGCATTTGCAACGGCTTGGTCTTCAGCCACTGGATGTCATCCTTATCCAGCAACATGCGGCTGATCGCAAAGGGGACGAAGTACTTGCGGAAGCCGAGCAGCACGTTGAAGAGCAGGACGAAAATCCACAGAAAGCCGATGGTATAGTGGAATTTGATCAGGTTGGCGGCGCCGCCGAACATGTTGCGGAAGAGTTCCTGCATCCAGACCGGGCTGAGGCCCAGGCGCGGCGAGGAGATGATGGCGATGCCGGTCGGCAGGAGCAGCGCCCACATCCCGACATTGAACCAGTGGGTCAGGATGTTGGCCAGGTTGTGTTTCTTGTATTTTTTCTCGCGCAGGCGGCGGCGCTCGACAATGGAAATGTTCTTGTAGCTGCCCATTCGTGGCTTACTCATTCGTCAAACTCCTTCTCGCCCTCGATCAGTTGCTTGGTGAAGTAGGTCGCTTGCACCAGGAACGAAGCGCCAATGCCAGCCGCGATGGCCGGGACGAGCACCTTCTTCCAGCCCTCTTCGGAAATGGTGTATTTCGGTTCACGCGGCACTGCCTGGCCTTGCTGCTTGAATGCATCGCTGGTGACCAGGCTGGTCAGGCTCTGCGGGGCGTTGATGAAGTAGATATTCGGGTCGGTGTCAATGTCCTTGCCTTCGATATCCAGGCGGAATAGGGATTTCGCGTTTTTCAGGGCGATGGACACGTCCGAGGCCGGATCGTTCAAATCGCCGAACAGGCGTGAGCCGCCGAGACAGGTCGCGACGCAGGCCGGCTTCTGGCCGATCTCGACGCGCTGGATGCAGCCGTTGCATTTGTCCACCACGCCCAGTTTCTCGTCCAGGTAGCGGGCGTCGTAGGGACAGGCCTCTACACAGAAACCGCAGCCGATGCAGGCCTCCTGGTCAACCAGGACAAGTCCGTTATTGGGGTCTTTGTAGGTCGCGCCGCTGACGCACACCTCGATGCACGGCGGATGCTCGCAGTGCATACAGTTATATGGGACAAAGGTACGGGATAGTTTGGGGAACGTACCCTGCACACCCTGGTCGTGGATCCAGATGCGGGTGTGGTTCAGCGGGACGCTATTTTCCAGGCTGCAAGCCACCTGGCAAGCCCGGCAGTCAATACAGCGCGAAATGTCTATTACAAATCCGTAGCGTTTTTTGTCAGCCATGTCTCACCTCCTACGCCTTCTTGACCGTGACGAACGTCTGGCTGAGCGCCTGGCCGCCGCTGACGGGATCCACGTAGGTAACGTGGAGCACCGAGTCGCTCACACCGTCCCCGTAAGCAGTGCGCAGGCCCTTGGAGAGATGCCCATAGCCAGGGGTCAAGTAGACGCAATCCGCGCGGATGGCTGGCGTTACCTGCACAGGTACTTTCACAGAACCGACCTCGCTGGTCACTTCGACCAGTTCCCAATCCTTCAGGCCCAATTTATCAGCAGCCTCGGGATTCATCCACAGTCGGGGATAGTCTTCATACTTGTGAAGCAGTTGGTTGTTCTGCGTGCCCATTTGGGTATGTTGGCCGACTTTGCCTGTGAGCAGATAAAACTGATCTGCATTGGGGGAAGGGGGTTCTTCCCAGGTGGGCAGGGCGGGATAGCCGGCATTGGCAAGTGTTTCAGAATAAACTTCTACCTTTCCGCTGGGCGTGTTGAAAGTGATCTCTTGTGATTTTTCCTTGGCGGGAGGCTCAACATAACCGTGCAGGCGGAGCTCTTCCAACGAATAGTTCCCCAACGGGGCAAGCTGCTGTCGAATGTAATCTTCCTCATCTTGATATTGGAAGAAATCGCCCAGGCCAAGCCGTTCGCCGAGTTGCTTGTAGATCCACAGCGCGGACTGGGCTTCGCCTTGCGGTTCGATGACCGGCTGGCGGATGAAAACTTTGCCGCTGACCGGCAGGAGCGGATCGTAGCGCTCCAGATAGGAAGCTTCGGGCAGCACCACGTCCGAGAACCAGGCGCTATCGTTCATGATAATGTCAACCGTGACGATGAAATCCATTTTGCCGAAAGCCTCCAGCGTTTTCTGGCGGTCGGGCAGGGAAAGCACCGGGTTCTGTCGAGCAATGAACCAGCCATGCGCCTGATAGGGTTGGCCGGTCAGGACGGCGTCGCGCAGCTCCTGAAAGACGCCCAACTTGAGCGGCACCAACGGATATTTCCAGGGTACGCCATCCAGGCGCAGGGATGAGAGGCGTGGATAAGGAGGTTGGGACGGTTTTCCCAGGGTGATGCCCGACGCTTCGGGGTTTTCTGCGTTCAGGCAGCCGCCGGGTGTGAGAACATTGCCGACGATGGCGTTCAGCGTGGCAATTGCCCGCTCGGTCTGGAAGGAATTGATAAAATTGGAGGTGCGCCAGCCAGGATGGGCGAGCGCATCGGGCATGGCAGCCGCAAACTCGCGCGCGATGCGGCGGATCGTATCTGCCTCGATGCCGGTTTTTTTTGCCGCCCATTCAGGGGTGTAAAAGGCAATGTGAGCAGGGAGTTTGTCGCAGCCGACCGCGTATCTTGCGGTGAATTCACAATCCCCTAATTTCTCGGTGACGATTACATTGATCATCGCCAGGATGAAAGCCAGGTCGGTGCCGGGACGTATGGGAAGCCACTCAGTCGCTTTGGAGGCGGTCTTCGTGAAGCGCGGATCGAGAACGACCAGTTTGGCTCCGCGCGCGACCGCATCCATCAAATCGGATGTCTCCGAGGTCGAAATTGCCTCCAGCAGGTTGCGCCCGGTAAGAAGAATGTATTTGACGCTGGTGTAATCCCGGCTGGGTTCCTCGATCCCGTACGTCAGCGAAAAAGCGGTCACCATGGCGTTAAAGCACAGGCTGCGCTGCGTGCCGTAGTTGGGCGAACCGAAGGCATAGAGCAGGTTCTCGAACTGCACCTGGGACAGGTTGTGCGTGGACGAAAAGATCATCGCCTGCGCGCCGTACTGCTCTTTGATCTTGAGCATGTTCGCGGCGACGACATCCAGCGCCTCGTCCCAGGAGGCTTTGCGGAACTTGCCCTCGCCGCGCTGCCCGACGCGGATGAGCGGGGTCAGCACCCGGTCGGGGTCGTAGGTGTTCATCAGGCCGGACTGGCCGCGGGCGCACAGTTTGCCTTTCGAGTTCGGGTGGTCGGGATTGCCTTCCAGTTTGACGACGCGCCCCTCCTCGACTTTGGCCAGCACGCCGCAGCGCCAGACGCACATCTCGCACATGGTCGGGATGTAGCCGTCGCCGTTTTGGTCGAGCAGGCCCGCGGTCCGCGCCGCTGCGACGACGCGGGGCGGTACGAATCGGCTGACGGTCAATGCGCCGAGCGCCGCGCCGCCGACTTTGAGAAAGTCGCGTCGTGATAATGTATTCGGCATAATTTACTCCCAGGGGCCAGCCAACCTGACTGGTCGTTGGCTGGCTCCTTATGGTTTATTTCTTCTTCCGCTGCAGGCCGGCGCGGTCTATCAGGTAGAACAGCACGAGGGCCATGATCGTGAAGACGAGTACTGCCAGGTAGGGATTGATGTGCCACAAGTCTGGCAGGACAACATTGCCGTAGTTGGCAATTGCGGAGATTTTGGGGAACACTTGTTGATAGGTCAGGCCGTAGAGCACTGCGCCGGTCAAGAAACCGAGCAGGCCGGGGATCAAATAGTCCAGCTTACCTTCGCCGCTACCAGCGACGCAGGTGCCTGGTCAGTAACCCGCCAGGGCCATGCCGACCCCGAAAATCAACCCGCCAACGATATTGCCGACCACGTAGGTGGTGGGTACGGCCGGGAAGGCGACCAACCCCAGCCCTCTCAGTCCATACAGGCCGATCATGGCGACGACCAGCGCCGTCATCATGAATTTCAGCACGGCCATGTCGTTCAAGCGGAAGACATTGACGATCTTGTTATATTTGGTCAGGCCGGCCTTGTTCAACGAGAAACCGAAGAACACGCCGAGCACGATAGCGATTACATAGTTCATATCAGCCTCCTCGGTTAGTATTTCTTTCCGTAAACGATCAGGGCGGTGACGATGCCAGAGGCGAACATCCCGACGATGAACAGGAAGGCCGCCGGGACGAGCAGCATCCCGCCGGAGATCGCCAGTCCGCTGGTGCAGCCGCCGGCGATGCCAGCCGCATATTCCAGGATAATGGCGCCGATGAAGAGCAGCAACCAGCGCTTCCAGGGCTGCTTACCGATGGTCTGCTTCCACTGCTCGTCGTCCATGCTGCGGAATTTGAACGTGCCGCTGGAAAGCGCGCCCAACATGCCGCCAAAGAAGACGCCGACCAACAGGACGACGGGGAAGGTGATGGCCGCTGGCATGACATAATTGAAGTACATGTTTTTCGGGTCAATCGCCTTTCCGATGTAGGCGGCCAGGTTCTCGAATCCGCCCGAGGCGCCCAACAGGTTTTGACTCAGCACCACCGTCAATATGCCGACGATGCCGAGCAGGATGCCGGCCGCATAAGGCGACCATTCCTCCTTGCGGATTTGGTTGATAAGCCATTTCATAGGTGTTCCTCCTTTTTGGGTGAATTAATCTCCAGCCAGAGCTTGAAGCAATGCCTGTGCTTCACGATCCAAAGTTTTTACGCGCCTGATCAGATCAGGATCCAAGCGCGATAGGCCATGTAGGATTTCAGAGGCAGCATCCGGGTCTTTGAGCAAGATCTGTAAGGCTTTTCGACCCCTCGGGTTCAGCGCGGCGATCTGCGGCAAGAGAGCGACCACCTCCTGCGGGTAATCTTCGAGATGAATGGGCGCTGCCTCTTCCGGCTTGGCAACGACCGGTTGCGCGGCTGCCCGTCGTTTTTTCTCGTTCATGAAAATGAACGCCCCGCCTGCGAGCGCCATGAGTGCGATCAACACGCCCGCGATGACGTTGCCCCAATTGACCGGCTTCTCACCCAGCACGGTTTCGTTGTACTGCTGGACGTAGTCAATCACATCTGGCGATTCGACCACCATGCCCGCAGGTGCGGCCTCGGTTGCGGCTGGCGCTGCGGTCTGCGCAGGCTGATTGGAAGCAGGAGTGGCTGCGCTGCCGCCTCCACCGGCGCCGACCTCGACGCCCAGCGTGGTCGCGTAGACCTGGGCCAGTTGCATGGCGTCATTAGGATGGCATCCCAGGCAGTTGGCGTTGATATCCGAGAGGGGGGCCACCATGCCGGTGTGTGCAGCGGCTTTGTCAGTCGCCTGGTTGTTTCCGGCGTGGCACAAATAGCAGAAATCCCCAAAGGCGTGTTGCGTGTGCCAGGCTGTGCCATCGTTGTTGACGGAGTCCTGCGCCTGTATTTCATGACAGTTCTTGCAAGAAGAGGTTTGCGAGCCACACGCTGCGCTGACGGGTTGTGCAGTTGCCAGCCACAAGGCGCTGCCGAGAACCAGGATCAGGCCAAGGGTGAATAGAAAGATCATGAATTTTTTATTGTGCATGCAAGCCTCCACGAGTTTTTCGTTCTTTTGAGGATTAGGGGCAATGCTTTTTAGTTAGTGGTTCGGGCTCCCATGCCCGACGGCGTGCCCACAGGGTGCTTCGCGAGGAGCCGCCTCTACGTTCGTTTCTATGTAACGTCAGTTACGTCAACCAGGCTGGCGCTGTGGGCCAACCTTTCGCGCAGCACGGCGCGTAACAGGTCAAGGGCTTCGATCAGGCGGTGATCGTTGATGCTGTACTCGACGTTGGCGCCGTCGCGCGTGGCTGTGACCAGTCCGCGCTCGCGCAACAGCTTGAGGTGCCTCGAGGTGGCTGGTTGGCTGATGCCGATCTCGTTTGCCAGATCGTTCACGTTTCGGGGTTGTTCTGCGAGGGCGTATAAAAGCAAAATCCGCCGGGGATCTGCCAGTGCGGAGCAGATGTCGGCGTGGAGTTGGGTGACTTCTTGGGCTAATATTGACATAGGGTATTTGACTTATATGAATAGGTGAATATCTACAAGAAGAATATCACGCCGGGTTGCGAACTTATAGTGACAATCATCACGATTCTTGACAATTTATCACATATTTGGCCTTTTTCGACATTGACAATTTCTCGAAAATCAATGAAGCGTTTGGACACGTTGGCGGTGATGCTGTCTTGAAAGGCATCGCAGCGGTGACGATCAGAATAGTGGGTGAGCGTGGTTCGTCTGTCCGTTACGGCGGAGATGAGTTTGCCATTATTTTCCCCGATATGGAACGCGAAAAGGCCTTTCTGATTCTGGAAGAAATCCGAGCGGCAACGGAACAACTCACTCAATTTTCAGATGGGGATAAACAGTTCTCGACAAAATTGACCATTTCTGGTGGCGTGGCTGCTTTCCCCATTGACGCAGGCGATAAGAACGAATTGCTTCGCAAAGCGGACGGCGCGCTCTACCGCGCCAAAGGCACCGGCCGCAACAAAATCATCCTGGCGTTCGAGGAACGCATGTTTCCCAAGACCGCTCACTATACCCAAACCCAATTGGAGCGTTTATCTGAACTATCCAAGGAGCAGGGTGTCAGCGATGCTGTATTGCTGCGTGAGGCTCTCGATGATCTTCTCACCAAGTACAAGCATAATTTCTTGTTCTTCGATCAGCTCAAGGAAAAAGGATAGGCGTATTGCTAGAGATTCAACCACCTGGCTGCGGCGTCGGGCAGCTCGCTGAGCGGGCCGGCGCGCACCGTGCATTGCGGCAGCGAGTCGAGGAAAGCGCGCCCATACTTTTTGGTCAACACGCGCCGGTCGAGGATGACGACCACGCCGCGATCCGATTGGGTGCGAATCAGGCGTCCGAATCCCTGGCGGAAACGCAGAATGGCTTCGGGCAATTGGTATTCGTAAAACGGATCTTCGAACGTCTCGGAACGGGCCGCTACCAGCGGGTCGGTGGGTACCGCGAAGGGGAGCTTGACGATCACCAGCACGGAAAGCGCCTCGCCGGGCACGTCCACGCCCTCCCAAAACGAACGCGTTCCGAGCAACACGGCGCGTTCGGAACTGCGGAAGGATTCCAATAAGGCGTTGGGGGAGGCGCCTTCGCCCTGTTCATAGATGAGAATATCTTGAGCCGCCAGCGGCCCGCTGATGGCGCGAGCGGTGCGCTTGAGCTGGGCGTAGGAGGTGAACAGGACCAGGGTCCGGCCGCCGCTGGCCTTGCATAGGTTGATCAGGGCATGCTCGACGTGGGATTGGTAGTCGGGCGTGTTTGGCTCGGCTACATCGTTGGCGATGTAAAGCAAAGCCGCGCTCTCGTAATCGAAGGGCGAACCGAGCGCTAGCTCGTCGGCCTCGTCGGCGCTGAGGGTGTTGCGCAGGTAGGTGAATTCGCCGTTGGCCGTCAGGGTGGCGGAAGTCAGGATGACGCTGGTTTTTTGGTGCCAGAGGTGTTCCTCGACCAACGGACCGACGCGGATCGGCGCAGCCTGGAGTGCCAGCCGGTTGCCGTTCGGGTTGACTTCCACCCAATACACGTACTCCTCGGACGGCTTGAAGATCATCCCGCTGACCATCGCCTCGGCCTCGCTCATGCGCCGGAAGACGCTGCCCAGGCCGCCCATCACATCTTCCACGTCTTCCATGCCGTCGGAATAGAGCTGGCTGGCGGCCTTGTGGATTTCTCCCAGGAGAGCGAGCAGCAGGCGGAAGCTTTCGTCGGCGCTGTCCCAGGCGAGCTCGATTTCGTCCCAGCCCGGCAGGGTGTGGGTGGCTGGCAGGATGCGCTCCTGGTGGGCGTATTGGCTGACCGGCTGGCCTTCACGCTGAAATTCGATGAACTCGTTCAAGGCCTGGAAGAAAGCGCGCGCCTGATTCTCCAGCCTCCAGGCCAGGTCGGTGGCGCGGCCCACTTTTTGGTCCAGCGCGGCGAAGTCAGAGGGCTGCAAGACGTTGCGGGTGAGGTTGAGCAGGTAGCCGAGGATGCCTGAAGTCGAGCCGCCGACTTCGCGCAGCAGGCGTTCCAAGTCGAATTGGGTCAGGCGGAAGCTGAGGGCGCTGGTGGTGGCCGCTTCCAGGTGGTGGCCCTCGTCCACGATCAGGTATTCGTAATCGGGCAAAACTTTGCTGCCAGTGGCTACGTCGGTCAGCAGCAGGGCGTGGTTGACGATCAGCAGGTGAGAGGTCTGAGCCGCCTGCCGGGCGCGGAAGAAGGGGCAGGCGCCGCCGGTACGCTCCAGGCAGGTCTCGGTCGTGCAGGCGTCGTCCTCGGCGGAGACGTGCAGCCAGACATCCCGCTCGGCTGGGCCGGTCAGGTTGATCTCGGTGCGGTCGCCGCTGCTGTTCTCCAGCGACCAAACCAGCACCTTGGCCAGGATGCGCATTTCGTCCGCAGTTTGCGGCCCGTGCCGGCGCAGGTTCTCGAAGCGGCGCGGGCAGAGATAGTTCGAGCGGCCTTTCAGCACAGCGGCGCGCAGGTCAATGCCGAGGGCGGTGCGCAGGTCGGGAATGTCCTTCTTGATCAATTGGTCTTGCAGGTTTATGGTGTTGGTTGAGACGAGAACGCGCATGTTGTTCTGCACGGCGAAAAGCGCGGCCGGGACGAGGTAAGCAAAGGATTTGCCCACGCCGGTGCCGGCCTCCACCATCAGGTGCTGGCCGGTCGAGAGGGCGATGGCCACGGCGCGCAGCATCGCGACCTGTTCGAGGCGGTACTCGTAATTTGGGAAGTGCTGCGAGAACGGGCCGCCATATTCGAGGATGGCCGCCGCTTCGTCTGGATCAATGGGGATGAGTGTCTTGGGAAGCTGGATGGCTGGCCCTTTGCGCTCCTCCGGCGCTTCGAAAAGCGGACCGTTCGGCTGAGCGCTCACGGCGAAGCCCTCATCCTGCTCGCGGACTTTCCGGGCTGTTATCTTCTCCTTGGCGCGGGCGCGCATCACCTGCTGGAAGACCCAGCCGCCGTCCCATTCGATTGGCTCGCTCAGGCGGACGATCTCGGCCAGTACTTCTATCGGCAGCGTCATCGCCTGGGCAAACAGCCGCTGGAAAACCGCGTGGGTGACGCGGGCGTCGTCCAGGGCGCGGTGGCTGGCGGGCAGGGGAATGCCCAGAGCCTGCCCCAGCGCGCCCAGGTTATAGCGGCCGGCCGAGGGCAGGAGAACGGCGGCCATCTCGTAGGTGTCTATCCGCTCGTTGAGGCCGAAGAGATTGTATTTCTTGAAGAAGGAAAGATCGAACTGGATGTTATGTCCCAGGATGGGCGCATTGCCGATGAAAGCGGCCAGTTCGTCCAGAACGTCGCGTATGCGCGGCGCCTGGCGTACCATCTCGTCGCTGATGCCGGTCAGGTTGGTGATGAATTCGGGGATGTGGCGGCCCGGGTTGACCAGGGTCGTCCATTCATCTTCGACGCGGTTGCCGTCGAAGCGGCGCGCCCCGATTTCGATGATGGCGTCCCGCTCGTGGTTGAGGCCGGTGGTTTCGAGGTCGAGAGCGACAATATTCGTCACTTGCTTCTCGTTTCTCGTTACTCTTCCTTTGTGGGCTGCGGCAATACTTCGCGCAGCGAATCCAACATCTCTGCTGAGATGGTTTTGTTCTTGGCCTGTTCCCGCAGGAATTCTTTCAAATCCTTGGGCGTCAGGGATGGCAAGGGCGCATCCTTGACATTCAGTTCTACTTTGGGATTGGTGAAAAGCAGGGCGGTTCTGATTTCCGGCAATTCCGTCCCCTCCGGGAGGAGCCGCGTCAGGTGGCGCTTGAGCACGTCCACCTCTGAACCGGCTTCCAAGTCCGGACGGCCCAGGTTTTCCTGTCCAAAGATCCGCAAGTATGATTGGACAAATCCACCGCCCTTAGCGCGCCAGCGTCCCTTTTGGTAGGTGATCCTCCCGCTCTGATAATAGGGCAACAGTATCCAGATCCCGGCCGGGCCAACCAGCAGATGTGAAACCGGCGTCGTGTAGTGGTAGATGGTGTACTCGCGGCCCAGGCCTTTCAGGCTGCGGTCGAGCAGCTCGTCGGGGCGGGGACTGCGGCCCCAGCGGTTGCCGTAGTAGATGCCCATTTGGGATAGGAAGAAACCGATCAGCAGCGCGCCGAGTGAATAGGCGACTTTATCGGGCATCTTGTAGGTGGTGTAAAAGCCGACGCCCAGGATGACGAGTGCGGTAATGCTGGTGACCTGGCCGATGCGGGCGTTGCGTTTGATCAGTTTTTGGTTGGTTACGATTTTCATGTTTTTCCTTTTCGGAGTCCGACGACTCCAGTCGTCGGGGATTTTCTCTTGCCGAAATCTGGAGATATCGGAGTCCGTTACTTGCGGAGAGATTTTTCGATAGCCGCGCGGATCGAGGTCAGCACGCCGGACTCGACGGCCTGCTTCGCCACGCGCACGGCATTCTTGATGGCGATGGCGTCCGAACGTCCGTGGCCGATGAAGACCAGGCCGTTCACGCCCAGGAGCGGCGCGGCGCCCTCCTCGCTGGGATCCATTAATTTCTTGATGCTGCCCATGGCGGGTTTGATCAGCAGTCCGCCGAGCATGGCAAAGGGGCCGCCTTTCTTGATGGCTTCTTTGATCTTGTCCACCAGCAGCCTGGCGACCGCCTCGGAGGTTTTCAGCAGCACGTTGCCGGTGAAGCCATCCGTCACGGCCACGTCCACCTCACCGCCGATCAACTCCTTGCCCTCGATGTTACCATAGAAGTTCAGGCCGGATTGTGCGAGCAGGGGGTAGCTGGCCTTGACCAGCTCGCTGCCCTTGCCGGCCTCCTCGCCGTTCGAGAGCAGGCCGACTTTTGGGGATTTCACTTTGCGCACTTTTTCGGCGTAGATCGCGCCCATGATGCCAAACTGGAGCAGGTTTTCGGGCTTGCAATCCGGGTTGGCGCCGACATCGAGCACAACGCACGAGCCTTTGGCGGTCGGGAAGACGGGGGCTAAAGCCGGCCGATCTATGCCGTGAATGGTGCCCAGGCGGAAATAGGCAGTGACGGCGGCCGCGCCCGTGTTGCCGGCCGTGACGAACGCGTCTGCCTCGCCGTTTTTTAGCAAGTCAATGCCGACCGCCATGGAATTCTTGGAGTTTGGACGCCGGGCTTTGAGCACCAGACCCATCCCTTTGTCTTCCATGGTCAGCATTTCGGGCGCGTGGACGACTACGATGCTCAGGCCTTTTGCCTTCTGCTTTTCGAGTTCTGGCCTGATCTTGGCCTCATCGCCGACCAGGAGGATGCCCACGCCGTACTCGCGGGCGGCCAGCACGGCCCCTTCCACATCCGGCGCGGGGAAGTTGTCACTGCCCATGGCGTCAACGACAATTCGGGTCATAGGGTCTCCTCGGGTTCTGAGACCTCACAGGTCTTAAAGACCTGTGAGGTCTTGGGTTGACAATCAAGTGAACGTGATTATAATACGGCTTGCTCCGCGCTGGTGCTGGAATTGGCAGACAGGCATGGTTGAGGGCCATGTGCCGCAAGGCGTGAGGGTTCAAGTCCCTCCCAGCGCA
>Ga0210046_1001071_pt1 | contig 22603 bp, 16 predicted proteins | sample CryGeyCG2114_250_FD_185461 | JGI IMG/M metagenome (GOLD analysis project Ga0210046, IMG submission 185461) | Groundwater microbial communities from aquifer - Crystal Geyser CG18_big_fil_WC_8/21/14_2.50 (SPAdes) (version 2) | ecosystem: Environmental > Aquatic > Deep subsurface > Groundwater ... | reverse complement strand
TTTATTTATTTTTATTTATTTTTATTTTTATTTATTTGATTATTTTTATTTATTTTTATTTATTTTTATTTTTATTTATTTTTATTTATTTGATTATTTTTTTTTATTTTTATTTTTTTTTTTTTTTAAGTTATTATGTTTAATAAATTATTAGTTAAATATCAAAAAAATGGATATCAGTTATTTTACAGTGTGTTTTATCTTTTCTTTTTTATAGAATTTTTATTTTCTTCTAATTATTTAGAAGAAGATTTAATTATTGGTTTATTTCCAAATATTATCTTATTTGGTATAGTTTTTTTTATAAGAGAGTTTAAAAGTATTAATATTAAATTAAATATTAAATAAAAAATGATTTTGTTAACAGAATTAGATAGTAATTTTCAAAGTATAATAGAAGTACTTAGTATTAATACTAAGATAGAGAAGTTAATCGAAATGCATGTATTGGTAGACTTAGAGTCTCCCCAATTAAATAAACTAACAAGATTATATACAAATATGTATTTTTATAATATAGCTATTAATCCTAATATTAATCTCGATTTAATATTATCTAAGTTAAGTTTAGAAAATATTCCTGCTGAAAATAAATTTGTATCTAACCTTAATGTTAATAAGAACTATAGTGCATATTATCAAATTATAAGAAGTGTTCATACTTTTTATGCAATAGATACACTAACCCAACTTGAGACGTTCAGTCGTGTGTTTTTATCTAAAATACCTATAAATTTACCACAGTCGGAATTTATTAATTCAAAAGAATTTGCTAATTACTTGACCAAATATAATGGTGATCGTTTGATAAGTTCGAAAATTGGTTTGCAAACTGAGTATATGTCAGACCTTCAACTATCTACTGATCTAACTAATGAGTTGCATCAGGAGTTTAATTTTAGATGTTCGGCTACGGACATAGAGAAAGCGCTAAAAAAAACTTTAATTAACTCAGAAAATACGCCTGTTATAGAACTTATTTATGATTTTCTTGATGATGTAGATACGGAGATTATTGTTAAGCCTAATTTGTCTCTAGATAAGGTAATTGATTTTGATTTAATTTCAAAAGAAATTAAGCCTATTTTAAGGACGCCTAATACTACTAGTCTTACTGCTAGTACAGGTTTTTTTGATTATTTAAATGGAAATTTAGAAGATTTAGAAAAAACAGAAAAAGCAATAGTAAAAACAGAAGAAGAAATAGTAGATAACTTTATAAATAAATTTGAAAGAATAGTTGAAAATATAGAAGAAGATTCAGAAAAAACAGAAAAAGCAATAGTAAAAACAGAAGAAGAAAAAGTAGAAGAAATAGTTGAAAATATAGAAGAAGTTTCAGAAAAAACAGAAAAAGCAATAGTAAAAACAGAAGAAGAAATAGTAAATTTAGAAGAAATCATAGAAGATTTTGAAAAATCAATAGTAAGTGGTGGTGAAAAAATGATAGAAAATAATGAAAAAGCAATAGTAAATTTTAAAGAAGAAATAGTAAATCATGAAAATTTTGTATATGTACCTTTAGAGCCTTTAGAGACATCTGATTTAATTATAAAAGATTCTGATGATACTTTATTTTATTCAAATGACTCCGAATTAGAATCAGAATTAGAATCAGAATTAGAATCAGAATCCACGGAGAATACTAATAGTTGGGGGGATTTTTTTTTTAATATTTTTACTTTTAATTATAACCCTATTAACCCTATTAGATTTTTTTATAATAATTTTTTGTTAGGTGCACAACGAATTTTAAATTTTTTTAATTTTTGGTCTTAAATTTTTATAAATTTAAAAGAATATTTATAATATTATTTTTATTTTATTATGTTTGATAAATTATTAGTTAAATATCAAAAAAATAGATATCAGTTATTTTACAGTGTGTTTTATCTTTTCTTTTTTATAGAATTTTTATTTTCTTCTAATTATTTAGAAGAAGATTTAATTATTGGTTTATTTTCAAATATTATCTTATTTGGTATAGTTTTTTTTATAAGAGAGTTTAAAAGTATTGATATTAGATTAAATAGAAAAAGAATAAAATTAGGGTTTAGAATTCAAAAAAAACTTTTAAAAAGTTATTATTTTTTTTTTTTTAAATTTATTAAAAGATATTATAGATATTTTCGTAAATTAAGTTTAAAATATTTTTTTATAAAGTGTATTAAATTATTTTTAATTTTTGGATTAAAGCGTAAATTTTTTTATAATAAATTATTATACATGAAAATATATTTTTTTAATATTTTAATTTTTTTTATATTAAAATTTAATTTAAATTTTTTAAATTTATTAGTTAATAAGTAAGTAAAATGAGGTTAAATAATCATTTAAATAGTTTATATATTTATGTTTATTTAAAGGATTCGGATGGTTTAAAATTATTATCATTTTTTGAAAATTTTGATGAAACATTTATAAATTATAATATTGATAGTTTAAAAAAAGAAATAATTTATTATTCAGAAAATAATAATGAATTAAATTTTGAATCAATAGAAAAAAAAGATAAATTAAAACTAAATTTTTTTGATGAATTTTTTTTATAAAAATATTAAAGTATCAAAGTTTAAAGTTTTTCGTGAAGAAAAGGGGCGAATACTCAATTTAGTAAAAACATCAAAAGGACAGTACACTTTTTCTTTAAATAGAAAAGTATATAATTATAAATTATTAGTATTTTTATTACAAAATACGAAACGTAAATTAAATTCTTTATCTAATATATCAATTTTAGATTTATGTGTAAACTTAAATTATATAATACCTCATTATTGTTATCATTCTAATTTATCTATAGCTGGTAATTGTAGAATGTGTTTGGTAGAATTATCAACTTCACAAAAACCTATAGTTTCTTGTGCTATGGATGTTAGTTATAATTCTATTATAAAAACAGATACTATTTTAGTAAAAAAAGCTAGAGAAGGTATTATGGAATTTTTATTGGTAAATCACCCGTTAGATTGTCCAGTTTGCGATCAAGGAGGTGAATGTGATTTACAAGAACAAAGTATGATTTATGGTGGTGATAGGGGTCGTTTTTTTTTAACAAAAGATTTTAAAAGATCAGTGGATGATTTTATGTGTCATCCTATGATTAAAGTAATTTTAACTCGTTGTATCCATTGTACAAGATGTGTACGTTTTTTAAATGAAGTAGAAGGTAATTATGCTTTAGGTATGTTAGGTCGAGGTTATTATTCTGAGATAGGATTATATACAGATCGTTTGTTAACAACAGAGTTAGGTTCAAATATAACTGATTTTTGTCCAGTAGGAGCTTTAACAGGTAAAACATATGCTTTACAATATAGATCATGGGATGATTTATATTTAACTTCTATTGATTTAAGTGATAGTTTATGTAGTTCTATAAGAGTTTATTCAAATTTTGATAAAATTTTACGAGTTTTACCACAATATGATATTGATTTAAATATTAGTTGGATTACAGAAAAAGCAAGGTATTTAGGTGATAGTTTGACTTTACAGCAACTGGGCTATCCACTTTTAAGAAATACTAAATTTTATACTAGTAATAATTTTTATTTTAAATTAGATTCTTATAAATATTTTTTTAGATCAAAATTTAATTCCAAATTTTATATTAAAATAAGAGATTATAATTTTTTTTATTTTATAAATTTATCAGTAATTAATAATTTTTTTGATATTTTTTTAGAAAAAAATTTTGATAAATTTATAAAAAAAGAATTAGATTTTTTAGAAGGAAAATATTCGGATTTTAATTTATTTTCTAATGAAACTTTTATAAAAACTTTAGATTTAGAATTAATTAAACCAAAAATGAAATATTCATTAAATATAAATGTTTTCCCTTGGTATAGTTTAGATTTTTATAATAATAAAGGTACTTTATTTTATAAAAAATTAAATTTAAATTTATATAAGAATAATATTTTTTTTGCTCAATGGTTATTTGATTTTGATTTATTTTTTAGTAATTTAAATATAGAGAATACTCGAAGTAAAAATATTACAATTAGTTCTAATAAATTTAATTTTTTAAAAAAACAATATGAAGAAAATTTAGCTTTAATTGATTTATATAGTTATGAAAATAATTTAGATATAAATATTGAAGAGTTTTTAATTAATGAAAATGTATTTTTTGGTTTAGATCGTAATTTAATTGATTTTTTAAGTGATGATAAAGAAATAATATCATATTATAATGATATTTTAGGTTTATTTGAAATTTATGATTTTTTAGAAGATTTTAATGATATGATTCAAAATTTTAATGAAATTGATTTAAAAATTTTTAATTCAAAAACAGAATTATTAAATTTTGAGGAAAAAAATTATATTAATTTTCTAGATATAAAAAAAAGAAAAACAAATTTTAATTTAATAAAAACAACATGGAATAATATAAGTAAAGGTATTTTATTTTTAATAAAATCATTAAATAATTCTATTAATTTAAAAAGTTTTATAGGTGAGTTTTTAGATATTTTTAGTTTAATCAAAATTAAAACATTAATGTCTTTTACAGGATCAAATGATTTATATAATTTTAGTGAAAAAATAACTTATTCTCCTTCAAAGCTTATTAATGAAGATTTTGATTATAATTATATTTTTAATTTATCTGATTTTATAAAAGTTAAAAATATTTTTTTAATTAATTTAAATTTACGTTTTGAAAATCCAATTTTAAATGCAAAAATACGTAAGAAATTTTTATGGGAAGATAATATTTCTATTTTTTATTTAGGATCAAATAATAATTTAACATATAAATATATTAGTTTGGGTCTTACTTCTAAACTTTTTTTAAAAGCATTAGAAGGTCGTAATAGTTTGTTAAATTTTTTAAAAAAAAAAAATAATAATGTAAATAATTTGTTAATATATAGTAATGAATTAAAAAATACTTATAAAAGTACAAGTTTTAGATCATTTTTTAATTTATTAAAAAATTTGAATAAATTTTTGTCTGTTACTTATTTATGTTCTAGTGCAGCAAGTATGGGAGCTTTAGATTTAAGTATAGATTCAAATAATTTAATATCAAAATCTAAATGTAATTTTAGTAAAAAATATAATGGTAAATTTAATAATAATTTATATTACTATTTAGGTTGTAATAATTTTTTATTAGGAGATTTTTTTTATTTAAAAAAAATTATGATTCATAATATTTCTATTTATCAACATAGTCATATTGATTTATATTATAATTTTGTTGATTTTTTTTTACCATCTTATTCTTATGCAGAGTCAAATAATAATAGTTATATAAATTGTTTTGGTATTTTGAAATTGAATAGACAGATTTTATTTCCTCCAACAAATTTTATAAAAGATAATTTAGAAATAATTTCAATTATTTCTAATATTTTTTCTATCTATATAGTTAATAATTTAACTTTTCGATTTCCTTGTAATAATTTATTTTTTTATTATAAATTAGAAAAAGAATATGAGAATACTTTTAATTTGTATAAAAATTTACTTTTAAATATTTATTTAGAAGAAACTCAAAATTTGAATAAAGATAAATTTGATTTTAGAATAAGTAAACAAAAAATTTTTAATAAAAATTTTTCTACTATTTTAGAGGTTTTTTCGTTTAATGATTATAAATTAAATTATAAAGTTAATTCTGATTTATTAAAAAAAAATTTATATAATTTTTTTTTATTTTATAATAAATCTAATAAAATAAATTTTAATAAAAATCAAATTTTATTAGAATTTAATAAAGTAACTGAATTATTTTTAAATTTCAGAAAAAATATGATTGAGTTTAAATTTGGTTTAATTAATTTTTTAGGAACAAAATTAGAATATTTTTGGTTTTTTGATGCATTTTGTTCAGAAATTTTAATTAATAAAACTCAATTTAAATTATCTAAAGATAAATTAAGATTTGAGTTATCAGTTTTAGATATTTTTAAACGTTTACCATTACATTTGTATGATAAACGTCGTTTTAATTTTTTTAATATTTTTGAAAAAAAAATTTATTATTCTGTTATTTATTTTTTTATTTTAACACCGAAAAATAGGAATTTTTTTAAAAGTAATATTCTAACTTATTATTCTAAAAATTTAGGTATTTTAAATAAAGTTAATTTTGTTAAAAAAAGTAGTTTTAATTAGTTAAAGCTTTATGAGATATTTAACTGCTTTTTTAACATTTAATAATAAATATAATTTTACATATAAAAAGAATAATATTTTAGATACTACTGAATTATATAATAATTATTTAATTTTAAATTATTTAAAAAAAAAAAAGATATTTTTTTCTTCTTATTTTAAGTTTTTTAGGATTAAAAATAAAGATATTATTTTTTCATATTGTAATAAATTAAGTTGTTATGATTCTAATTATAAAAGTTTTGTTTCATATGATTATTTTTTTTTTTTTTTATTTATTACAAAGATAAAAAAGAAATTTATTCCAATTTGTAATCAAAATTTGATTTTTTTAAAAAATATCTATAAACAAACGTATTCTTTTTTAAATTTAAAAAAGAATACGTTTGTTTATAGATATTTTTTAAAAAAATCATTACTTAATTTAAATTTATCTTATTATAATTTTTATATTTTTTATGATAAAATAATATATATATATAGATATTTTAGATATAATAGAGTTATTTTTAATAAAAAATATAGTTATAAAATTATATCTAGAAAAAAAAAAAAAGGTTTAAATTTAGATTTATTTACTTTTAATTTAATAGGTTATATAAAAATATCTAAAAATTTTTTTAAAGTAGGTAATTATAATAAATTATATTTTTATAAATATAGTTATATTTATGTTGATTTACAAGATGGTTTTGGTTTTTCAAAAAAAAAAAGATTAAATTTAGTTAAGTTGTCATATTCTGATAATTTTTTTTTGATTTTTAAACCATTTTTTTTTTCTTTAAATTTACCTTTAAATTTAAAGAAAAATTATGAAAGTTTTAATAGATATACTTATTTTAATTATTTAACTATTCTTGATAGTTTTTTTTTTTTTAAATTTAATAAACCTTATTTCTTTCGATTTATCAAAAATTTAAAAATTTTTGATAAATCGAAAGAAATAAATGTATTAAATTTAAAAAAAATTTCTAATGAATCTATAATTCAATTACCTTTTTTTAGATTTGCATCTAGATTTTTAAAAAATATTTCTTCAATAGAAAATAAATTTTCTGCAAATTATATAAGAAGTCAGAAAAATTTTTATAGAAATTTAGTATTTAAATTATTTTTTTATAAAATTTTTTATTTTTTGAAAAATTTATTTTTATGTTTTTATTCTTTTATATATTATATTAAACATATATTTTTTATTTTTTATATTTCATCTTCTTTAAAAATTTTTTTTTTACTTTTAAAGCCATATTTTATTTCATATATTATTTTAATTGATATTGTTTTTTATATTTCAAAAAGATTATTTATTTTTTTTTTTAAATATAAATTTATGGATATTTTTTTTATTTTTAGTTATATTATTTTTAGTTTTGGAGCGTTATTAATACCAATTTTATTAATTGTAGCATATTTAACTTTATTTGAACGTAAAGTTATCGGTTCAAGTCAACGTCGATTAGGTCCAAATACTGTAGGTATTTTTGGTTTAACACAACCTATTGCAGATGGTTTAAAGTTATTTTCGAAAGAAACGATAATTCCAAGTAGTTCAAATATAATTATATTTATATTAACTCCTATTGCAGTATTTTTTTTTAGTTTAGTTAATTGGTTAATTATTCCTTTTAATTATGGAGTTGTTTTTGCAGATATAGATTTAGGTATTTTATTTTTTTTTGCAATTTCATCATTAAGTGTTTATGGTATTATCTTAGCAGGTTGGTCCAGTAATTCAAAATATGCTTTTTTAGGGGCTTTAAGATCCGCTGCACAGATGATTGCTTATGAGGTTTCTATTGGTTTAATTTTAATTGCTGTTTTATTTAATGTTTCATCATTAAATTTATCAAATATAGTAGAGGCACAGGAATTTATTTGGTTTATTATTCCACATTTTTGTTCATTTATTTTATTTTTTATATCAGCTTTAGCTGAAACTAATAGAGCACCTTTTGATTTACCAGAAGCAGAGTCAGAATTAGTTTCTGGTTATAATGTTGAGTATTCAGCTATGACTTTTGCATTATTTTTTTTAGCAGAATATGCAAATATAATTTTAATTTCAACTGTAATTGCAATTGTGTTCTTTGGAGGTTGGTCTTCATGGGGTATTAATTTTTTTTTTTTTAAAATACTTTTTAATTTATTTATATTTATTTGGGTTAGAACATCATTACCACGTTACAGTACGATCAGTTAATGATTTTAGGTTGGAAAGTTTTTTTACCTTTATCTTTAGGGTTAGTTTTTTTTAATTTGTTTATAAGTTTATTTTTTTTTTTTTAGTAAGTTTTTATAGATAATTTTACAATAATAGCTAAAAAAGTTAAATTTAACTTTTTATATAAAATTTTGTTTATAGGTTGAAAAAGAAAATGTATAGTTTTTCAAATATTAAAAGTTATGTTATACGTTTTTTCTTTTCAACAAATCATAAAGATATTGGAATGCTTTATTTTATTTTTGCAGCTTTTGCAGGAATAATAGGAACTATGTTTTCTGTATTTATACGTATAGAATTAAGTTTACCAGGAAATCAAATTCTTGAAGGAAATCATCAGTTATATAATGTTTTAATAACTGCTCATGCAATTATTATGATTTTTTTTATGGTTATGCCAGCTATGATAGGAGATTTGGTAATATTTTTGTACCTTTAATGATAGGTGCACCAGATATGGCTTTTCCTAGATTAAATAATATAAGTTTTTGGTTATTACCACCATCTTTTATTTTATTATTACTTTCATCATTTGTAGAAGGAGGAGCAGGAACCGGATGGACAGTTTATCCACCATTATCAAGTATTGAAAGTCATTCAGGAGGAGCAGTTGATTTAGCTATTTTTAGTTTGCATTTAGCTGGAGTTTCTTCTTTATTAGGAGCTATTAATTTTATTACAACAATAATTAATATGAGAAATCCACAAATGACTTGGGATAGATTACCTTTATTTGTTTGGTCAGTTTTTATTACAGCTTTTTTATTATTATTATCTTTACCAGTTTTAGCAGGAGGTATTACAATGTTATTAACGGATCGTAATTTTAATACAACTTTTTTTGATCCTTTAGGAGGAGGTGATCCAATTTTATTTCAACATTTATTTTGGTTTTTTGGTCATCCAGAAGTTTATATTTTAATTATTCCAGGTTTTGGTATTATTAGTGAAGTTATTTCAGCTTCAGCAGGGAAAAGAATATTTGGTTATTATGGTATGGTTTGTGCTATGTTAGCTATTGGTTTTTTAGGTTTTATTGTATGGGCTCATCATATGTATACAGTTGGTTTAGATGTCGATACAAGAGCTTATTTTACTGCAGCAACAATGATTATTGCTGTACCTACAGGAATCAAAATTTTTAGTTGGTTAGCAACAATGTGGTCAGGAGTTTTTAAATTAAATGTACCTGTTTTATTTTCGTTAGGTTTTATTTTTTTATTTACAATAGGGGGTTTAACAGGTATTTTATTATCAAATGCAGGTTTAGATATTGCGTTACATGATACTTATTATGTTGTTGCTCATTTTCATTATGTTCTTTCAATGGGAGCAGTTTTTGCTTTTTTTGCAGGATTTTATTACTGATTGAAAAAATTCTTGGATTTAATTATAATGTATTTTTAGGTAAATTTCATTTTTATACAACATTTATTGGAGTTAATTTAACTTTTTTTCCAATGCATTTTTTAGGATTATCAGGAATGCCTCGAAGGATTCCTGATTATCCAGATATATATGATTCTGGAATTATATTGAATCTATTGGTTCACTTATTTCTTTAGTTGGTATTTTTATTTTTTTTTATATTTTTAGTACATTAATTTTATATAAATTTAATATGACTAAAATTTTAAAAGCAGATCAATATATTATTTGTGATAAAATTTTATAAATTTTTTTCGAAAAAATGAGTAATATTCATAATAAAAGACATTCATTTCATTTAGTAGATCCGAGTCCATGGCCACTTTATGGTTCAATAAGTGCTTTTGCTTTAGCTTTAGGCGGAGTAATGTTTTTTCATGGTTTTTCTAATGGTGAATTAGTTATGATTGGAGGTTTAATACTTTTATTAAGTGTTAGTTTTTGTTGGTGGTCAGATGTTATTGCGGAAGCATTATATGAAGGATGTCATACTAGTAGGGTACAGTATGGATTACGTTTAGGTATGTTTTTATTTATTGTTTCTGAAGTAATGTTTTTTGTTTCATTTTTTTGGGGTTTTTTTCATTCGAGTATTGCACCAAGCGTAGAAATTGGTAGCTCATGCCGCCAGTTGGAATTAAAGTTTTTGAAACAATGGGATTACCATTAATTAATACTTTTATTTTATTATCATCTGGTTTTAGTGTAACTTGGGCGCATCATGCTTTGATACATGGTAGATTTGAACAAGCTAGATTTTCATTAATTATAACTATATTTTTAGCATTATTATTTACAAATTTACAAATAAATGAGTATTTAGAGGCAGAATTTTCAATATCAGATAGTGTTTATGGTTCACTTTTTTTTATGATAACCGATTTCATGGTTTTCATGTATTGATAGGGACTATTTTTATTATTGTTTGTTATTTTAGATTTAGTTTATTTCATTTTACAACAAAAAGACATTTAGGTCTTGAGATGGCAATTTGGTATTGGCATTTTGTTGATGTAGTTTGGATTTTAGTTTTTATTTGTGTTTATTGGTGGGGTAATAGTAATCCTTTATAAAATTTTTTTTTTATTTAGTTAGTTTTATTTATGTTTGGATAGCTCAGTTGGTAGAGCAGAAGCTTGAAAAGCTTTTGGTCGGCGGTTCAAGTCCGTCTCCAAACATTTTATGCTTGGCGGAATTGGTAGACGCGGTAGACTTAAAATCTATTTCATTTATGAGTATTGGTTCAAGTCCAATAGCAGTTATTATAAAAAAATTTTTTTTTTTTAATTTTTTTTTTTTTGCAAAAATTTTTTTTGTTGTTATTAGTTAAAATTTAATATTTATTAAAATTTTTGAAAGTGTGTTTAATGGATATCTTGATATAATTTTTAAAAGACGGAATGACCGAAATGATATAAAGAAGTAAAATGTTTTATATCGATCTTATATTTAAAAAAATTTTGTAATTAAAAATATTTTACCTTGTGAAATGAAACATCTTAGTATCAAGCGGAAAAAAAATCAAACGAGATGAACTGATTAGCGCGAGCAAAAGGGGAAGAGGTTAATAGATATAAGTATTTTTATTTAATGAAATAAAACTGTAAAAAGTACCATAGTTTGTTCTATTAGTTTATAAATATGGTTCCATAGAAGGTATTGAGTCCTGTAATTAAAATAAGATTTTATATTTTTAAGTAGGGCAAATTGCTTAGTTTGTTTGAATATGAGGAAAACCATTTTCTAAACCTAAATATAGAATTATATCGATAGTGTACAAGTACCTTAAGGGAAAGATGAAAAGAACCTTTATTATCTTATATGGAGTGAAATAGTTTTGAAATTAAACACATAAAAGCTATTGGAGTAACAATTGTTATAACAATGTACCTTTTGTATAATGGGTCGACGAGTTAATTTATTTAATAAATTTAAAATATTTGAGAGATTTTAAAAGTGTAGCGAAAGCGAGTTTGAAATAAAGCATTAATTAAATAAATTATAACCCGAAACTGGATGATCTAATCATGTACAGGAGATTTTCAAAAGATAATTTTAGTGAAATTTTATTTAATTAATAATTTGATCATGTGATTGAGTTATTAATCAAATAAAATTTCATATAGCTAATTTTATTGGATGTTAATAGACCGAACTCGTGTATGTGGCAAAATACTGGGATGATATGTGATTAGGGGTGAAAGGCCAATCAAATTCAGATATAGCTGGTTTTCTGCGAAAATTATTTAAGTAATGTATCAAAAATTTATAACATGGGGTAGAGCACTTGCTGGATGAGGGGGGATACATGTATCCTACTGATTTCAATTAAACTTCGAATACATGTTTGATAATTATTTTGGTAAACAGATTTTGGGTGCCAAGATCCAAAATCTAAAGGGAAAAAGCCCTCACTTTAAGTTAAGGTTTTTAAATATAATTCATGGATTAAGTTTTAATTTGTAATTACTACCAAGAGGTAGGCTTAGAAGCAGCCATCCTTTAAAGAAAGCGTCATTGCTCAATGGAATAGCAGAATTAAAACAGAAATGTATAGAAACTGTAGTTATATACCGAAACTAAAGAAAATAATATTTATATTATTTTGGTAGCAGAACGTTAAATAGTAAAATGAAAGAAAAATTGTTAAATTTTTTATCGAATTTTTTTTGAGAATGTTGACATGAGTAACGGAATAATAATGAAAGAATTTTAATATCATTATCGCTGTAAATTCAAGGTTTTCAATGTATAAAGTTAAACTTCATTGAGTTATACGGTCTCTAAGTTTGAAATTGAAAAATTTTGATGATGAGTTATTTGTAAATATTCAAATTATTTATTAAGTGAAGATAATTTTACATATGAGCTTAGTTTTTTGGTATATTAAGTATATATGAAAATTGTCCAAGAAATATTTAATTTAATGTAACCGTACTTAAACCGACACAGGTGAATTGGTAGAGTATACTAAAGCGATTGGAAGAACAATTTTGAAGGAACTCGGCAAATTGATTCCGTAACTTCGGGAGAAGGAATACTCATATTAAAAGTTTTTTGTTTAAATTTTTATAATATGAATGTACAGTGTAACAGAACAGGGGTAGCGACTGTTTAATAAAAACACAGGACTTTGCAAAATATTATTATGATGTATAAGGTCTGACGCCTGCCCGGTGATGAGTAATGAATAAAAGAAGTTATTTTTGGCTTTAATTATAAGTCTCATTAAACGGCGGCTGTAACCCTGACGGTCCTAAGGTAGCGAAATTCCTTGTCAATTAAGTATTGACCCGCATGAATGGCGTAACGACTTCCCCACTGTCTCCAGAATTGATCCAGTGAAATTGCAATTTACGTGAAGATGCGTAATATTTATGGCGGGACGGAAAGACCCTGTGCACCTTTACTATAACTTTATATTGAAGAAGATAGTTTTATATAAAGAATAACTGTGAGTTTATGATCCATTAATTTTATATTTTTTGGGAAGACGTCAGTGAGATAACAGTTTTAAAATTATTATTTTTCTAATTTTAGAGAAGGACAGTGTATGGTTGGTAGTTTGGCTGGGGCGGCAGCCTCCTAAAGAGTAACAGAGCGCACAAAGGTAATTTCAATTTAGTTTTTACTATATTAATGAGTGTAATGGCATAAAATTGCTTAACTGTTAGATTTGCAAATCGAACAGAGACTTAATGTCGTCATAGTGATCCGGTGATACAGTATGGAATGGTCATCGATTAACGGATAAAAGGTACGCCAGGGATAACAGGCTAATTGTCCTTGAGAGCCATATCGACGGGATAGTTTGGCACCTCGATGTCGACTTATCAGATCCTGGTGTAGTAGGGGATACCAAGGGTTCGGCTGTTCGCCGATTAAAGTGGTACATGAGTTGGGTTTAGAACGTCGTGAGACAGTTTGTCCCTATCTACCATAAATGAGAGAAAATTGTTTAAGGCTGACTTTCGTACGAGAGGAGCAAGAAGGGAAGACCTATTGTGAATCTGTTGTTTTAACCAAAAGCATTGCAGAGTAGCTACGTCTTAATTTTAGAACTACTGAATTCATATTAAGTAGGAAAATTATTTTAAAAAAATTTTCTAAATCAAGTTAAAGAATATAACTTAAATTAATATTTTTTTATTAGGATAATAGAATATATAATTTTTTTTTTATGTATATTATTATTTATTTTTAAAAAAATAAAGATAGGATTATTATAGATATAGTGATATATACATTACTATTACTAATTGTTTTGAATTTTAATAAAGATTTTTTTATTTTTTTATTTTAATTAATTTATGTTGATTAATTTTTATGAATATAAGAGCATTTATTTTTATGTATATATATATTTTATATATTTTAGAATTGGCAATAGCCTTTTTACAAATAGTTTTAGGGATTTCTTTTTATTTTCCTAAACTTTTTCCAATAGAGCGATCACTTTATTCAAAATTTAATAATGATAAAATTTTAATTACAAAAAAAAAAGTTTTAAAAACTTTTAAAACTTATTACAAATATAATTATCATAATTCATATTTAACTTTTATGGCTAAAAGACCAATTTTAAAAAATTTAAAATCTAATTTTTTTATTTTAAATAAAAAAGATTTTTTATTTGTTTTGATAGATAATTATTCAGCTTTTCGTAGTTTATTTGATTTTAGTTATATTTTTGATTTAAATCAAAAATATATTTTTAAAAATTTAGAATTATATAGAAATAAAATTTATGTTAATTCTAATATATCTTTAGATAATAAAATAGAAACAAATTTTATGGTTGGTTTTGGTTATTGTGCAGATTTTTTTTTATTTGGAGTAGATGATTTAAAAAGTAGAACAGAAAAACTTAAAGATTTATTTTATAATTATTCGACAGAAATGGATGAAGAACGTTTAGCTTTTGTTGAAAAAAAAGATGATTTTGAAGATTTTTGTTATCAGACGCGTTTAAAAAAATATGCTAAAAGGGATAAAGTTATTTCAATTGTTCGTCGTAAAATTAATTGGAATTTTCGACAAAGTTATCGTAGAAAATTATATAAGTTGAAATTATTTAGTTTTTTTAAACAGTTTTATTCATTAATTTTTTCAAAAAAAAAATATTTTTTAGCAGAAAATTTAGAGTCAGTTAATAATTATAAATATTTGAAGTTTTGTGAAAAAAGTAAAAATCGTGGTAAATTTTTAAAAAATTTAATTTATTTTAATTTGTTAAATAGATTTCATTATGATAAAGTAGATAAAAATGAATTGATTTTTTTTGAAAGGAAAAGTAATTTAAATAATTTAAGTTTAATAAAAAATAATTAAAAGGATTTTGTTTATAAAGAAATTATTAATTATTTTATATATTTTCAAACAATGATGAGTTTGATCCTGGCTCAGAGTGAATGCTCAAAGCATGCCTAATACATGCAAGTCTAAAGTTTTTTTTTTTATTAAAAAAGACTTGGCGCACTGGTGAGTATTAATATGAGAAATTAACCCACAAATTTGGAGTAATTAGAATATACATAAACTTTTAGTTTATGACTATAATTTCATATAAATTAAATTTTATTTTGTGAATAGGACCGTAAAGATACTCGTTGCAGGATAATGAGTTGGGATAATCTTAATAGTTTAAATTTAAAAAGATTTGTATCATTTGTGGACAAGCTCGTATAGGATTTAGAGTGTTGGTAAGGTAATGGCTTACCAAATCGATTATCCTTAACTGTCTGGGAGGATGTACAGTCACATTGGGTCTGAAACAGAACCCAACTATCGAAGGGGTAGCAGCAGTAGGGAATCTTGACAATGTGCTAACGCACGATCCAGCAATGCTTTAGAGGTGAAGAAGGTTCAAGAAATCGTAAATCCGTTATAATAGATATGAGATTGGAAGGTGCTATCTTTATCGTTACTATTATAGAAGCTCCGACTAACTTCGTGCCAGCAGTCGCGGTAATACGAGGGGAGCAAGTGTTATTCATACTGATTGGGCGTAAAGGGTACGTAGGTTGTTAATTAAGTTTGAAGTTAAAATCTGGAGCTCAACTCCTTTAAAACTTTTTGATACTAATTAACTTGAGTAATAAAGAGGATAGTCGGACTCTTAGTGTAGAGATAAAATTCGATGATATTAAGGATACGAACTTGCGTAGGCAACTATCCATTTATTACTGACACTGAGGTACAAAAGTATGGGGAGCAAATAGGATTAGAGACCCTAGTAGTCCATACCGTGACCTATGAGTATTGAACTTTAAATTATTATTATAGTTTTTTGATTCAAGCTAACGCGTAAATACTCCGCCTGGGGACTAAGGCCGCAAGGTTAAAACTCAAAGGAATTGACGGAGATCAGACCAAGTAGTGGAGCATGTGGTTTAATCCGATAATCCGCGTAGAACCTTACCAATTCTAGTTTGTATTTAAAAATATATAGTATTATATTGATTAGTTTTGTTACAATTTAAGTTATTGTTTCAAAATAAATACAGTCAGGTGTTGCATGGCTGTCGTCAGTCCGTGTCGTGAGATGTCGGGTTAAATCCGATAACGGACGCGACCCTCGAACTAAATTTTTTTAGTTGAACGATAATGTAAGATTATAGGAAGGTGAGGACAACGACAAGTCGTTATGCCTTTATGAATTGGGCTACACACGTGCTACAATGGTACTTACAAAGAGATGCAAAAACGCAAGTTTTAGCTATTCTTCAAAAAGAAATCGTAGTTCGGATTATTCTCTGCAATTCGAGAATATGAAGCTGGAATTACTAGTAATCGTATATCAGCACGGTACGGTGAATTCGGAACCTGGTCTTGTACACACCGCCCGTCACGCCATGGAAGCAGGTTTTGTATTACATATCTGAAAAGATTTTTAGATTAAATTTTAGAGCAATTAGTTGATTTCTTGTTTGCTTTTTTTAATTCAAAAATAATTTTCAGAATATCGATGCAAGATGGGTAACTGGGGCGAAGTCGTAACACGGTAGCTGTAGGGGAACCTGTTGCTGGAATAAAAAGGGATTGTAGTTTAACGGGTAAAATAAATGTTTTGCACACATTAGAAGTTGGTTCGAGCCCAGCCTATTCCATTTTACTTAAAAATTTTTGTAGATAGTATAAAGGTATTACACGTACTTGCAAAGTTTGAGATGGGGGTTCAATTCCCTCTCTACGGTTATATGCATAGCTCAGTTGGTAGAGCAATGGCCTTTTAAGCCACTGGTCCTCGGTTCGAGCCCGAGTGCAATCATTTTTTTTTTAAAGAAGGAGTGGAGTAATGGTAGCTCGTTAGGCTCATGACCTGAAGGTAGAGGTTCGATTCCTTTCTCCAAGTAAAACTAAAGGTATAGCCAAGTTGGTAAGGCAGTGTTTTTTGATGACATGTATCGGGGTTCGAGTCCCTCTACCTTGATTTTTTAAAGTTTTGGGTGTAGTTCAGTTGGTAGAGCGGCAAGTTGTGATTTTGTAAGACGGGGTTCGAGTCCCTCCACCCACCTAAAATAAACCCTTAGTTTAACAGGATAAAACTTTACTCTTTCACAGTAAAAATATCGGTTCAAGTCCGGTAGGGTGTATTATTTAAATTTTTAAGGAGGTGGCTGAGTGGTTAAGGCAACGGATTGCTAATCCGTCTTGTTGAAAGACAAGCATGGGTTCGAATCCCATTCTCCTCTAAAATATTACTAAAGGAATAATTTAATTGGTAGAATTTTACTCTCATAAGGTAATAGTGTTGGTTCGAGCCCAGCTTCCTTCGAAGTTTAAAAGAGGATGGCTGAGTGGCTTAAGGCGGCGGTTTTGAAAGCCGTAGTGTTTAACACCGTGGGTTCGAATCCTACTCCTCTCTTAGTATACTTAAAATTAAGAAAAAAAATAATTAAAAACAAAATACCAGTAGAATTTTAAAAATTTTTTTTTTGTAAAAAGTTATAGTTCATTTGTCTACTTATTTTTGGGAAAGCAAATGTAGTCCTTTTTTTTAAGTTATGTTATATTTTATATATATATATAATTTACAATGACGTGGTGTAATGGTAACATATCGGTTTGTCGAGCCGTAAGCTGTTGGTTCGAATCCAACCGTTAGTGTTTTTAGTCGTAGCTTAATTGGTAAAGCATTAACCTTCTAAGTTAAAGTATGTTGGTTCGAGTCCGATCGACGTAATAATAATAAAAAATTAAAATATAGGGTTAGTTTAATGGTAAAACTATGGTTTCCAAAACCGTCATTGGTAGTTCGAGTCTATCACCCTGTGATTAAAAACTTAGTAGCTCAACGGTTAGAGCAGTTGGCTGTTAACCAAAAGGTTACTGGTTCAAATCCAGTCTAAGTCGTTTTACTGATAGCTATAGTTAAGACCTGTATTAGTGAATACAGCAGTTCCAAACATTTTATGCTTGGCGGAATTGGTAGACGCGGTAAATTCAAAATTTATTTCATTTATGAGTATTGGTTCAAGTCCAATAGCAGTTATTATAAAAAAAATTTTTTATGAGGATGGCTGAGTGGTTTAAGGCGGCAGACTGTAAATTTGTTGTGGTTTCACGTCGTGGGTTCAAATCCTACTCCTCACATAATATAAACCTGTCGTTTAATGGTAAGATATGCCGCTCATAATGGTTATGATGTTGGTTCAAATCCAACCGGGTATATTAGTTTAACTATGAATATTATTCTAAATATATATAATTAGTTATATATATTTTTTGTCTTATATATTTTTTAATTAAATTATGTTTGGTAAGAGATTTTCAAGATTAAAAAAAGAAAGTATGTTAGTAGATATAGCTTATAATATGGGTATAAGTTATTCAGCACCTTCAGGTTTATCATATATGTGGAATTTTGGTTCTTTAGCATTATTAAGTTTAGTTGTACAAATTTTTACAGGAGTTATGTTAGCTTTATTTTATACAGGTCATGCAGATTTAGCTTTCGACTCCGTAGAACATATTATGAGAGATATTAATTATGGTTGGTTTTTACGTTATACACATGCTAATGGTGCATCTCTTTTTTTTGCCGTAGTTTATTTACATATTTTTAGAGGTTTATATTTTGGTTCATATTATATGCCGAGAAATAAGCTTTGGGTTTCAGGAGTTTTTATTTTATTTGTTATGATTGGAACAGCTTTTATGGTTATGTATTACCGTGGGGTCAAATGAGTTTTTGGGCTGCAACAGTTATTACTAATTTAGTTTCAGTAATACCTTTTTATGGGTTTTTAATAGTAGTTTGGTTTTGGGAGGTTTTAGTGTTGATGTGCCTACTTTAAATAGATTTTTTGCATTACATTATTTAATGCCATTTGTTTTAACTGGTTTAATTATTTTACATTTATTTTTTCTTCATGAAGCAAAATCGGGAGAACCTTTAGGGCTTTCAAGTGTTTCATTAGATGGTATACCTTTCGGTTTTTATTATATAATTAAAGATATATATGGTTTTGTTTATTATTTTTTAATATTATGTATTTTAGTTTTTTATTATCCTAATTTATTAGGTCATTCTGATAATTATATTTTAGCTAACCCAGTTGTAACACCAGCTCATATAGTTCCAGAATGGTATTTTTTACCTTTTTATGCTATTTTAAGATCAATTACTAATAAGCTTGTTGGAGTTATTTTTATGATGCTTGGTATTTTTGTTTTACTTTTAATGCCTTTGGTTTTAAACCAACGAAAAGAGTTGTCATTTGTACCTTTATCAGGATTTTTTAGACCATTTTATGAAAAAGTTATTCAAATTTTTTTATTTAGTTGTATTATTTTAGGTTGGATAGGAGGAAATCCAGTTGTGTATCCATATGTTTGGATAGTGTATTTTTTACTATAGTTTATTTTATTTCTATAACATATGGTGTTAATTTGGCTATGGATTTAGAATTTATAAGTTTTAATGAAATTTTTTTATTAGAAAATGAAAAAATAAATGAATTTGATTATTATAAAGGAAGAAGTGCATGGGATATGTTTTCAATGCATGTACATTGGGAATTTAATTATTTAGATTATTTAGGTGAGCCAATAGAGTTCTTTTAATAAATAAGTACTACGTATGATAATTGATAATATTTCTATTTTAAAAAGTAATAAAATAAATGTTAAAGCTAAATATAAATTAATTTCATTTGAAAAGAAGTCAGTAGAAATACAAACATTTAATTCATTAGTAAATTTAGAGAAGAATTTAGTTAGTTTTGTTTTTTTTATTAAAAAAAAAAGACCAGATTATGATATATTAAAAAAAGAGGAGGGTAAGCCGTTTGATATTTTTGATTTTGATTATGCATTAGGTTTTTTTTCTGGTTGTTCACATTTTAGTTTTCGGGTTACTTTTAAAGAATATAAAAGTGGTTTAAAGGCAGCAAAATTTAGTTTATTATTAAATCAGTTTTGTTTAAAATTAGAGCGTTTTATTGAAATTGTAAATGAAATTTTAATAAATAATTTTTGTATAGATTTTTATGAAGATTTTTTTGGAGATTATTTAGTTGATTTTGATTTAAAAATACATTTTTTAGTAATTTTAAGAACTTATAGTAAAGTAAATACAACAACAAAATTTTTTATAGTGCCTAAAGGTTGTTTTTTAGGTCATTTAAGAGAATATATATGGTTTAGTTTATTTACAGATTCATTATTTTTATATACAGTTTCAACATATTATAAAGGGTTTAAAAGATATTTAGGTGTAATTTTTCTTTTGTTGATTTTTTATGTTTATAAATTAATTCATTTTAATTATTTAAATTAATTAATAAATATAAAATTTATGATTATGAAGAACGTGCTTTTGAATCATTAGGAAATGCTTTAGTTTTAAATAATAATTCATTTACTTTATATTGTAAATCTAATTTTAAAATTTTGAAATATTCATATTTTTTTTCTTCACGTTGTTTAGAGTTTTTTATGGAGGGTGGAGAAGAGGTAGATTTTGATTATAAGTTTTTAATAAAAAATTTAAATTTTGATATAAATAATTATTTTGATTTAGTTACATTAGATGACGATTTTTTAGTTTTAAATGATTAAATTAAAAAAAAAAAAATTTAAAAATTTGATATTGAAGGTAGATGCTTATCGAAAATATATACGTTCAGTAAATTTTATTAATAATTATAAAAAAAAAATTTGTTTAGTTTGTTATTCTATTTCTTTTGGAGGGTATAGTTTAAATTTATTAAAGGATTACTTTTCTTATAAAAATTATGAAATTTATAATTATAAAGATAATTTTGAATTTTTGAATTTAAATTCAAAAATTCAAAATTATCTTTATAATTATAAATTTCATAATTTTTATAAGAAAAGTATATTTTTTTTTTTTAATGATTTTAATGAAGTTTATCTTTTTTGTTATAGAATAAAAAAATTAACTTTAAGTCCGTATTTTTTTTATCCTTTATTCTTAGTAACACCAAGATCAAATACAATATTATCTTATAGTTTATTAACTACGTATTTTCAAAACTATAAATATAAATATTACCAAAATAGCTTTTTTTATTATATTTATATAAATATAATAAAAAAAGCTATTTTGGTAATATTTATATTTATAGTTTTGAAAATACGTAGTTAATAAACTATAAGATAATATTGTATTTAAATTAGTTTTATTATGCCAACATTAAGTCAACTTTCATTAAAGTATAAAGGAAGAGTACGTAAGCATCATAAAGATCAAACAAAAGCTTTAGCAGGAGCACCACATAGGTTTGGTGTTGCTATAAAAGTTTATACAACAAGTCCAAAAAAACCAAATTCAGCAGTAAGAAAAGTTGCAAAAGTTAAATTAAGCACAGGAAGAAAGTAATAGTAGGTATTCCAGGCCAAGGGCATAACGTAAAAGTTAATACACCAGTGATGATAAGAGGAGGTAGATTGAATGATGTTCCTGGTGTTCGATATAAAATTATGCGAGGAAAATTAGGAGTAAGTACAGTTGAAAATTTTGTACGAGTAAGGCGTCGGTCAAAATATAATTTGAAAAAAGACGAAGTAACTTATTAAATGAGTTTTGTATCTAAGCGTAAAATTTTTAAATTTTTAAGAAAAAAAAAAGAAACTTCGGTTATTACACCAGTTTATGATAAATTTTTAAATTTATTTATGAGAAAAGATTTAAAAATAGGTCTATTAAATTTTTTTATGATTTATTAAGGGCACATAAAAAACGAATTCGTTTTTTATGTATTTGGAAATATGGTAGTTCAGCTTTAAAAAATTTAAATCATTTTTTAAAATTACCAACATTTCCAATAATTTTGAATTCTATTTTTAAAATAATAACAATACGTTTAGAATTAAAAGTTCGTAAATTTAAAAAATCTGAAGTAGTAGTACCAGCACCTGTATCACCACGACGAGGATTACGCTTAGGTTTAGATATGTTATTAAAAAATTCAAAATTACGAATACAAAAAACAAGGTTACCTAGAAAAATAGAACTTTTATATAGATTTTTAGATGAAATTTGGGATACTTTTCATGGTAAAAGTTTAACATGTAAGGATGTTTTAGATTTTACAACAAAAGTCTTAGATAATTCAGAAAATTATAGGTCAAGTCAATTATTTCCTGTTAAATTTGAACGTCGTTTGAATTTTTTTGATAAAGAAAGACGATTTAAGATAATTAATGTTGACATCAATAAAAAGAATTTTAAAGCTAATCGTTTTAATAGTAATTTACAAAAATTACGTTTTAAAAAGGTAAAAGCTTTTACCTTTTTAAAACGTAATTTTTGTAAATTACTATTAAAACGATTAGCTTTAAAATTCT
>Ga0210046_1001067_pt1 | contig 22640 bp, 22 predicted proteins | sample CryGeyCG2114_250_FD_185461 | JGI IMG/M metagenome (GOLD analysis project Ga0210046, IMG submission 185461) | Groundwater microbial communities from aquifer - Crystal Geyser CG18_big_fil_WC_8/21/14_2.50 (SPAdes) (version 2) | ecosystem: Environmental > Aquatic > Deep subsurface > Groundwater ... | reverse complement strand
TTTACGCTCGCCGAGCAAATCCGCAAAAGCATAGAACAAGCCAAAATCCGCAGATCGGCAAAACACGAAGATGTAGGCGGCATCACGGTCTCAATCGGCATCGCCGACTGTGAAATCACCGGCGACTGGCAAGACGCGTTAAGCCGCGCAGATACGGCGCTGTATGTTTCAAAGAAAATGGGGCGCAATAAAACGACGGTTTACGACAGCGGCATGGAAAAGATAGACCACAATTAAACTGGCCGTATTGGCAAGAACCTGAGCCAATATTGCAATTGCCGAGACACAACAACACCGTGTTCGTTGCAGGCATCTGTAGAAGCACAACGGGCATTGCGCCAGGTTTGTTTCAAAACCTATAGCGCAATCCCTTTCTGTCAGCCAGCCAACTATCCCACCCGACTCACCGTCAATCCATGCGAAGCCACCGGAACTTTACACCTGTAGGCAGCTTATATTTTGCGCACTTTTACAGAATAGTTGCCCATCCCGTTGGCGCGATTGTAGTGCCGCACCTGCACAAAATAATCGCCAGCAATCAAATCCGTCACAATGCGCGCATTCGTGCCGATACCGGAATCATCGTCTTCAGCGATCAAAGTCGTTTCACTGTTGGGTCCGAAGACTTTCATGACCACATCGGTAGGCCCCCTGGTGTCAATCAAGTAGCGTCCGTCCACTTTGGCGGTAAAGCGGAAAAGGTCTTCTTCGCCCACCATGCCAATGGCCGCTTGCGTCCTTAGTCTGGCGTTGATTTTGAGTTCCGTCGCGGCAGAAACTGGAACACCGGCCTTTGGGTACATCCTCGCTCCGGCGATAAATTCTTTGTCCATGCGGGAGAGAATATCGTTCTGCATGGTACCAATACCGTTCAGCGTCCAGGAATCCGGGAAGAAATAAAGCATGATGGACTCGGGGTCGAACGCAGTTCCCTTAAGCTGGTCTGCGCGGTATTTATCCAAAATATTGTGGCGCGTCTTCTGCTCATCCCAGAAATTGGGAGATTTTGCCATTTCACGGATGACGACTTGCTCGTTCCACTGAATCCCCCCGGCAGGATTTTGATGCTCGTGTGCGAGTCCGATGGCGTGTCCAAATTCATGAGCTGGCGTTCCGCCGTCAAGGAATCCCAGATTCATGGTAGGCGCGTTCAGCGGGATGGCACTGCAATCAGTACCGATATAAGACCAGGCACCGTCACTGGGGTCAAAAGCGATGCGAATGTCAGCATCCGGCGCATTATTAAAATCGAACTTAATGTTGGCGACCTGCGCCCACCAACCAGCCTGTTGACGCACTTTATCCTGTTCGGCGACCGTGCCTCCCATGAATCTCACCCGCAGCGTCGAACCGTTCATCCACGTCTTGCCGATCGGCGCTATGGCACGCACCGGACCTCCAGCGATGCGCGCAACAGTCTGGAGTCTCATCATGTCACGGGGCAAAATACGATCAATACAAATTTTGGGTCTGTCAGTCATTTCTCGTTCCTCCTGTATTAGTGGCATCCGACGAGCAATGGGGTGCAAGGTCTTACTTCACCCCGAATTACTGGCTCGCACCGTACCTGCCCACTACCTGTCGGTCAATACGCCAAATGGTCTATGCATTTCGACCTGGCTCAAGCCCGGTAAATATGCGTCATTGATGGAGTAACGGATAAAACGGCTCAACTCCGGCTAGGACTAAAGCCAAAACCATACAGGTCGGGTCACGCCCGAGAGAATACGCCAAAAATCACGCAACCTATTGTTTTTGAATGTAAAAATAAAAATCCATGAAAAAAATAGGTAAATTTAACGGGAAGAGAGACTCAATGCTGAATGCAGCGTCATGCCGCTGCACGCCAAATCCTCTTCAGACAGGCATATTAGCAACCCTCTTCAGCGCGTAGCGCCCCAAGTTTGCCGCTGACTTGCCTCCAGAAAAGTCCACGCCACAAAACGGCTATTCTTCTGTCCCTGCGCCATTTCTATCGTCCGGTAATCTTGTACGCCCGCTTTTTTCAGCGCGCGATACACGCCGGGCAAACTGGCCGACTTCGAGATCAGGCTGGTGAACCACAGACAGCGATCACGGAATGCTGCACTCTCCGCGATCATGCGGCACACGAACGCCTCCTCGCCGCCCTCGCACCACAGCTCCGCGCCCTGCCCGCCGAAATTCAACAGCGGTTTTATAGCGGCAACCTTGCCAAGATTCTTCCATTTGCGCCGTGTCCCCGCGCAGGCTTCAGCGGGTGAGGCGTGAAAAGGCGGGTTGCACAGGGTGATGTCAAAAGTTTCCTCCGGCTGCATCACACCCTTGAATATCACCTGTCTTGACGCTTGCAAGCGCAGGGTAATGACATCGTTCAAACCCGTGTTCGCATCCAGGACACGTTGCGCATTGGCAAGTGCTGCCGGATCAATATCACTGCCGACAAATTGCCAGCCAAAGCTGCGATGACCGATGAGCGGATAGATGCAGTTCGCCCCCGTGCCGATGTCCAGCACCCGCACTGATTCGCCGATTGGTACAACGCCACCGTTCCCCTCGGCCAGCAAATCGGCAAGATAATGCAGATAATCCGCTCTGCCCGGAATGGGCGGACAAAGGTACTGCGCCGGAATATCCCAGCCGTTAATGCCATACTCCCACTTTAACAACGCGCGATTGAGTGCCCTCACGGCAACCGGATCGGCGAAATCCATGGACGCGTCGCCATAACCATTCAACGATACAAAGGCTGCCAGTTCGGGGCTATTAGCGGTGAGCTGTTTGAAGTCATAGCGACCACGATGCGGATTGCGCGGGTGTAAAGCCGTTTTCACGGCAGGTGCGGCACTACCCTTCGCTACGCTAGCGGGTTTATTTTTCATGCCTGATTTCGCTTCAAAATGAGTCCGCCTTTGCAAAGAGGCAGGAGTTTATCCGATTCCGCTTCATTGTCGAAGCGACTGAACTTCGCCCGACTGAACTGACCGGCCGCATGACATCAGTTGCAATACGCTGCGCTATTGACCCAAGCTATTTAGCATTATTCAATGCCTGACCGAGTCTGGCCATTTGTTGCTTTGGCGCGTTCAAAATTCGCCAGAATGAGGGGAGGGTACAGAAAATCACAAGAAATGATGCGAACGCTGCCGGGAAATGAAACCGTGAAAAGCGGTCAATCAACTACATCATGCACAAGCCGCGACGGATGCCGGAGACACCGCTTTAAGAACACGGGAAAAAGCACAGCAAACACACGGTTGGCAGCCCGCCCGCCTGTGCGGGCTGTCTACTTCTGTTTGTCCGGTGTTTTGCTGTCTGCCTGATCGCTCTCTTTTTGCCATTTTGCGTAACAGTCCAACCCGCAGAAATGTGCAACATAATCAGATGCTTCAGGAATTTTAGCTTCGGAAAGTGGCACTTCCTTGCGGCAAATATCACATGCGACTGTTTCGACTTCAGGCAACTCTTTATCCTTATTCATCATGCACTCCCTAGTGTTGTTAAATACCTGCGCAGCTTATCGGGGAATAATGGAAGGTGCAAGCAACTTGCAAGGCTCTGCGCACCCTCAAACCAGTTCTCCCCACAGATCATGCGTATCGGAATCGGTAATTCTGACTTCCACCCTGTCGCCCACGTTCAGCTGTTGACCGTCGTTGATATACACCTGACCGTCAATTTCCGGCGCATCGGCAAAACTACGCGCAATCGCACCTTCTTCGTCCACCTCGTCCACCAGCACGGTTAGCGTCTTGCCAATTTTTAGCTTGAGCTTTTCTTCGCTGATTTCTTCCTGCAACCACATCAGGCGCGCCAGACGCTCTTCCTGCACTTCGAGCGGCACAGGATCGGGCAATTCGTTGGCCACTGCGCCCTCCACCGGCGAATAAATAAAAGCCCCTACCCGATCGAGTTGCGCTTCTTCAATAAAATCAAGCAGTTCCTCGAACTCTTCTTCGGTCTCGCCGGGGAAGCCGACGATGAAGGTGCTGCGCAATACCAGTTCAGGGCAGATTTCGCGCCATTGTTTGATGCGCGCCAGCACGTTCTCGCTGCTGCCGGGGCGCTTCATCAGCTTCAAAATGCGCTGATTGGCGTGCTGGAACGGTATATCCAGATAAGGCAAAATTTTACCTTGCGCCATCAACGGGATCACTTCGTCCACATGCGGGTAAGGATAGACGTAATGCAGCCGCACCCATACCCCCAGACTGCCGAGTGCTGCGGCCAGCTCGGTCATGCGCGTCCTGAGCGGTCTGCCGCCCCAGAAGCCGGTGCGGTATTTCACGTCCACGCCGTAGGCGCTGGTGTCCTGCGAGATAACCAGCAATTCCTTAACGCCGGAATCCACCAGACTCTGGGCTTCCGCCATCACTTCACCCACTGGACGACTGACCAGATCGCCGCGCAGGGACGGGATGATGCAGAAGGTGCAGCGATGGTTGCAGCCCTCGGAAATTTTCAGGTAGGCGTAATGCTTCGGCGTTAAGCGGATGCCTTGCGGGGGAACCAGGTCGGTATAGGGATCGTGCGGTTTGGGCAGATAGTGATGCACCGCCTCCATCACTTCGTCGGTCTGGTGCGGGCCGGTCACGGCGAGCACCTTGGGATGGGCATCCTTGACCACATCGCCCTTCGCGCCCAGGCAACCGGTAACGATCACACGGCCATTTTCCGCCAGCGCCTCGCCAATGGCATCGAGTGACTCTTCCACCGCGCTGTCTATGAAACCGCAGGTATTGACCACCACCAGATCGGCATCCTGATAGGTATCGGAAATCAGATAGCCCTCGGCGCGTAAACGGGTGAGGATGTGCTCGGAATCCACAGTCGCCTTGGGGCAACCCAGTGATACGAAACCGACTTTGGGCACAGGATTGTTCATTCTATAACTTTCTAAATTAAATCAAATAGTTACAACAAGATTAACCAGGAATATGGAGGACACGCCCGCCATGATCAACAACACTTGCTCCAGCGTGTCGCGCAAACGGGTACGTTGATGCAAACCGGGAATCAAATCGGCTACGGCAACATAAATCATGCTGGCTGCCGCCAGCGCCAACAGCGTCGGCACGACATGCTGCACGGACTGCAAGGCGAAATACGCCAGCACGCCGCCGATCAGGGTGGCCACGCTGGACAACAGATTCAGCGTCAAGGCTTGCGCACGGCTGTAGCCGGAATGCAGCAGAATCATAAAGTCGCCAACTTCCTGGGGAATTTCGTGGGCGATGATCGCCAGCGCGGTGACCATCCCTAACTGAATATCGGTCATAAAAGCGGCGGCGATAATGACCCCATCCACAAAATTATGAAACGTGTCGCCGACCATAATCATGGTGCCGCTGCGGCCATGTGCGTGGGGTACGGGCGCAGCAACGCTTTCAGGCGGCTCATGTACTTCGCAATGTTCGTGATGACAATGCCGCCACAACAGCAGCTTTTCGAGGGTAAAAAACAGCAGAATACCCGCCAGCACCGTGCCGCTCAGCACCGCCGGATTGGTCGTCAGCTTGATCGCCTCAGGCAAAATATCCAAAAATACCGCGCCCAGCAACGCGCCTATCGCATAGCTCACCAGCGCATTCACCCAATGCGCACGCGCGTTCAGCGCGAACACTGCGGCACACAGCACACTCAGCGCGCCACCGGCAAAGCTGGCCGCAACAATCCACAGCAATACGGTCATGGGAGCCATTCAAATATTCAAGGGCGCGGATTATAACGGATTGCACCGAGCTTCGGATTGCGTTGGCATGCGTTGGCATAAAACCCGCATGGTCTCGCCTGCATGTTAGCATTCACGCCTGTTTTTCTTGTATTGTCTATGCTCATGACCACACTATTGCAATTCACCCCCCTCGAAGCCCGTGTGCTGGGCGTACTCATCGAAAAAGAAAAAACCGTCCCCGACAGCTACCCGCTATCGGCCAACGCCCTGACGCTGGGATGCAACCAGAAAACCGCCCGCGATCCCGTCATGTCAGCCAGTGATGCCGAGGTAATCAGCGCCATTGAAGGGCTGAAAGCACACTCGCTGATCGTCGAATCCAGCGGCGGGCGCGTGATGCGCTATGCCCACAATGCGCGACGCGCATTGAAATTGCCGGAACAATCGGTCGCCCTGCTGGCGATGCTGATGCTGCGCGGCGCGCAGACGGCGGGAGAATTACGCCTCAACTGCGACCGCCTGCACCCCTTCGGCGACATTTCCTCGGTGGACGCATTCCTCGAAGAGCTTGCCGCAGCCGAAACACCCTGGGTTGTCAAACTCGCTAAAGCCCCCGGCTCGCGCGAACACCGCTGGGCACACCTGCTGTGCGGGGCGGTAGATAGTGAAACACTGAATATCGCCTCAAACGCCAGCCCCCCGCATAGCCAATCCGATGAAGTCGCCAGCTTGAAAGCCGAGGTGGCGACACTGAATGAAGAAGTAGCGAGCCTGCGTGCGATTATGGAAAAAATACAGGCACAATTGGGGAGCTAATGCATTGAAATTAACTTAATAAATTCAATATGTTACATAACCAAACAGCAACACGACCGCTTGTTTATTGGCTCGCAAAAACACCTGACTGCGCAGTTGGTTCCCCGCATTGGAAAAAGACACCCCATGGAAAAACGCTTCGAATACTTCGCTCATCTTGCCGTCATGTTTATTCTGGTGGCGGGCTGCTTTCTGGTGCTACGGCCATTCCTCGCGGCGATCATGTTAGCCACCGTGGTGTGCGTCTCGACCTGGCCTGTTTATCGCTGGTTAGTGCGCAAAATGCGGGGCAGTCTAACCTTCGCCGCGCTGACCATGACGCTCTCACTGGCACTGCTGCTTATCTTGCCGCTGGCACTGACCGCATACAGCCTGGCCGACAACATTACCGCGCTATATGACGGGATCAAACAGGCCATTGATGCCGGATACATAGAACCCCCTGGCTGGCTGGGCAAGATACCGATAATCGGCGAATCACTCGATAACTATTGGCAGTTGCTTGCCTCCAGCCGGGCAGAAATGCGGGCTCTGGCAGAACGCTTGCTGGCACCCAGCAAAGATTTTCTGCTGGCGGGTGGCATCCTGCTGGGGCAAGGCGTATTGCAAATGAGTCTGGCCGCTTTCGTCTGCTTTTTCTTCTATCGTGATGGTGAAGCACTGATACGTTTTATCAACGTAGCAATGGATCGAATAGTCGGCACTTCCGCCGCGAAGGTGCTAGACACCATCAGCAATACCGTGCAGGGAGTCATGTACGGGCTACTGGGTACCGGTCTGGCGCAGGGTTTAGTGGCAACCATCGGTTTCGCCATTGCCGGCGTGCCAGCCGCACTGCTGCTAGGATTCACCACTTTTCTGTTTTCCCTGATCCCCATCGGACCGCCTTTAATTTGGGGGAGTGCTGCCCTCTGGCTGTTCTATACCAGTAGCACGGGATGGGGGATATTCATGCTGCTGTGGGGATTTTTCCTGATCAGCGGCGTAGACAACGTGGTCAAACCCCTGCTGATCAGCCGCAGCAGCAACCTGCCCTTTATGCTGATTTTGTTCGGTGTAACAGGAGGGGTAATCGCCTTTGGCTTCGTCGGCGTTTTCATCGGTCCCACCCTGCTGGCCGTCGGATTCAGCCTGATTCAGGAGTGGCAGACCCGCGCCAGCAAGGCTTGAAAAAAACCGGCATCATTTCAGGCTTGGGATAATCGCGAGCGGCTTAAACCCATTAACCGCTTATTCCAGCCAGATAAACGTGCCTTGTCGTCCGGTGATACCGTCGCGGCGGTAGGAGAAAAACTGTTCGGGTTCGCTGTAGGTGCAGCGATCTCCGCCGTAGATTTCTGTGATACCCAGCGCGCGCAGTCGTAACCTCGCCAGCGCGTAGAGGTCGGCCAGATATTTGCTACCCTCTCCTGATCCCTGCGCGGGTACAGGCGTAAAGGCGGCAGTGGCTTCCGGGTCGGCGGCGACGAATTCCGCACGGACTTCTGCGCCGACTTCAAAGGCGGCCTGACTAATCGCGGGTCCTAGCCAGGCCAGCATCGTTGACGGAGGTACGCCCATGGCGCTGACCGCAGCCTCGATGACACCTGCCGCCAACCCCTTCCATCCGGCATGTACCGCGCCGACCACGCTGCCCGCCTGGTCGCACAACAACACGGGCAGGCAATCCGCCGTCATCACCACGCAGACCGAACTGCCGCGCCGCGCGATGCAGGCATCGGCCACCGTGCGACAGCTTGCCCAATCGGCATCCGCCACCGCTGTACCATGCACCTGTTCCAGCCACACCGGCTCACTAGGCAACAAGGTGTTGAGCGAGTGGCGGTTGCGCGCCACCGCCAGCGGCGCATCACCGACATGCTGGCCCAGGTTTAGGCTGCTATATGGGGCAAGACTGACTCCGCCCCGCCGCGTAGTCTGCAACGCCCTGACATGCGCGGGTGCTGGCCAGTCGGGAATAAAACAGTCATTGCGCATATTCACCGCCCTCTCCCCCTCTTACGCCTGCGAGAGGGGAGTAATGGCCGCTCGGATTTGTTGCAGCAACTGCCGCATATCCTCGGGCATCGCCACCTGCCATTCCATCCGCTCGCCGCTGGCCGGATGATCCAGCGCAAGCTGGGTGGCGTGCAATGCCTGACGCGGGAATTGGGTCAGCAGGTCGCGCAACTCCATCACGCATTTCTGCGCACCGCTGCGGTACACGCTGTCGCCGACCAGCGGATGCTTGAGGTAAGTCAAATGCACGCGTATCTGGTGGGTACGCCCGGTCTCCAGGCTGCAACGCAGCAGCGTACAACTGGGAAAGGCAGCTTCAATTTTGTAATGCGTCAGCGCAGGTTTACCGGTTTCAATCACTGCCATTTTGACGCGTTGCGAAGGATGGCGGCCTATCGGCTCATCCACATAGCCGCCGTGTCGCAACTCGCCATGCACCAAGGCGATGTATTCGCGTTTGACACTGCGCGCTTGCAACTGGCGCACCAGATGGGTTTGTGCGACCAGCGTCTTGGCCACCACCAGCAAACCGCTGGTATCTTTGTCAAGGCGATGCACAATGCCGGCGCGCGGCACTTCTGCCAGTTGCGGCGCATGGTGCAGCAGCGCGTTCAACAGCGTGCCTTGCCAGTTGCCACTGCCGGGGTGTACCACCAGTCCCACCGGTTTGTTGATGACCAATAAGGTGTCGTCTTCGTAAACAATGTCGAGCGGAATATCTTCTGCCAGATAGGGCTGCTCGGCAGGATGCATCTGCGGCAACACTTCCAGCTTTTCGCCGCCCCATACTTTGGCTTTGGAAAGGGCGGGCGCTCCCTCCAGCAAAACTTGCTGTTGGGCGACCCATTCCTGGAGGCGGCTGCGCGAATATTCGGGCAACAATTTGGCCAACGCCTGATCGAGGCGCAGACCGGCACAATCGGATGGCACAACAAAATGGATTACATCGTCGGCGGGCGTGTTTGCGTTATAATCGCGCAAATTTTTTTCGGGTTCTGTCATGCGCCACATTTTAGCCGTATTTCTGCTGCTTACGTTAACTGCTTGTAGCTTGTTTACCCCCTTACCGGACGGTACGGAGCAAACGGTACAACTCCCAGCCGCCGAACTCTACCGTCAGGCCAAGGCTGAATTGGACGATGGCAACTACAGCAGCGCAATTAAACTTTACGAAACGCTCCAGTCGCGCTACCCATACGGACGCTACGCGCAACAGTCCATGCTGGAAATGGCCTATGCCTATTACCGCACGGATGAACCTGATCCGGCGATTGCCACAGCGAACCGTTTTATCAAGCAATTTCCGAACAACCCGCATGTTGACTACGCCTACTATGTCAAGGGTCTGGCTAATTTCAAGGGTGAAATGAGCGTGCTGGCCACGATTGGCGGACAAGACCCAACCGAACGTGACCCGCAGGGGCCAAAAGATGCTTTCAACGCTTTCAATGAGCTGGTAACCCGCTTCCCTGGTAGCAAATACACGCCCGACACCAGGATTCGCATGCGCTATCTGGTCAACACCCTCGCTAAACATGAACTGCATATTGCCCGATACTATCTGCGCCGTGGCGCACACATCGCCGCAGTAAACCGTGCGCAAGGCATCCTCTCACAGTACCCGAACAGTTCTTCAACCCACGAGGCACTGGCAGTCATGGTGCAAGGTTACGATGCGATGGGGATGACCGAACTGCGCGACGATGCACGACGTGTTCTGGCGAACAATTCCGCAGCTGCTGTGTCGAGCGACTCCGATTTGAGCAAACCCTCCTGGTGGCAATTCTGGAAATGAAATTCTGTTCCGCATGTGGGGCCGCCGTAGCGCTGCGCATCCCTGATGACGACAGTCGCCCCCGGCACGTCTGCACCGCCTGCGGCACGATCCATTACCAGAACCCCAACATGGTGATAGGTTCTCTCCCCGAATGGAAAGACAAAATACTGCTGTGCCGCCGCGCTATCGAGCCTCGCCTCGGCCTGTGGACCTTGCCCGGCGGCTTTATGGAGAATGGCGAAAGCACGACACAAGCGGCGATTCGCGAGACACTCGAAGAAGCCAACGCGCGCATCGAAATCGGCGAGCTGTATTCGATGTATAGCCTGCCCTATATCAATCAGGTACACCTGCTGTTCCGCGCCCGGCTGCTCGACCTCGATTTCAGTCCCGGCATCGAAAGCCTGGAAGTCAGGCTCTTTGGCGAAGCCGAAATCCCCTGGGATGAAATCGCCTTCCGCCCGATACGTTTCAGCCTGGAACATTTCTTTGCCGAACGTAAACAAGGCCAATTTAACCTGCATGTAGGCGAACTGCCTCCCACCGCATATCCCATTTAACGTAAAACTCGCGCAGCGATTCGTTTGCCTCCTCGCCCGCTTGCGGGAGAGGATTGAGGAGAGGGGAACGGGCATGAAGAGTTTCATCATCAGGGGTGGTGACTTTTCCATGTCCGTTAGAGAGCTTTGCCGAAACAGCCGCAAACCCTATATAATCCCGCACAACTTACTGCGTCGAGACACAACATGAACCCCATCCGCACCCTCCTGATAGTCGCAGCCATTTCACTGACGGGCTGCGCCGCAACGCATACGAATAACCCCGCCGATCCATTCGAGTCATTCAACCGTGGCGTGTATCAGTTCAATGACAGCGTGGATAAAGTCGTTACCAAACCGCTGGCAAAAGGCTACAACGCCGTGGTACCCGCATTTGGCAAACAGTTGGTAAGCAATTTTTTCTCCAATCTTGACGATGTGATCGTTACCGCCAATGACTTGCTGCAATTCAAATTTGCCCAGGCGGTATCGGACGGTTCGCGCTTCTTGATTAACTCGACCTTCGGCGTGGTCGGCCTGCTGGATATCGCGTCCAGACTGGAAAAACACAACGAAGATTTTGGTCAAACCATGGGATATTGGGGCGTGCAGAGCGGACCCTACCTGATGCTGCCGATACTGGGACCCAGTTCAGTCCGCGATGGGGTTGGCAGTCTCGGTGACGGGCAAGTCAGCCTGATCAGCAATACCTCACATGTCCGCACGCGCAACCAGATGTACCTGACCAAAGGCATCAATCGCCGCGCTCATCTGTTGACTGAAGAAACCGTGCTGGACGGTGCCATGATAGACCGCTACTCCTTCATCCGTGACGCTTACCTGCAACGGCGTCAGAGTTTGGTGTACGACGGCAACCCACCACAGCAAAGCGATGACGACGAAGACACGAATTTTGAATATCAACCTGAGACACCCGCACCCGCCGCGCCTGCGCCGGAGCCCGCCCCAGCAAAACCCACGAGTGAAAATACCGGCGATACTAACGTTGCGCCCGTTACCGCATCGCAGCCCGCCCCCGGATTGGCAGTACCTGTGGCAATCAACACCAGCCAGAATATACAATCGAATGTTTACGAGGCTGGGGTTTACAAGATTTGGCTGGCGCAACACTGACTACCCGCAATTTGTCACCGGCCTTCAGGCCGGTGGCTTTAAGCGGGGAGGGGTTTGCATTCCCTCCCCCTACGCACCCTTAAACCCCGCACTAAAGGGCGGGGGGCTTGTTCCGGCCTGAGCCCGCTAGGGGCTTGCCAGCCAACATGTCGCCTGACGGCTCGTGTTGCTGAATGCAAGGCAGGGGTTTCAAACCGATAAGAAATGAGGATAAACCAAACAATGCTCGCAAAAAGGCCAGGGTTATTAACCTGGCCTTTTTGTTGCTTAAAGGATAATTTTCTGAAATTCTCGGCAAATCTGTGTAATCTTCGTACCTGCTAAATGGATTGAACGAGTTTTTCCATTCCACTATGGATAAAGCCATTGATCCTGGGAAAAACTGTTGGAATGGACGTGGGTACGAATTTATTCGTACATTCATCGCGTTATGTGCGAATAAATTCGCACCCACAAACCCTGTTTAACCTCATGAAATTATTGGTAAACTTCAGTTAACTGCCGGATTCAGGTTGATGGAACGTATCACCAAAAAATTATCAGAACAACGAACCGCCCGACTGGTTATAGAACCGGCTGGGAGGCCTCGGCTTCCCGGCGACACATCAAGTATCAAAAACGCCTCGTCCATTAGAGTGAGTTGTACCGGGGCTTGGGTCATGCAGGAAATCGAGCAACTCAACCAACAGCTAAAACTGACAGTCTGGCTAGCTAACGGCAACCTGATCTTCGACTGCACGGCACTTACTGCGCTGGACACGACTGGTGCATGGTTGTTGCAGCAGACCATCCAATCCCTACAGCAGCACGGACACGCGGTCACGCTAAATGGGCTAAAACCGGAATTCCACACCTTGCTGCAACTCGTCAGTTACAGCGTAAACACGCCGAACACGCCTGCCCCACCCCAGCCGAATCTGCTCACTCGCATCGGTCGGCGTGCCTGGTACAGCATGATTCGTGTATCGGAAATGCTGGTATTTATCGGCGAAACCGCCATCGTATTGTGGCATTCCCTGCTCCAGCCGCGCCGCATCCGCTGGCGCGCCATCCTGCACAATCTGCAATCAGCGGGATTTGAAGCCCTGCCGATCGTCGGGCTGCTGTCTTTTTTGATGGGCTTGGTGATTTCCTACCAGGGCGCTGACCAGTTGCAACGTTTCGGAGCGAATATCTTCATCGCCGATCTGGTGGGGCTTTCCATGCTGCGCGAACTCTCCCCGCTGTTGACCGCCATCATCGTCGCCGGGCGCTCCGGTTCCGCCTACGCCGCACAGATCGGCACGATGAAAGTTACCGAGGAAATAGATGCGCTGCGCACCATCGGTGTCGGTCCGACCGAGTTGCTGGTGATACCCAAGTTGCTGGCGCTGGTCATCGCCCTGCCGCTGCTCACGGTGTATGCCGATGTCGCCGGACTATTCGGCGGCATGATCATGGCGAGTTCAAAACTGGATGTCAGCTTTACCGTTTTTCTGGATCGCCTCACCGATGCGGTCAGCCTGTCATCCTTTCTGACGGGTGTCGGCAAAGCGCCAGTATTTGCCGCCATCATCGCGCTGGTCGGCTGTCATCAGGGCTTTCAGGTCACCGGCAGTGCCGACAGTGTCGGGCGGCAAACCACCGTGAGCGTGGTTCACTCCATTTTTCTGGTGATCTTGGCAGATGCCATTTTTTCCATAATATTCAATTGGTTGAAAATATGAGTCCGCCATCTGCCCAAGCCGTCATAGACATCCGCAACCTGTATAGCCGGTTCGGACAGAATGTGGTGCATGACGATATCAGCCTGACCGTGCAACCCCGGGAGATTTTCGCGCTGGTGGGGGGCAGCGGCTGTGGCAAGTCCACGCTGCTGCGCACCATCCTGCTGCTGCAAAAACCGCTGTCGGGTTCGATCAAGGTATTCGGGCGGGAGGTGATAGGCCTGAACGACGAACAAGCCCTGCCCCTGCGCCGCCGCTTCGGGGTGATGTTCGAGCGCGGCGCGCTGTTCAGTTCCCTGACGGTCGCCGAAAATGTCGGCATGGTGTTGCGCGAACACACGCAACTCGGCCCAGAGTTAATCGCCAAGGTCGCCGCGCTGAAAATCGCGCTGACCGGTTTACCCGCCGATGCGGGCGGCAAATATCCCAGCGAACTGAGCGGTGGAATGCGCAAACGCGCGGCGCTGGCACGCGCCATCGCGCTCGACCCGGAACTGCTTTTTCTCGACGAACCCACCGCCGGCCTCGATCCGCTCAGCGCCAGCGGCATAGACGAACTGGTGAAGGGCTTGCGCGATGCGCTGGGATTGACCATTATGCTGGTCACGCATGATCTCGACCTGCTGTGGCGAGTGGCAGACCGGGTCGCCGTGCTGGGTGAGGGGCATATTCTGGGCGTAGGTACGATGACGGAGCTATCAAAGATGGAACACCCAATCATCCGGGAATACTTTTACGGACCGCGCGGACGGGCGGCGAGCGAACAGGCAGAGGAAGCATCTAGGCAATGGAAGAGAAAGTAAATTTTGCAGTGGTCGGCGTTTTTGTCTTGCTGCTGGGTGCTGCCCTGATAGGCGGTGTGCTGTGGTTTTCCAGCGGAAAATCCTACAATCAGGTTTACGACATTTACCAGACTTACATGAGCGAATCCGTTTCCGGCCTCAACCTCAATGCGCCCGTGCGTTACCGGGGAGTCGAGGTGGGACAGGTGCAGGAAATCAGGCTCGCACCGGGCAATGTCGAGCAAGTGCAACTGACCCTGGGCATCCTGCGCGGCACACCCATCAAGGCGGACACGATAGCCTTGCTCCAGACGCACGGCTTGACCGGCATTACCTTTGTCGAACTGAGCGGCGGCAGTCACGATGGCTCCGCGCTGCAAGCCAAGGAAGGCGAGCGATACCCCATCATTCAATCCGGTCCCTCGCTCATCACCCGACTGGATACTTCAGTCACCGCCCTGCTCGGCAATCTCAACCGCACCAGCCAAAATATCAACACCTTGCTGGATGCAGATAACCGCAAAGCGATTAAAAACACCTTAAAAGATGTCGAATCCCTGTCGCACACATTGGCGGCACGACAGGCAGAAATTGATTCCAGCCTGAAAAATGCGGCGCAAACGCTGGACAATACGGCGCGCTTCAGCGGCGAACTGCCCCAACTCGCGCAGCGCATCCAACACAGCACAGCAACGTTTGACCGCATGTCAGACGAGCTGACGCGGGCAGCCACCAGCACCCGCACCGCAATGGATGGCACCCGGCAATTCACCAGCGAAACACTCCCGGAAATTCACCAACTGGTGCTCGAATTGCACGATTTGACCCAGTCCTTGCAACGCGTCAGCGGAGAATTGGAACAGAATCCAAGCGCCTTGCTGTATGGCAAATCCGCTGCCAAACGCGGCCCCGGAGAATGAACATGAAGCATGGAGAATCAACATGAAGATGGCTCTGTCTTGCTGGATGACTTTCGCAATCGCCCTGCTGCTGGGGGGGTGCAGCGCCTTGCAGCCGCCCAAGGTGGCAAACACCCATTTCTACACGCTGGATACAATCTCCGCCATTAACCCCGTCCAACAAAAAATTCCACAGGTACTGGCGATCAGTATGCCGGGCGCACGACCGGGCTTTGACACCCCGCAAATCGCCTATCAGCGCCAGCCGCTGGAACTGGAATATTTCGCTACCCAGCGCTGGGTGGATACACCCGCCAAGATGTTAAGACCGTTATTGGTACAAACGCTTGAACCCGTTTTTCAGGCGATTATAGCGACTCCTGGCAGTATTCATGCCGACCTCAGGCTGGATACCGAGCTGATCCGGCTGCAACAAGACTTCTCGCTTCAACCCAGCCTGATACACCTTATGCTTCGTGTGCAGTTAATTGATTTAAAAGATAAAAATGTTATATCCACCAAGCTGTTCGACGTAACTGAAACGGCGGCTTCCGAAGATGCTTACGGCGGAGTGGTCGCAGCCAACCGTGCCTTGCTGCGGGTGTTGGAACAATTGCCGGAATTTTGCCGAAAAGCGTCTTCCCGCCAATGAAAAAGCGCGCCAACGGGGTGTAATATACCGCTGCATCAGTTGGTTTATTGGCTATTTAACTCAATATTTCAGGAGAATTATCATGGACAACAAGACAGACAACACGCACAACATTGCCGCACTGGAATCCGAAGTACGCGCTGCCGTCGAGCAGGGGCATGACGTGCAGGAAACGGTACGCCAGCTGACGTTGCGCAAGATCAGCGCACGCTCGCTGGACATCGAATCCCTGCGCCAGATCACCCTTGCGGTGGTGCGTGGCGCACGCGCCGGGGCGCAGAAGGAATTGAGTAAATCGGCGGCACAGGCCAGCATTGCCAAAGCCCAGCTCAAACAGGCTATCACCGGACTGGATGTCGCGCTGGCACAGTTCGCCGAAGCCACCAAACTTGCTTTGCAAGAAGCCGCTGGACGGGCGCAACGCTATTCCAGCGAAGACCTCTCCCGCACCCGCGCCGACCTTGAAACACTGGAAACAATCTTTCTGGAAACGCTGCAAGCCTCGGCATCCAGCAGTAAGGACGCGGCGGGGGATATTCTGCATGACCTTGCCGCCCATAGCCGCACCCATGGTTCCGCCGTGGGCGCGCAACTGCAAGAAACGCTGTCCGTCATCACCCACCAATTGGCGACGACGGGACGCAGCCAGGTTGCAGCAGGGCTGCATTTGGCGAAAGCCACGTCTGATCTAGTGCGCCAGATTGCCGCCGGGGTACTCACTGGCCTTGCCGACCATGTCACGCCAGGCTCATCAAAAGAAAAGGAAAACTGATGCTTTGGCAGGCCATGATGGCAGTGCGAGACATTTCGCGTCTACATGACATTGCCAGCATCCTGATACGCTACGGCTTTGGCGACATCCTGAGCCGCATGGGACTGTCCAATGCGCTGGAAAAAGCTGGCAAGGCGCTACACCACAGTGATGCAGAGGAATACGCTCACCTTGCGCCGCCTGTCAGGGTGCGCCGTGCGCTGGAAGAAATGGGGCCGACTTTCGTCAAACTTGGCCAGGTACTCGCCACTCGGGTGGATTTGTTTGAACCGGAGTGGATTGCCGAATTCAGCAAACTCCAGGACAGCGCCCCCCCGGTTCCTTACGCTGCCGTGCATCAGCAACTCTGCGAGGACTTGGGCGCACCGCCCGAAGAAATATTCGCCGCATTCAATCCAGAACCCATCGCGGCAGCCTCCATTGCACAGGTTTACCGCGCCCGACTCACGGACGGCAGCGAAGTTGTGGTCAAAGTGCGTCGCCCCGGCATCCGTCCTATCATCGAATCCGACTTGCGCTGGCTGGTGCGACTGTCTGAACTTGCCGAAACGGAAAACCCCGAATTACGCAGCTTTTGTCCTCAGCAAGTAATCAGCCAGTTTGCCCAGTCGCTGCGCCGCGAACTCAATTTTTCTGTCGAATGCCGCAATGCCGAACATATCGCGGAAAATTTTGCCCATTATTCCGATGAAGATCAGCCAGGCAGCCTGCCCCCCGACTTGCCCCCTGCCCCACCTATCATCGTCATCCCGCACGTTTATTGGCAGTGGACGGGCGAGCGGGTGTGCGTTCAGGAATATATAGACGGCATTCCGGGGCGCAAACTTCAGGACGTTGACAAGGCCGGCCTGGATCGCAAAATCCTCGCCCGGCGCGGCTCGCGTGCCGTGTTAAAAATGATTGTCGAGGACGGTTTTTTTCACGCTGACCCGCACCCCGGCAACGTATTCTATTTACCCGGCAACCGCATCGCCTTCATTGACTTTGGCATGGTAGGCAGGCTGACCGAGGCGCGCCGCGAACAAATGATCAGCCTGTTGCTGGGGCTGGTTAAACACGAGTCCAAACGGGTACTCGATGTGATGCTCGACTGGACAGGCGACAGTGTGACGGACGAGGCTGGCCTGCAACTGGAGCTTCAGACCTTCGTTGACCAATACCACGGCTTGCCGCTCAAACAACTCAGCCTGGGCAACATGCTCTCCGACATGGTAGCCATTCTGCGCCAACACAGGTTGCTCCTGCCCGCCGATCTGGCGCTGCTAGTCAAATCCTTCATATCGCTGGAAGGCATGGGGCGTGAACTCGACCCGGATTTTGACATCGCCAGCGAGGCGATGCCCATGCTGGAACAGGCATTGCGCACACGTTACTCCCCCTCGGCAATCCTCAAACGCGGTGGGCGCTCGCTCGGCGAAGCTTTGTCACTGATTGCGGGCCTGCCTCACGACCTGTCACAACTGCTGCGCGCCGCGCGCCGTGGGCGGCTGGAAATCCACATCGAAATCGCCCACCTCAAACATGTCGGCAACCAACTGGACGGTGCAGTCAACCGGCTGGCCTTGGGCTTGATCGTTGCCGCGCTGATTGTCGGCTCTTCCATCGTGATGACCGTGGATGGCCTGCACTGGCTGGGAATGTTCGGTTTCCTCTGCGCCAGCCTGAGCGGGCTGTGGCTGCTGCTCTCGATATGGAAAAGCAACCACGCCGACCGGGACTAAAAAAGCCCTTCCGGCGCAGACAGAAATTGCTTAAATTATCATATAAATCAATAACTAACGTCCATTTCGCAAAGCCTCGATACGTTCTTCGAGCGGCGGATGGGTCATGAACAGCCGACTGAAACCCCCGCTACCGGAAATGCCCGAGGCCGCCATCTGCTTGGGCAAGGAAGCCTGTTCGTGATTGCCTTTCAGCTTTTCCAGCGCGGCGATCATCTTGTTGCGCCCGGCAAGCGAGGCACCGCCCGCATCGGCGCGGAATTCGCGCTGGCGTGAAAACCACATCACGATAATGCTGGCCAGCACGCCCAATACCAGTTGCGCGACGATTTCCGCCACGAATGAACCGATGCCGGGGCCGCGCTCTTCACCCTCCTTGCGCAGCAAAGAGTCCACGAAGATGCCGAACAGCTTGGAGAAGAACACCACGAAAGTGTTCACCACGCCCTGGATCAGCGCCAGCGTCACCATATCGCCATTGGCGACGTGGCTGATTTCGTGCGCCAGCACCGCTTCCGCCTCGTCGCGGCTCATGCTGTGCAACAGACCGGTGCTGACGGCGACCAATGCGGCATTTTTGTTCCAGCCGGTGGCAAACGCGTTCACATCCGGCGCGTCATAAATCGCCACTTCCGGCAATCCAATACCGGCAGCGTGTGCCTGACGAGTCACCGTTTCGACCAGCCAGCGTTCGGTCGGATCGGACGGCGTTTCGATGACTTGCGCATTCACCATACGCTTGGCCGACCACTTGGACATAAACAACGAAATGATCGAACCGGCAAAACCGATCACCGCCGACATCACCAGCAGATTGCTGAAATTGATCCCGCCGCCCTGATCCAGAACGCGATCAACCCCCAATAAACGCAGGGTGATATTGATGACGAATACCACCGCCAGATTGGTCAAAACAAACAGAAAAATTCGTTTCATAACGCTATGTTCTCCAAAGACTAAATTTACGCCGGGCAGTTTAGCAGCTATCCCGCCACGGTCAACCAAATGGGGCATCCCCGGCAGCTTTCAAGTGTCGTTGACCATCCGATAACGCAAAGAGTTCCTTTCCCGCCACATTGAGATTCCGGCCTAACGGGCATGGGAAAATACATCCCTGATAATGAAATGATTCTCGCAGGGATGTTGCCCTGTGGGCAACAACTCGCAAACTCGCCCGTTTCCCCCTCCCGATTGCCCCCTCGCTTCGCTCTCCCCCCTCACGCCCTACGGGGTACAAGCGCGAGGGAGGCACGAACGAACCGCTACGCGTGTTTTACGTTAAACGACGTGCCACCCTCATAAGCCATGCCGAACGACGCATCCCATCCCGAAAAATAGACCGTCTGTCAGTTAAAATCCTTGAGCCCAGCCCCCCAATCACAGGGCTTGAGCGTATTATGCGAGGCACGCCTTGATAACAAGTAAGAAATGACAAATAAATCCGTGCTTCCCTAAGCGCTATTACCCCATGCCTCTTGCCCTTCATTCAAACATGCACCCGCCTGAAGCCGAACCGATCACAGGATTTCTCAAGCGCAGCGTTTGCTTTGACGAAATTACACAACGGGCGACGTTGGCGACACCCGAACATCCGCTTGCCATTATCTGGATTGCGCTGGATCGTTTCAAACGGGTCAATGAATCCTTCGGCCATCAAGGTGGAGACGCTTACATTGCCCAGATCGCACAGCGCCTGCGCGCCAAAATCGGTATAACTGCACAGTGGTATCGTATGGCAGGTGACGAGTTTGTTTGCCTGCTACCCGATTGCGATTTCGACCATACCAACCAGATTGCTGCAACCCTGTTGCGCGAAATTGAAACTCCGTTTCCAATCAATAAGTTGTTGCTGCATCCCTCGGCCAGCCTGGGTATAGCGATACTTGCAGCAGACGAAAACCCCCACGCTTGCCTGGAACGTGCCGATCAAGCCATGAATACCGCCAAACGTGCAGGTGGCGGACGCATTGTCAATTCTGGAGTCGAACCGATACCAGGAAGACTCGGCATCTATCTGGCACGCCATGAACTTGAAATTGAAAATCAATTGCATCTGGCACTGGAGCAAGGTGAACTAAGCCTGCACTACCAGCCTTGCCTGGACAGTAATGGACGGGTCGTGTCGTTCGAGGCTTTGCTGCGCTGCGCCAATAAACGGCTTACACCCAGCGAATTTATCCCGGTTGCGGAGAAAACCGGCTTGATTGTTCGCCTCGGTGAATGGGCGTTGCTGGAGGGCGCACGCTTTGCCCAACGCCTTGCCGCAACGGGGCTGCCTATTCCGGTTGCCATCAATGTTTCACGCGCCCAGTTCACCACCCTCCGTTTTGCCCAAACGCTGCACGCCGCACTGCTGTGCGCCAATGTCAATCCAGAACTGATCGAACTGGAACTCACCGAATCGCTGTTCATGGATCATTCCATGACCGTACAAGCCAATCTGCGCGCGGCACGCGATGCGGGTGTTGCACTGTCCATTGATGATTTCGGCACAGGCTATTCCTGCCTGGCAAACCTGAAAGACATTAAAGCCGGCAAACTCAAACTCGACCGGGCTTTCGTCATTGCACTACCACAGGACACGCGCGCCGTCGCCGTAGTCAAGGCAATTGCGCGGCTGGGCCGGGAGCTGGGCATGCGGGTCGTCGCCGAAGGCGTTGAAAATCAGACGCAACTTGACGCACTGCATGAAGCCGGAGTGGACATCACACAAGGCTTTTTTCATGCCCGCCCGATGCCGGAAACGGCACTGCTGGCATGGCTGGACAAGCACGGAAAAACAACATGACTGACACACCTTGCTCAATTGAAGCCCAACTGGAAAACTCGTTAAGGGAAATTGACATCCCGCCGCGCCCCGTCATCCTCGACCGCATCAGCGCGGAAATGGAAAAAGATGAGCCTGACTTTAATCACCTCGCCCACCTTATCGCCGCCGATGTCGCGCTTTCCGCCAGCCTGATAAAAATCACCAATTCGCCTTTTTTCGGTTTTCGCGGGCGCGTACATACCCCGCGCGAAGCCCTCATGCTGCTGGGGCTGAATGTAGCCAGCAAGGCGATCGCGGGCATCGCGATGCGTCGCGCCTTCCCCAGTTCACCGCAACTGGAACGTTTTTGGGACGCTTCGGCACTGATCGCACGTCTTTCCGGCTGGCTCGCGCAGCGTGTCACCGACCGCAGACTGCGCGCCGACGATGCCTATACTTTCGGCCTGTTCCGCGACTGCGGCATCCCCATCCTGCTATCGCGCCGCCCCGACTACTTTGAGGTGCTAATTGAAGCTAACCACGATGATAGCCGCTGTTTCACCGCAATAGAGGATCTCGCCTTACCCACCAATCACGCCATCGTGGGTAGTCTGCTGGCACAAAGCTGGTGGCTGACGGACGAGACCAGTGTTTCAATACGTCTCCACCACGACCTCGCCACGCTCAATGCGACCACCATTCCCCCTTCGCTGAACAGCCGCTATATGATTGCTGTCGCACAATTATCCGAGTATCTGTTGCAACAACATACCCAACGCAGCTTTACCCAGGAATGGGTCAAGCTAGGTCCCTCCTGCCTGCGCTTGTTAAAACTCAACGATGAAGCTGTCGCAGAACTGCTGACAGAGGCGACGCTTATTCTGGAAGCTGAGGACTGAGCCAAAACTCCCCCTCGCACGCTTCAAGGCCGCTCAAAGGATAAGCAGTTCAGTCCTGGAATCCCATTTTCGCCCGCTGCAAATATAACTGTTCCACCTTGCTGCGCGCCCACGGCGTTCTGCGCAAAAATTTCAAACTGGACTTAATGCTGGGGTCATGTGTAAAACAGCGCACCGGCACGGCCTCCGCCATCGCGTCCCAACCCATATTCTCGGCGAGCTGCGTGACGATCATTTCAAGGGTAATGCCATCCAGACTGGGGCGGCTTGCAGGTTTTTTATTGGCATCCATGCGCGCATTTTACAGGCTGGCAGGCTTGAGCGTTTACAATAGCCTCCCTTTTCAAGTATCCACTGGTCATGACCGTCCCTGTCCGTCTCGCAAAATACCTTGCCTCATCCCTGCCCTGCTCGCGCCGCGAAGCTGAACTGTATATCGAAGGCGGCTGGGTCAGCGTTGAGGGACTCGTCGTGGAAGAACCACAGTTCATGGTGTCACAGCAGCAAGTCACGCTCCACCCCGATGCGCAACTCACGCCGGTT
>Ga0210046_1001048_pt1 | contig 22817 bp, 20 predicted proteins | sample CryGeyCG2114_250_FD_185461 | JGI IMG/M metagenome (GOLD analysis project Ga0210046, IMG submission 185461) | Groundwater microbial communities from aquifer - Crystal Geyser CG18_big_fil_WC_8/21/14_2.50 (SPAdes) (version 2) | ecosystem: Environmental > Aquatic > Deep subsurface > Groundwater ... | reverse complement strand
AGTTCTGTCCAATTTTTACTGGGTGCCGGGTCTGCGCCAATGGCACCGGCAATTCCATTGACGGTATAGGTGCCGCCCCCCAGGGCTGCAACGGTGCCCACCTTGTACGTACCGACATCACTCAAGCTGTCGCCAAACGACACCATCGACGTGAACCTGATGGCAGGTGCCTGATCGCCATCGCCGCCCCCACCACCGCAAGCCGCCACCAACAGCGCTGCACCTAGGGCTGCGCCCAGTAATTTCAATTGCCGCATCAAATGTCTCCAAAAAATAAAAAGAACGACCGTGCTAATTTCTGTGTTCAATCGTAACGATCCCGAAGAGTTAAAGAAACAGGTGTAAACCCGCGGTGTGGTGTTTTGGTGGCGCGCTTTTTTCAGCGATAGCGCAGCTTCATCACCAAAATGGCACTGGCCAGCGCCAGGGTGATGATGTTGGCTATGACCACTGGCCACGCTCCCAGCATCAATCCGTACACCAGCCACATTGCCACACCCAGCGTAAAGGCGCTGTACATGCCCAGCGAAATGCCGCGGACGTCTTTCGTGCGAAACGTATGCATGGCTTGCGGCAAAAAGCTGATGGTGGTCAGCACGGCGGCCAGGGTGCCGATCAGGTCGGTCAGGTTCATGGGTGGGCGGGAAGTGGCTGGGCTGGAAGTGGCGTGCGTGCGGATTGTCCCCGAACCGCGCTGGGAGCGCATCGGCAGGCGGTCATTGTGCTGCCGTCCAGTCCACCAGCGCGTCCAACGCCGGCTTGGCGGCCCGCGCGTTGGGGTGGTTGACCAGCGCCACCAGGCAGTAGCGCTGGCCGTCGGCGGCATGCACATAGCCGGCCAGCGCCAGCACGTCTTTGAGGCTGCCAGTTTTCAGGTGCGCGCTGTAGGGTCTGGCCAGGCTGCGTTTGAGCGTGCCGTCGACGCCGACAATGGGCAACGACGACATCAGCTCCGGCATCAGCGGCGATGCGTACGCCGCTTGCAGCAGTCGCCCCAGGCTGGCCGCGGTGATGCGGGCGCGACGCGACAGGCCGGCGCCGTTGTCCATGTCGGGCGGCGGCCAGGAAGCGCTGTTGGTTGAGATGCCGCCCGGCGCGTCAGCCGCGATGCGTTGCTGCCACCACTGGCGCACGGCCTGCGTTGCTGCTTCTTTGCTAGCAGAGATAGTATTATCTGTAAGGGCTGTCGCCCGTCCCAGCGTCAAAAATACCTGTTGGGCCATCACGTTGTTGCTGAATTTGTTGATGTCGCGCACCAACTCGGTCAGCGTGGGCGAAAGCACCTCAAATGTGGCACCTGTTGCGGGTGCGGCACCCTCGCGCACTGTGCCGGTCAGTACGCCGCCCATGCTTTGCCACAGGCCGGCCAACGCGCGTGCGTTGAAGCTCGCCGGGTCGCTGTAGGCCAGGGGCCAGACTTTCTCTGCGCACGACAGCGGGTAGCGGCCGTCGAAGCGAATCCGCTGCGGCGCAGAAAAATCTGCCTTCAATGCCGCCCGGTAGTCGCCACAGGCTGCCAAAGGGTCAGCCGCCAGGGTCACGGTGTCAGGTCGTTGCACGCCAGCCAACGGCGGCTCGTACTCGATGCGCGCGACGCCGTTGGCAGGGTCGGGCGTGAAGGTCATGACGATCGACTTGAAGTTGATGAGCAGTGCGTCGGGCGTGGCGTTATAAGGGCGCAGCGGTTCGCCGTCAAACTCGGCAGCATCAAGCGGCAGCGGCGCAAAGGCGCTGCGGTCAAGGATGAGATCGCCGTCAATCTGGCGCACGCCCAGCGCTTGCACCCGGCGCAGCAGCAGCCATACACGCTCGACGACCAGCTTCGGGTCGCCCTGGCCTTGAATGACCAGGTTGCCGCTGAGAACACCGTTGTTTACTTTGCCGTCCAGCCATACCGGCGTGCGCCAGGTGTAGTTTGGGCCAAGTAACTCAAGCGCAGCAAATGTGGTCACCAGTTTCATGGCGGAGGCCGGGTTCATCGGTGTCTGGGCGCGGTGGCTCAGCAACGCGGGCGCTGTTGTGTCCGCGCGTGTGATCAACAAACTGACCGAATCCAGCGGCACGCGGGCACGTTGAAATGCCGCTGCGACATCGACAGGAATGGGCTGGGCGAATGCGCTTGCAGCAGCGACAAGCGCAGCATAGCGTGTCAATATCCGTTTGAAGAGGCGGCTCATGGCCAAATTATGCGGGTTGCGCTGCTATGGGTCTAAACTGATTTCCGTTTGTATCGCGCTGCACAAGGGAGGCATCGTATGAAGTCCATCACCACCGAGTCCAATACCGTCGCAGGGCTGCTTCAGCGTCTGGAACAACTCAATGAGGTTGGAGCAGCGCTCTCGCGTGAACGCGACATTAGCCGATTGCTGGAACACATCCTGCTGGCAGCCAAGACCCTCACCCACGCCGACGGTGGCACGCTGTACCGCATGCTCGAAGACGGCCAGACACTGCGCTTTGAAATCCTGCGCACCGACTCGCTGCAAATTGCCATGGGCGGTACCTCGGGCTGTGCCATTGATTTTCCCGACATTGCGTTGAAGAAACCCGATGGCGAGCCGAACGACGCCTTGGTGGCCGCCTACGCGGCGATTCATGGTGTGACCGTCAATTTGCCCGACGCCTACGATGGGAGCGACCGGTTTGACTTTTCTGGCACCAAAGATTTTGACAAACGTACCGGCTACCGGTCGCAGTCGTTTCTGACGGTGCCGATGCGTGACCATGAAGGCAACATCATCGGCGTATTGCAGCTGATCAACGCGCTCAACATGGCCAGCCTGAAGGTGCAGGCGTTCAGCGACGCTGACCAGCGGCTGGTGGAGTCGCTGGCATCGCAAGCGGCCATCGCCCTGAGCAACCGGATGCTGTTGACGCAACTGGAAAACCTGTTTGAATGCTTTGTTGGTCTGATCAACCTGGCGATCGACGAAAAGTCGCCCTACACCGGTGGGCATTGCCAGCGTGTGCCGGCGCTGACGATGATGTTGGCTGAAGCGGTTAATGCCGCAACAGACGGGCCACTGGCCGATTTTTCGCTGACGGACGCTGACCGCTACGAGCTCAAGATTGCCGGCTTGCTGCACGACTGCGGCAAGATCACCACGCCGGTGCATGTGGTGGACAAGGCGACCAAACTGCAAACGCTGTTTGACCGCATTGCCTTGATCGACACCCGCTTTGAAGTGCTCAAGCGCGACGCCGAGATTGCCGCACTGCGCAATCAACTGGCGCAGCGCCCGCTCGTTAACCGGGACGCCGAGGCACAGGTGTTGGCGCGCTCTGTGCAGGCGCAAAAGACGCTCAACGACGAACGTGATTTCATCCGCTTGGTCAACGTGGGCAGCGAGTCGATGAGCGAAGACAAGGTTGAGCGTGTGCGCCGCATCGCCCACCAATACCAGTGGCGCAACGTCGAGGGTGTGCAAACCGACTTTTTGACGGCCGACGAGACCGAAAACCTGAGCATCCGCAAAGGCACCTTGACCACCGCCGAGCGGGAAATCATCAATTACCACATTGTGGCAACCATCAAGATGCTGGAGAAGTTGCCCTGGCCCAGGCATTTGAAAAACGTGCCCGAGTTTGCCGGCGGGCACCACGAGCGCATGGACGGCAAAGGCTACCCCAAGGGTCTCACGCGCGAGCAGATGTCGGTGCAGGCGCGCATCATGGGCATTGCCGATATTTTTGAGGCGCTCACCGCGTCAGACCGCCCGTACAAGCTGGGCATGAAGCTGTCGCAGGCGATGCAGATCATGGAGGATTTCAGGAACAACGGGCATATCGATCCCGATCTGTACGATATTTTTGTCCACAGCGGCGTGTACCGCCGCTACGGTCAGCAGTTCCTCAATGCAGAGCAGCTCGATGCGGTTCAGATGCGTGTCTGAGTCACTTTAGCCGCGGGCATACAATCCCGCCCCGTAACAACAACCAGCGGCGCATTCGTTGCAGTGTGCTGTGTCAAGGCGGAGACAACCATGCCCAATACCCCCAGCCAAGCAGACGACAAGCGCGCGCAGCTGCGCCGTGCAGCGCTCGAATACCACGAGTTTCCCACTCCTGGCAAAGTGTCGATTGCCGCCACCAAGCAGTTGGTAAATCAGCATGATCTGGCGCTGGCGTATTCACCTGGTGTGGCCATTCCGTGCGAAGAGATCGTCCGGGATCCGTCAAGTGTGTACAAGTACACCAGCCGCGGTAACCTGGTCGGTGTCGTGACCAATGGCACAGCGGTTTTGGGGTTAGGTGACATCGGTCCGTTGGCGGGCAAGCCGGTGATGGAAGGCAAGGCGGTGTTATTCAAGAAGTTCGCCGGTATTGATGTGTTCGACATTGAGATTGACGAAAAGAAAGACCTGGACAAGCTGGTCGACATCATTGCCGCGCTGGAGCCCACCTTCGGCGGTATCAACCTTGAAGACATCAAGGCGCCCGACTGCTTCTACGTCGAGCGCAAGCTGCGCGAGCGCATGAAAATTCCGGTGTTTCATGATGACCAGCACGGCACCGCCATTACTGTGGGTGCGGCGATCATCAACGGGCTGAAGGTGGCTGGCAAAGACATCAGCAAGGTCAAGCTGGTGACCTCTGGTGCGGGCGCGGCGGCGCTGGCCTGCGTGGGTCTGCTGGTCAAGCTGGGTATTCCGCGCGAAAACGTTTGGGTCACCGACCTGGCCGGTGTGGTTTACGAAGGCCGTACCGAGCTGATGGATCCCGACAAGATCATCTATGCGCAAAAAACCGACGCGCGCAAGCTCGGTGAAGTCATCGACAACGCCGACATCTTTTTGGGCTTGTCCGCCGGCGGCGTGCTCAAGCAAGAGATGGTCAAGCGTATGGCGCCGCAACCGATCATCTTTGCGTTGGCCAACCCCACGCCGGAGATCACACCCGAAGAAGTCAAGGCGGTGCGTGACGATGCCATCATTGGCACCGGCCGCAGCGATTACCCCAATCAGATCAACAACATCCTGTGTTTTCCGTACATTTTCCGTGGCGCGCTCGACGCTGGTGCGTCAACGATCACGGTCGAGATGGAAATGGCGGCAGTGCACGCCATTGCCGAGTTGGCGCGCGCCGAGCAAAGCGAAGTGGTTGCCGCCGCGTATGCTGGTGAACCCCTGGCCTTTGGGCCCGAATACCTGATCCCCAAACCGTTTGATCCTCGCCTGATGATGAAGGTGGCGCCGGCTGTGGCGCAGGCCGCTGCCGACAGCGGCGTGGCGCAGCGCCCGATCAAGGACATGCAGGCCTACCACGACAAGCTGGAAAGCTTTGTTTATGCCTCGGGCACGATCATGAAACCGATTTTCAGCGCCGCCAAAATGGCGGTCAAGAAGCGCATCGGTTTTGCCGAGGGTGAGGAAGAGCGCGTACTACGGGCAGCGCAAATCGTTGTCGACGAGGGCCTGGCTGTACCTACGCTGCTGGGGCGCCCCAAGGTGATCGCCGAGCGCATCGAAAAGTTCGGTTTGCGCTTGAAAGAAGGCGTCGACTACACCGCGGTGAATGTCGAAATGGACGAGCGCTACCGCGATTTCTGGCAAACCTATCACCGTATGACCGAACGCAAAGGCATCACGGTGCAGATGGCCAAGATCGAAATGCGCCGGCGCCTGACGCTGATTTGCAGCATGCTGCTGCAAAAAGGCTTCGTTGACGGCATGATTTGTGGCACCTGGGGTACCACCACCATGCACTTGCAATACCTCGACCAGGTGATTGGCAAACGCGCCGGTGTCAACACCTACGCCTGCATGAACGGCCTGATGCTGCCGGGGCGTCAGGTTTTCCTGGTTGATACCCATGTCAATTACGACCCGAGTGCTGAGCAGTTGGCCGAAATCACCACCATGGCGGCGGAAGAAATGCTGCGTTTTGGCATCAAGCCCAAGGTGGCTTTGCTGTCGCATTCGAGCTTTGGCAGCAGTAACCAGCCCAGTGCCATCAAAATGCGCGACACGCTGGCCTTGTTGCGTGCGCGCGCGCCATGGCTCGATGTCGACGGAGAAATGCACGGTGACGTTGCCTTGGACGGAGCCCTGCGCAAGGTGTTGATGCCCAATAGCACGCTTTTCGGTGACGCCAACTTGCTGGTGCTGCCCAATATTGACGCGGCCAATATCGCCTATAACCTGCTCAAAACCGCCGCGGGTGGCAATATTGCAGTGGGCCCGGTCCTGCTCGGCGCGGCCAAACCGGTGCATATCCTGACCGCCAGTACCACGGTGCGTCGCATTGTCAATATGACGGCCTTGACCGTCGCTGACGCCAACGTCACGCGTTAAGCGCGCATCGGTTTCCCTGCGGTTTCTGCCCATTTATTGGGCAGCTGCTTGCTTTTTTCTGCCAAATCATCGACACTACGCGCCCTGCAATTGCGGGTTTACCCGGGGTTTTGGTCGGAAACAGGTGCCATGTCACGTCGTCAGGGTCTTAAGCGTTTTTTGGCCGGTTTGGTTTGTGCGGCGGCTTTGCTTGGTTTGGCACCAGCCAGAACGACCGGGCCGGACCAGCGCCAGACAGAAATCAGTCTGAGTGCCTTGCCGCATGAAGGGCGGCAAATTTACGCCTTGATTTATCAGGGTGGACCATTTGCCAGTGAGCGAGATGGCGTGGTATTTGGCAATCGCGAGCGTTTGCTGCCGATCAGAAAGCGGGGTTATTACCGTGAGTACACCGTACCGACGCCGGGTTTAACGCACCGGGGTGTTCGGCGGATTGTGTGTGGTGGCAAGCCCAGGGTGCCTGATACCTGCTATTACACGGCTGACCATTACGAGAGTTTTCGACGAATTGCACCTTGAATCGGTATCCTATTTTGAAAAGTGAAAAGAAAATGAATATGTCGCCCCCTTTGGCCAACCTGAAGCCGCCTGCAAGCGCGGCTGACACCCTTTTGCGGGGTGTTCGTCCCAATATCGTGCAGTCGATCCGCGCGTTTCGCGTGCCCGACCTGCAGGAGGCCGCTCAAGCCATGGGGCACCATTTCCTGTACGCCAATCTGGCCAATGCCCAGAGCAAGCAGGATATTCTGGACATGATCGGCCAGCAATTCATGCTGGCTGTTGCGGTGGGCAAAAACTTTGACTCGCTGTACGACAGTATGACCGACCCGGTGCACAAGTCCGGGCCCCAGCCCGGATTTATTGTGGTGCTGGAGCACATCCCGGCTAATGCCAAATTTGACAAAGAGGCGCGCGAACAGCTGCTCGACATTTTCCGCGACACCACTGATTACTGGGGAGATAGAAAAATACCCTTCAGGTGTTTCTATTCTTTTCTGTAGCCCGTTCTGCACACACCAGCCAAGCAGAACGGGCGAACGAGGCTCACCAAGTCAACGGGGTTGCCGCTTCAGGGCATGCCGCCATTGAAGTCTTGACGGAAACCGGCGAAAAGATGCCAACCGACAAATTGTTGGACATCTCACCGCAGGCGCTGCGCATGAGCAGCCCATTCAACGCCGGGTACTGGACGACCGCTTAGGGCGTCAGGCCGCTCGACACCTGAACGGCGGCAACGCGCTGCGTCAGAGCGATGTACTGGGCAACCGGTACTTCCTCTGCGCGGCGTTGCACGTCGAATTCACCCGGCAGTTTTTTGCCCTCCAGCCACTTGCCCAAGGTGTGGCGCAGCAGTTTGCGCCGCTGGCTGAACGCCACCTGCACGATCTCACTGAGCAACGCCGCCGGTAGCGCGGTGGGGCTGGCGTTCGGCACCATGCGCACCACCGCACTGTCGACGCGCGGCGGTGGGGCGAAACTTTCTGGCGGCACAAACAACACGTTTTCCATCGCGTAACGCCATTGCAGCATCACGCTCAGACGGCCGTAAGCCGCTGTGCAAGGCTGGGCCACCATCCGGTCGATGACCTCTTTTTGCAACATGAAGTGCTGGCTTTCGATCACCTGCACGTGTTCTAGCAAGTGGAACAGGATAGGTGTCGAAATATTGTAGGGAAGATTGCCGACTACTCTTAAATTTGTAGTATTGAGCGCTTTTGCCAGCAGGGTAAAGTCGACTTTTAGTACATCAGATTCAATGACGTTCAGCTGCGCGTTGGCGCGCAGGCGCCGGGCCAGGTCGCGGTCCAGTTCGATCACGCTGAGACGTCCCAGGCGTTGCAACAGCGGTTGCGTCAAGGCGGCCAGCCCTGGGCCGATCTCGACCATCGGTTGGCCTGGATGCGGGTCGATCGCGTCAACGATGGCATCGATAACGCCGCCATCAACCAGAAAATGCTGGCCAAAGCGCTTGCGTGCGACGTGCTTTGGGGTACTCACAGAGGTGGGGAACGCAGCTCGACGTAAGCGCGCGCACGCACGTCCTGTGCCCAAGTTCGATAGGCCTGCTCATATTTGCGCTCGCGCAACTGCGCACGCACAGCCTCGCGTTGCTGCTCAGGCGTCAGGCTGGCTTTGCGCCGCTCCAGCAGTTGGATCAAATGCAGGCCAAAACGCGATAGCAGTGGGTCGCTCACCTCGCCCGGGGTCAGGCGATTCATTGTGGCTTCAAATTCGGGGACAAACATGCCCGGGCTGCTCCACCCCAGGTCACCGCCATTGGCGGCGCTGCCGTCCTGCGAATATTCGCGTGCCAGCGCGGCAAAGTTGGCCTGGCCGTTGACCACCTGTTTCTTGAACTCGCCGAGTTTCTGACGCGCCGCGGCTTCGCTCAAGCTGGCGCTTGGGATTAGCAAAATATGGCGTGCATGGCTTTGGGTCACCGCCATGGTGGGCAGGTTGGGGTTGATTTTTTCGATCACCTTGAGCACATGAAAGCCTGCGGGGGAACGAACCAACTCTGCAACATCGCCGACAGCGAGTTGCTGCGTTGCGGTGACGAAAAGTTCAGGGTAGCGGCTGGCGGTGCGCAGACCCAGTTGACCTCCCGCGGCCAGGTCTGTTGCATCTGAGAACTCACGCACCAGCGCCGCAAAGTCTTCACCCTTGCGGGCCCGGACAAGGGCGCGCTCGGCGCGGGCTTTCAATGCAACCTGTTGGTCTGCTGACGCCGATTCGGGTACCGCCACCAGAATCTGTGCCAGATTGAGTTCAACATCACCCGACGCACCAGCGGCCTGCTGATCTTGCAGGTACTGCGTCACTTCCTGATCCGGCACGCGCAGGCGCGATGTCACTTCGCGTTCGTGCAGGCGTTGCAGCACGATCTGGTCGCCCAGCTGGTGGCGAAATTGCGCCACGCTTTGACCCTCGGCCTTGATGCGACGGTGCAGCTCGGCGACATCAAACTGGTTCTGTGCGGCGATGCCTTGCTCGGCTTCGTCGATGGCTGATTCCTCTGCACGCAGGCCGGTATCCCGGGCAAAGTGCAATTGCGCTTTCTGGTTGATCAAGTCGTCAAGCACCTGGTTTGCCAACGCCTGGATGTTGGGTGCGGGGCGTTTTTGTTGTGCCAACTGCTGTAACGCACGCTGGAGTTGTTGCCGCACCTCATGGTTGGTGATAGGTTCAGAATCGACCACCGCCACAATGAAGTCGGCCTGCGTTGGCTGGTCAATGGCCACGCTGTCAGTGGCCAGGCCACCGCCATTCAGCCGCAATCCCTGCGCCTGAACCTGGCAGGCCGCCAGCAGCGTCAAGGCCACCCAGGTTGATTTGAAAAGTTGATAAAGCATGGTATGTGGAATCAATCGTAATTGCTGAAACGGCTTGGTGCAGCTTGCGGCTCACGCAAGATCTGGTAACCGGGAATATTGTCCTGCAAGGTCTTGAGCGGGCTCACACCCAAGCGTGAGAAGCCAACAAATTCCAATTGGAACATGATGCGCTGGGTCGCCGTCGCGGCGCTGGTTTGCTGCCGGTCGAGCACGATACGCCCCAGCCAGCAGCCACCGTCGTATTCAAAACCCATCACCGCATTGACCAGCTTGCCGTCGGTCATGCTGTAGTTGAGCCGACCCACGCTGTACCAGCGCCCGTCTTGCGCCAGTGGGCCGACGCGGTTGGTGTCAGACGACGATGCGCCCAGGCTGGCCAGCGTGGCTAGCTTGGGCAGCGGCCATTGCCAGCTCAGGTCGAGCTGTTCGCTGGCGTCGCGCTGAAAACGGTAGGCCGCCGACACGGTGCGAAAGCTGCCCGGGCTGTAGCTGGCGCTCAGGGTAGAGCGGATCGACTCGTCGGTGTGCGGGTTGAACTGGACGGTGCCGTCCAGGCTCCAGCGCGGGTTCCAGTGAACCGAACCGCCCACCAGAATATCGCTGATCCGGTCGGTGACGGGTGTGCCACCCGGCAGCGTCACATTCTGATCGGCAAAGCGCAGGCGCTGCGCTACACCCAGGCGCACGGCCTCGGCGCCGGTCTGTGGGTCCAGCAGCCGGCTGGTCAGGCCCAGCGTGAGCAGCCGGCTGTCGGAAATGCGGTCGTTGCCTATGAAGGCGTTCTCGGCAAAGATGGTCGACAGGTTGAAGTCATTGGCCCCCGAGTCGTAATTGGGTAACTGGTTTTGCGCGTGAAATGGCGTGTGCACATAAAACGCGCGCGGCTCCAGCGTCTGGCGCAGATTGCGGCCGAAAAACTGGCTGTCGCGCTCAAACACCAGCGTGCTGTCCAGGCTGAATGTAGGTACCACCCGGCTGACCTGGCGCTCACCGGTGGCAAGCGGTGTATCAAACTGGTATTGCGTTGCATGCAGCAGAAGTTTGGGTGTGATGTTGCCCGCTGCGCCGATCCAGGGGCGGTCGATTTGCAGCTTGGTGAAGACGCGAGCGGCGTTGGCTTGGCCGGTCAGCGATACATCAGAAACAAACTGGGTGTAGTCTGCCTCCAGCGCCACATTCAAGTCGTAGGCTGTACTTCTCGCGTAGCGCGTGGTCAGCTGGGGCAGGCGGTCGTAGGGTGGCACGATGGCTGCGGTGGGGTCTTGCAATGTTTGCCATTTCAGCGCCCGCGCGGTGTTGTTGAATGGCCCGTTGCGCCACGACAGGTTGAGTTCGTTGGCCAGCAGGCGTTGCGTCAGTGAGGCGTTGCTGCGGGTGAAATCGCGCCAGTAGTTGTCGTCACTGACGCGGTTCAGATTCAGGCTCATGGCCACGCCAGCGTCGCTCCAACGGCTGTCCAACTGGGCCTGGTGCGTCAGGTTCAGGCCCCAGCGGGACGCGTTGCGCAACGGGTCCGAGGGCATCCAGTCGAGTCGCGCAGAGCCACTGTAGTCTGACTCAAGGTAGCGGAACTCCGAGCCTAGGTTGACGCCGCGCTTGGTCATCACGGTTGGCGTGAGCGTGGCGTCACGGTTGGGTGCGATGTTCCAGTAGTACGGTTGGGCGATCTCAAACCCGTTAACGTTGTCCAGGCTGAGCGTGGGCGGCAGGAACCCCGATTTGCGCTGGTCGCTCAATGGGAAAGTCAGGTAGGGCACTGGCAGCAGCGGCACACCCTTGAAGCTCAGCACCGCCAGTTCGGCGCTGCCCACGTCTTCGGTATTGTCCATGCTGATTGTGCTGGCGCGCAAAATCCAGTCTGGCATCCAGTCGGCTGCGGGCAGGCGTTTGCAGGTGGTGAATGTTGCATTGCGAATGACTGCGCGCTGGTCGTCCAGAAAATCAACCCGATCGGCCTGACCGTGCGCCTCGTTGCGCAAGAACTGGTAGCTGGGCTGAATGAAAAATCCCTCAAACGCGTCAACCCGCAGCTCAAGTTGCGGGCCTGCATAGACGTTGCCGGCGCGGTTGACGCGGACCTTGCCCCGCGCGCGGGCCAGGTCGGTGGGCTGGTTGTAATCCAGATGGTCGGCGCGGATCACGATGTCGCCCCTGCGCAGCATGGCCGCACCCTCTGCCGTGGTTTCGAGATCTGTGCGCCCGGAGATACTCTGGCCGCTGACGAAGCTCGGCAATCGGCTGCGTGTCGTCGGCGCCAGCGCTTCTTGCAGAACGGTGCTTTCCTTGAGTTGCAGTGTGTTTGGCGTCCCACTGGTTTGGGCCAGACCGGTTGTCGTCAATCCAAGGCAACCCAGCGCCCCACTGCACAGGCACAGGCGCCATGAGGCCAGCAGGTCGGAGGTCAGGGAAATCATCGGAAAGACAATGCGGTGCGCTGGATCAGGGGACCGGGATGTGTTGGGTTGGCGCGATTATCCATGAGCGGTACGGTGGCCCAAAGTTCTTTGGTCAGCGCGCTGCTGCTGAGCCAGGGCCGCACAGGCGACACAGGCGCATCGCCAGACGTGCCAGCGCCTGCCAGCTGTCGTGCGGCCAGCCCTGCACCTTCAGTCCCTTGACAATGCCGTCGACCTGGTGCGCGCTCAGCAGCAACTGTGACAGCGTTGGCGCATCCAGACGCGGCAGTGCGCGCGCAAACAGCCGCTCCTTGGTGCCCCAGACGCGTTGTTCTTTTAGTGCCATCGGCAACGGTTTACCCAGATTGATAGCGTCTTTGACGCGTTTGAGCGCGCGGATGTCTTCGGCCAGTGTGTAGTGCACCAGGACTTCGGCTTCGCCCTCGGCCTGCAGGCCGTCGAGCATGCGCTGCACCCGCACGGCCTGGCCTGAGAGCACCGCCTCAGAAAGCTTGAATACGTCGTAGCGTGCAACGTTGAGCACAGCACTTTCAATTTGCGCAAAGCCAAGCTCACCTGCCGGATACAACAACGCGAGCTTCTGAATTTCCTGATGGGCCGCCAGCAGGTTGCCTTCGACCCGGTCGGCAAAAAACTGCAGGGTGCGCTGCCCCTCTTCTCCGGCAGCGACACGCTGGCCCTGCACGGTCAGACGCTGGGCAATCCACTGCGGCAGGGCGTTGCGCTCGATCGGAGTGACTTCGATCGTCACGCCGCTTTCCAGGGCTGCAAACCAGACGCTGGACTGGGTCAGCCGATCAAGTCGCGGCAGAATCACCACCACCAGCGTGCTGTCGTTGCCTTGCGCTTGCTGTGCCAATTGTTGCAGCGCTGCGCTGCCGTCTTTGCCGGGTTTACCGCTGGGAATGCGCAGCTCCACTACCTGCTTGTCGGCAAACAGGCTCAGCGATCCGCACGCAGCCAGTGGCTCGCCCCAGTCAAAGTGGGTGCCGCTGGCGGTGTAAACGTTGCGCTCGCCAAAGCCTTGCGCACGCGCTGCCGCACGCAAGGTGTCGAGTGCCTCCTGAATCAACAGCGGCTCGTCGCCGTGCAGGGTATAGAGGCTTTTCAGACTTTTTTGCAGGTGCGCGCCGAGCAGCGATGGGTTGATTTGCATACAGCGGGCTACGACAAGCGGTAGGTTTCCAGGTGAATGCTGGTTTCGGTGTTGCTGATGCCTTTGAGCAGGCGAATGCGCTCGAGTACTTTGCCCAGCTCTTGCAGACTTTGTGCGCGCAATTCGGCCAGCAGGTCCCAGCGGCCGTTGGTGTCGTGCAGTGTGGCCACACCGGGCTCACCCAACAGGTTGGCAATCACTGTGCGGGTTTGGTTGCCTTCCACCGCGATGCTCATCCAGGCGGATATCTGGTTGTGCTGCACGTCGGGGCGCAAGCGTACGGTGTAGCCGACGATGACACCGTTGTCTTCCATCCGGCGAATGCGGTTGCTGATGGTGCCACGTGAGACCTTGAGTTTGGCTGCCAAAGCGGCCACCGTCAGGCGCGCGTCCTGGCGCAGCAGGGACAGCAGCTGTTGGTCGGTCTCATCCATGGCATGCAGTGGGCTCGGTGCAGGCAGATCAGGGCGCCGGCTTGATGGTGGCCAGGCGCCGCAAAATCTGGGCGACGATGTCGTTTTCCATGTCGCGGTACAGCAGCGCTTCTTCGGTTTCCTTGGCCAGTGCGGCGGATTCGTTGTAGCTGAAGTCGCGCTGCAACGCAATGCTGTCGCTGGGCAGCAATTCTGCGCCTTGCGGTGTGCTGGCGCTGAACCGAACGCGCAGGCGCAACTGAAATTCGCGCACTTGCCCCGACGCGTTGCTGCCCACCACCACCTTGTCGCGTTGTTCGAGCGGCATATTCAAAACCACTTGCGCTTGCGTTAACGGGGCGTCGGCGGGCAAGACCTGCACGCCTGTGCCAAACGAGCGCCGCAGCGTCTGGGCGATGGCACCACCGGGGTTGGGGTAGATGGCGATGCGGCGAAAGCCAAAGCTCTGACTGCCGCGCAACTTGAAGCCGCAAGCGCTCAAAGCACCGCTTGCGAGCACGACGGCGACCAACTTGCGACGGGATACGGCAGGCGTCATGATGGCGCCTCAGATCACCAGGTTGACGAGTCGTCCCGGCACCACGATCACCTTCTTGGGGGCCGCGCCGTTGGCGATTTTCTGGAACATCTCATGCGCCAGCGCCGCCTGTTCGATGACGGCCTTGTCGGCGCTGGCGCTGACCACGATCGAGCCGCGCAGTTTGCCGTTCACCTGCAGCATGAGTTCGATTTCATCCTGCACCAACGCGCTGGGGTCGACCTGAGGCCAAGGCGCATCCAGCAACTCACCCAACGCACCGGCGTAGCCCAGTTCAGACCAGAGCGCGTGCGCAATGTGCGGTGTGGCCGGGTACAGGCAGCGCAGCAAAATGCCAAAACCTTCGACCAGCGCCACCTGGGCGCCGCCACTGTCGGTGCTGAGCGTGGGGGCAAAAGCTTCCAGCGCGTTGATCATCTTCATTGCGCCACTCACCACGGTGTTGTACTGCATCCGCTGGTAGTCGTAATCCACCTGCTTGAGCACACTGTGAAGCTCGCGCCGCAGGGTTTTGGCCTCTTTTCCAAACTCTATGTCTTTTAGGCCTGTAGCCCTTGTTGCTACTGCGCTAGCAGCTGCAAAATCAATAGCAGTGAGTTTGACTCCGAAGTTCCACACCCGGCGCAAAAAGCGGTAGCTGCCTTCGACTGCCGCATCGTTCCACTCCAGCGTAGCCTCGGGCGGGGCGGTGAACATGGTGTACAGGCGTGCTGTGTCAGCGCCGTATTTTTCGATCAAATCCTGCGGGTCGACCCCGTTGTTTTTGGACTTGCTCATGGTGCCGATGCCCTCGTAGTCGATGGACGTGCCCACGGGCAGGCCATCGACTTCGACCTTGAGCTTGGCGCCACAGACCTTGCCCGCGTCGTCAAACACGTGCTCCACATCGGCCGGCCAGAAGTAGTCCTTGCCACCCTTGTCGGTGCGTCGGCTGTAGATGTGGTTCAGCACCATGCCTTGCGTCAGCAGTTTGGTAAAGGGTTCATCGACCTTGACCAGACCCATATCACGCATCACCTTGGTCCAGAAACGCGCGTACAAGAGGTGCAGGATGGCGTGCTCGATGCCTCCGATGTACTGATCCATCGGCATCCAGTAGTCCGCGCCCCCGGCCACCATCTGGTCGGCGTTTTTGGGATCACAGTAGCGCATGAAGTACCAGGAGCTGTCGACAAACGTGTCCATGGTGTCGGTTTCGCGCCGCGCCGGTTTGCCGCACACCGGGCAGGTGACACCGGCGTGAAACGCCTCGCACTTGATCAGCGGGTTGCCTGAGCCGTCTGGCACCAGGTCGATGGGCAACACCACCGGCAGGTCTTTTTCGGGCACGGGCACGGCACCGTGTTCAGCGCAATGGATGATCGGAATCGGCGTGCCCCAGTAACGCTGGCGGCTGACACCCCAGTCGCGCAGGCGCCAGGTAACTTTTTTCTCGCCCAGGCCCAAGGCCGCCAGATCAGCGGCCACCGCGTCGACGCAGTCTTTGAACTTCAGCCCATCGTACTTACCGGAGTTGACCGCCACACCCGCGCCTTTTTCGGCGTACCAGTCTTGCCAGGTTGTGGTGTCAAAAGCCAAGTAGGCTGGGGTATCGGTTGCGCCGGGTGACGATTTCTGCTTGCAGTCTGAGGAACCCGGCGTAAACGATGCCCCAACCGGTGCTGCCACGCCAACAACAGGCTTGATCGGCAAGGCATATTTCAAGGCAAACGCAAAGTCCCGCTCGTCATGCGCGGGCACACCCATCACCGCGCCATCGCCGTAGCTCATCAGCACGTAGTTGCCGACCCACACCTCCACCTGTTGACCCGTCAGCGGGTGCGTGACAAACAAGCCGGTGGCCATGCCTTTTTTCTCTTGCGTGGCCAGTTCGGCCTCGGTCGTGCCGCCTTGGGCGCATTCCTGCAGGAACGCGGTCAACCCCAGGTTGCTGGCCGCAGCGTGCAAAGCCAGCGGGTGTTCAGCGGCCACGGCGCAGAAGGTCACGCCCATGATGGTGTCCACACGGGTGGTAAAGACGTACATCTTGCCGTCGCCGATCAGCGCACCGTCAGCCGCCTTGATGTCATGGGTGAAGGCAAAGCGCACGCCTTCACTCTTGCCAATCCAGTTTTCCTGCATCAGCTTGACGCGCTCAGGCCAGCCGGGCATGTTGTCGCCGGTCACGTTGGCCAGCAGCTCGTCGGCGTACTGGGTGATGGCCAGGTAATAGCCGGGAATTTCGCGCTTTTCGACCACCGCACCAGTGCGCCAGCCCTTGCCGTCAATCACCTGCTCGTTGGCCAGGACGGTCATGTCCACCGGATCCCAGTTGACGACCTGGGTCTTGCGGTAGGCGATGCCTTTTTCAAGCATCTTCAAAAACAGCCACTGGTTCCACTTGTAATACTCGGGCGTGCAGGTGGCTACTTCGCGGCTCCAGTCGATGGCCAGGCCCATGGCCTGCATCTGCTGCTTCATGTAGGCAATGTTCTCAAACGTCCATTGGGCCGGCGGCACACCATTTTTCAGCGCGGCGTTCTCGGCAGGCAGGCCAAACGCATCCCAGCCCATCGGCATCAACACGTTGTAGCCCTGCATGCGCAGCTGGCGGGTGAGCATGTCGTTGATGGTGTAGTTGCGCACGTGCCCCATGTGCAGCTTGCCGCTGGGGTAGGGCAACATGGAGCAGGCGTAGAACTTTTTCTTCGGCTTGCCGTTGACGTCCACAGCGTTTTCAGTCACACGGTAGGCATCCAGCGCGCGCCAGTGGGCTTGGGCAGCGGGTTCAACGTCAAGGTGGTTGTATTTTTCTTGCATGGCGGTCAGGGGCGCGGCTTGTGCAGTCGCAGGGGCGTGAAACAGAAAGTGATTTTAGGGTTTGGACACGATTGGGCTAGCGTGTGGGCCAGATCCGGTCGGTGCAGCGGCGTCGGCGACAAAACCAATGCGGTTCAAACCGGCTTTTTGTGCGGCACCCATCACCTCAACAACCCGGCCATACGGCACAGCCTTGTCGGCACGCAGTTGCACCTCGGTCTCGGGCGCCGCTTGCTGACTTGCGCTGAAGCGCTGCGCCAGTTCCTCCAGGGACACTGCCTTGTCGTTCAGAAAGGCTTGCCCCTGGGCATCCACCACAACCGTGATGAATTTGGGCGTGTCACTGGCACGGGCGGCATCGCTGTGCGGCAGGTCCAGCTTGATCGAGCTGGCGAGTAAAGGCGCGGTGATGATGAAAATCACCACCAGAACCAGCATCACGTCGATCAGCGGTGTCATGTTGATGTCGCTCATCGGCTGGGCGTTGGGGGTGCGGTCCAGGCGGCCAAAAGACATGGTGGCGTGCTTGCGTTCAGCGCTGGGCTTGGGTGTTTTGCAGCAACTCACGCAAGTCGCGCGCAAATCCTTCCAGGTCGGCTTCAATGCGCGCCACCACCCGCCCCATCACGTTGTAGGCCAGCACTGCGGGGATCGCTACCGCCAACCCGGCAGCGGTCATGATCAGCGATTCGCCGACCGGGCCCGATATTTTGTCGATCGTCACTTGCCCGGCGCTGGCGATGCCAATCAGCGCGTGGTAGATGCCCCAGACCGTGCCCAGCAGACCGACAAACGGCGCGGTGGCGCCTACGGTGGCCAGTAAGACCTGGCCGTGTTGCAGTTTGGTCAGAGACAGATGCAAGGCGTTGCGCAGCACGCGGGTTAGCTGGGTTTGCGTGCCGCCGGCGCTGGCGAGCGTCTGGCTTGCTTCTATCTTAGAAGCTGCTACCATAGGCAAAACAAGGGCTTCACGGTCAAATGCCTTGATTTTTTGGGTGGCCTCGGCAACATCTTTGGATTGCCAGAATGCAGCAATACAACGCGCCACGTCGGCGCTGGCACGCCGCAGTAACCACGACTTCCAGAGGATCATCACCCAACTGCCGACCGACATGGACAAAAGCAACAAGGCAACACCACGTGTCAGCATGTCGCCTTGCCAGAACAGCTGGGCCAGGTTCATTTCAAGTTCAGGACGTCGGCCATGTCAAACAGCCCGGACTGGCGGCCATGCAAAAAGCGCACGGCGCGCAAGCTGCCGTCGGCGTAGGACACCCGGCTGCCAGATTTGTGGCTGATCTCGATGCGCTCGCCGGTACCGGCAAACAGCACGGTATGGTCGCCCACGATGTCGCCGCCACGAATGGTCGCAAAGCCGATGGAAGACGGGTCACGCTCACCCGTGACGCCCTCTCGCGCGTAGACGGCGCAGTCCTTCAGGTTGCGACCCAGCGCATCGGCGATGACCTCCCCCATCTTGAGCGCTGTGCCCGAGGGTGCATCGACCTTGTGCCGGTGGTGTGCTTCGATGATTTCGATGTCATAGCCGGTGTTGAGCGCTTTGGCGGCCATCTCCAGCAGTTTCAGCGTGACGTTGACGCCGACGCTCATGTTTGGCGCCATCACGATGGCGATGTCGTTGGCCGCAGCAGCGATTTCAGCTTTTTGGGCGTCAGAAAAACCAGTGGTGCCGATCACCAGATTGACCTTGAGCGCCTGGCAGATTTTCAGGTGCGCCAGCGTACCCTCAGGGCGGGTGAAGTCAATCAGTGCATCAGTGTTGCTCAGGGCCTGGTGCAAGTCAGCAGTGATGGCCACCCCGCTGCTGAGGCCTAAAAACGCAGCGGGATCGACCCCCACGCCAGGGCTGGTTGCGACATCCAGGGCGCCGCTGAGCAGGCAGTCGTCGGCCTTGCAGACGGCTTCAATGAGCATGCGACCCATGCGCCCGCTGGCGCCAGCAACACAGATTCGATGCACAGGGGATGCGGTCATGGCGGTGGCTTATTGGGCAGCAGGTGATTCGAGCGGTGGGTAGCTGGTCGGCAGGGCAGGCAACGGGTTGGCGGGTGCAGCAGCAGTGGTTTTGGCGCTGGCTTTCAGGCTCTCTTCTGACATTTCCAGCACGGGTACCGTGCCAACGCTGCGGCCCGAGTCGAGCGAGGCGACAAATTCGGCTTCGGTGGGCAACTCGTCGGCTTCAATGCGAGCGAGGACATCTTCCTTGAAGAAAACACTGACGCGGCGTGATTGCGGCGCAACGCCCTGCCTCTTGAAGGTAAACACGTAGTCCCAACGGTCGGCGTGAAAGATACTGGTGAGCAGTGGGGTGCCGAGGATATTCTTGACCTGATTGCGGCTCATGCCCGGTTTGATCGCAGTCGCCTGCTCGCGTGAAACAAAATTGCCTTGCACGATATCGATCTTGTACGGTGTAACAACGCTGACCAGACGGTTGCTGGCGTGGTCCACACTGCTGCAGGCCGATAGCGCCGTCAGGCTGACAGCGACCACAGTCAAAGAGAGGCAACGATCGGGAATTTCAAACATGAAGCAGGCCGCAACGATATGATCAGTACATTGTACCGGCAGCATCCCGGACTGAGACGTGAGACTTTTCCTGGTGAACGGCAACTGGACCAAGCGGCATGACCAAAATTGACGAACTCAAGAGCACCGGCCTGAAGGCGACTTTACCGCGGCTGAAAATCCTGGAAATCTTCCAGACCGGCGTGCAGCGGCATATGACCGCCGAGGACGTTTACAAGGTGTTGATGCAGGAGCGCTCGGACGTTGGTCTGGCCACTGTGTACCGCGTGCTGGCGCAATTTGAGCAGGCCGACATCTTGTGTCGCAGCCACTTCGAGAGCGGCAAGGCGGTTTATGAACTCAACGAAGGTCAGCACCATGACCACCTGGTGTGCCTGGACTGTGGTCGTGTTGAGGAATTCTTTGACGCCCAGATTGAAAAACGGCAAAACGAGGTCGCGCGGACCAAAGGGTTTGAAATCGCCGATCACGCTCTGAGCCTGTATGCGCATTGCACCCGCGAAGGCTGTCAGTATCGTTCGGCACAGGGCGATTGACAGCGGGTTGTTGCGCTGCGAGTCCTTAAGATGACTCGCTCATCGCCTTGCGGTGGCGTTCGACGAATTCCTTGTAGGTATCGACGCCACGAATTTGCAAGATGGTGTTGCGTACGGCGGCTTCCACCAGCACAGCAATGTTGCGTCCCGCCACCACCTGAATGACCACCTTGCGTACCGGCACGTCCAGCACATCCTGCGTCAGCGGCTCGTAGGGGATGCGTTCGTATTCGCGCTCCATCGTTTCGCGGCGCACCAGGTGGACGATCAATTGCAGCCGTTTGCGCCGGCGCACTGCGGTTTCGCCAAAGATGCAGCGGATATCGAGCAGCCCGATGCCACGCACCTCCAACAGGTTTTGCAGCAACTCAGGGCAGCGGCCCTCGATGGTGTTCTGGTTGATACGGTACAGGTCGACCGCGTCGTCGGCCACCAGTCCATTGCCACGCGAAATCAACTCCAGGCCAAGTTCGCTCTTGCCCAGCCCGGACTCGCCGGTGATCAGCACACCCAGACCCAGAATATCCATGAAGACCCCGTGCATTGAGCAGCGGTCAGCAAAATGCTTGGACAGGTAGGCGCGCAAAACGTCAATCACATAGGCCGACGATCCGGCCGTGGCAAACATCGGTATCTGCGCGCGTTCACACATCGACATCAATGCTTCGGGCGCCGCCTGGCTGTCAGCCAGAATCAGTACCGGCGGCTCCAGCGTGACGATGCGGGCAATGCGGCGTGAGCAGTCTTCGGGCGTGGCGTTGGTCAGGTAGGCCACCTCGCGCTCACCCAGAATCTGTACCCGATAGGGGTGGATGTAATTTAAATAGCCGACCAGGTCAGCGCCAGAGCGCGCCGCCCGCACTGCGACCTCATCGAAACGCCGCTCTGACGCGCCCAGACCAGCGACCCATTCCCACCTTAACGTGGCGCGAAACGCCTCAAACAAAACGTCGGCGCTGATGACGGTGGGTTTCAAAAGCTTCCCTTGCGTGCGAGCCTGGCCAGGCAGGTATCAGCTTGGTTGGACCGACTGCCAACCAGTGATCAGGCTGTGCAGTGCCGCGGCGTTGGCGCATCCCAGCAGTTGATCGCGTAGCGCGGTGTCGCTGAGCATCTCGGCGATTTCAGAAAGGATCTCCAGGTGCCGCTGCGTCGCCGCTTCCGGTACCAGCAAGAAAATCATCAACGCCACCGGCTGCTCGTCTGGCGCCTCAAAGCCGATCGGTGTGGCCAATTGAAACACCGCTGCCATGGGCGATTTCAGACCTTTGATACGGCCGTGCGGAATGGCCACGCCGTGCCCCAACCCGGTGGAGCCCAGGCGCTCGCGCGAAAAAAGGCTGTCGGTTACCAGAGCACGGCTCAGACCATGCAGGTTTTCGAACAGCAGGCCGGCTTCTTCAAAAGCCCTTTTCTTGCTGGAAACGTCCACTTGAACAAGGACGTGCTCAGTGGTCAGGATGGAGGCGAGTCGGTTCATAAATTGGGCGGAATTATGCTCTCTGAAATCCGGACATAAAAGAAAGCCGCTCGCACCAGCGGGCGGCTTGGCCACAAGTTTAATTTACATCAGGCGTTTCGGTGCGTCGTGATGGTGGGATTGCAGGCGGTCTTTGTGGCGCACCACCTGACGGTCGAGCTTGTCGACCAATTCGTCAACCGCTGCGTACAAGTCTTCGTGGGCGCTTTCGGCAAACAAGTCAATGCCCTTGACCCTGATGTTGCATTCCGCTTTTTGTCTGAGTTCCTTCTCCTTGAGATTTTCCAACGTTAACAGCACCTTGATGTCCACAACTTGGTCAAAGTGGCGCTTGATGCGATCGAGCTTGGTCGTTACATACGTCCGCAGCGACGGGGTAACTTCAAGATGGTGACCACTGATCGTCAAATTCATAAAAACCTCCTAAAGCGCTTGGGTGAAAAAGTCGCCAACACCCGCTGGCGACCAATACTGACTTGTCAACTCTCTGACAGCACCAACTATGCCCGCCCTCCAAGGCGATTGCAACGACTTTTGATGCTGCACTGCAATGTTATCTGGATATGTGTCACCCGCGCGAACGTCGAGATGCTGTGGCAATGCCATAATTCATCTGTTCTAACAGACGGACTCCTTACCTTGGAAAACCAACCTAGTCGGTAGCTTTCAGTCCCAAAAATGCATTCGGGATTGAAAGCCAAACCTTATCATCCCTGATGCAAAACCAAATTTGGGAACGAGCCAATGCTCAACATCTTCACACTTGCCAACGGACGCCTGTTCCAGGAAGAGATTGAATCGCTGGAGGAACTGTCGCGTTTTCAGCCGATATGGGTTGATCTGGAATCACCCACGTTGGAAGAAAAGCGCTGGATCAAGCAGTATTTCGGGCTGTCGATCCCCGAAGACGCGATGGATGAAGACATTGAGGAGTCAGCGCGTTTTTACAAGGAAGACAACGGCGAACTGCACATTCGCAGCGACTTCCTGGTTGCGGATGAGGACGAACCGCACACGGTGCGCGTCGCGTTCATCTTGAATCTGGTCAACGACGAACTCAAAAGCAAAGGCGTCCTGTTTTCGATTCACGACGAAGATGTGCCGGTATTTCGCCTGTTGCGCATGCGTGCCCGCCGCGCGCCGGGCCTGATTGAAGACGCCAAGGAAGTGCTGCTCAAGCTGTTTGATGCCGATGCCGAATACTCTGCCGACACGCTGGAAGAAATTTACGACGAACTGGAAAAAGCCAGCGCCAAGGTGCTCTCGGGCGACGTGACCG
>Ga0210046_1001044_pt1 | contig 22880 bp, 14 predicted proteins | sample CryGeyCG2114_250_FD_185461 | JGI IMG/M metagenome (GOLD analysis project Ga0210046, IMG submission 185461) | Groundwater microbial communities from aquifer - Crystal Geyser CG18_big_fil_WC_8/21/14_2.50 (SPAdes) (version 2) | ecosystem: Environmental > Aquatic > Deep subsurface > Groundwater ... | reverse complement strand
AAGTCTGTGAATCATGTAATAAATTTCCAGAATTATGCAAAGGATACAAGAACACAGAAAGGTAATTTTGCCATGTTCAGATACAACTCTCACCTGATAGATCTTTTTATGTACCCTTGACGTGTACCCGGAGGTTCTCTCGGGTTTAATTTAAAACGTTCACCTTATCTAAACCGTATGATATCCGTTAAAAAAGAAGGCATTATTTTAGAGAAAACACATTTTGAATTTGAAAACGAAGGCGTTCTAAATCCCGCAGCAATAAAGGAAGGAGATCATGTTCACCTTTTTTACCGGGCAGTACGAAACGGAAACTACTCTAGTATTGGTTATTGCAGGATGGATGGGCCATTAACAATTGGTGAACGTTGGGAAAAACCTATTCTGGTTCCGGAATTCGATTACGAATCGCATGGTGTTGAAGATGCACGGATTGTAAAGATTGATGATCTTTACTATTTGACCTATACGGCATTTGACGGTAAAGACGCCCGGGGAGCTTTAGCCACCTCCAAAGATATGCGACATTTTCAAAAACAGGGGCTTATTGTTCCCCCTTTCACTTATGCGGAATTTAATTCCCTTTGTGAATCTGCAGGGAGAGTAGATAAAAAATATTACCGCAATAATGAATTTTACAACAAGAAAGCCGATCCTGAAGAAAGCATCATGTTGTGGGATAAAAATGTCATGTTTTTTCCCCGCAGGATTAATGACAACCTGGTATTTCTTCACCGGATCAGACCAGGCATTCAAATTGTTTCAGTAAAGAACTTAAAGGAACTCACCCGGGATTTCTGGACAGACTATATCCTTCACCTGGATAAACACATTATCATGGACCCGGTTTATGCACACGAGTCAAGCTACATTGGCGGTGGATGCCCTCCGATTGAAACAGAACACGGCTGGCTTTTAATTTACCATGGAGCTGAAGAAGTTAATAATGGGATTGTATATTCTGCCTGCGCAGCGGCCCTACTTGATTTAAATAATCCTGCAAAAGTAATAGCTCGTTTGCCTTATGCACTCTTCTCGCCTGAATACGTATGGGAAAAAAGAGGAGACGTAAATAATGTGGTTTTCCCAACCGGTACAGCCTTGTTTGGCGATGCTTTATACATTTATTATGGGGCTGCCGATTCTCGCATCGCATGTGCCTCATTGAGTTTTTCAGCCTTGCTGAAAGAATTAATCAATAATACATTGAAAGATGAAAAGTGAAATTTTATTTATGACCTCGTATCCCCCAAGAGAATGCGGAATAGCAACTTATTCCCAGGATCTGATCAAGGCGCTAAACAATAAATTCAGGAGTTCCTTCTCAATTAAAGTCTGCGCTTTGGAATCCGGGAAGATGAGCCTTGAGTATCCTGAAACAGTGAAATACAAGCTTGATACTTCTTTTGCCCCGGGATATCATACGTTAGCCCAATCCATTAATCATAACGAACTTATCAAACTGGTTGTGATCCAGCATGAGTTTGGTTTTTTTCACCAGCAGGAAGCAGCTTTCCTGCAATTTATTTATGAGGTTGAGATGCCGGTTATTGTTGTTTTTCATACGGTGCTACCCCGGCCGGATGAGCGGTTAAAAGCAAACGTTCAGACTATTGCCGACGCCTGCGGTTCCATTGTTGTAATGACCAACAGCGCAGCTGAATTGTTAAAGCATGATTATGATGTACCTGAACAAAAAATTTCAGTTATTGCTCACGGCACCCACCTGGTTTCTCACCTGGAGAAAGAATCATTAAAGGAAAAATATGGGTTATCCGGCAAACGGGTTCTTTCCACTTTTGGGCTGATTAGTTCAGGGAAGGATATTGAGACTACTTTAAAAGCCTTACCTGCCATCGTTAAAACAAACCCTGATGTAATGTTTTTGCTAATTGGTAAAACACATCCCGAAGTGGTCAAATCAGAAGGTGAAAAATACCGGAACATGCTTGAAACAACAGTAATTGATTCAGGTCTTCAGGACCATGTAATATTTATTAACAGGTTTCTTGCCTTACCCGAACTGCTCGAATATCTGCAATTGACAGATATATACCTGTTTACCGCCAGCGATCCCAACCAGGCAGTAAGCGGTACTTTTGTCTATGCCATGAGTTGTGCCTGTCCCATCATTTCCACCCCTATTCCTCATGCTAAGGAACTTTTATCAGATGAAACAGGAATCTTTTTTGATTTTCACGACTCACAACAATTGACTGATGGGGTTATCCGGTTACTCAACGATGAACCATTACGAAAGAATATCAGCGTAAATGCCCTGCAAAAAATAGGTTCCACATCATGGGAGAATTCTGCCGTTGCACATGCCATGCTTTTTGAAAAACAAGCCGGCGACAATATTGCAATTCGTTATAATCTTCCGGAAATCAACCTGGATCATATAAAAAAGATGACAACCGGCTTCGGAATCATCCAGTTCTCAATTATTAATCAACCCGATATTGATTCGGGTTACACCCTGGATGACAATGCGCGGGCCTTAATAGCGATGTGCATGCATTATGAGCTGACTGCCGATAAAACAGATCTGGCTTATATCCAGATATACCTCGATTTCATCGAACATTGTCTACAGCCTGCCGGAGATTTTTTGAACTATGTTAATGACAACAAACAGTTTACCGCTCAGAATGGAGAGACCAATTTGGATGATTCCAATGGACGGGCTATATGGGCATTGGGATACGTGGTATCTCTGATGGGAAAACTACCCGAAGAGTTCATATCACAGGCATCAATACTGATTGATAAATCCATGCGGTACTTGGGTACGGTTCATTCCACAAGGGCCATGGCTTTCTCAATTAAGGGGCTGTATTTCAATTACAAAACATTTAATAATCCCGAAAGTATTGTGCTTTTAACAACTTTCGCCGACAGGTTGGTTCAGATGTATAAGCATGAGTCGTCGGAAAACTGGGAATGGTTTGAAAGTTATCTCACCTACGCCAACAGTACATTGCCTGAAGCCATGCTATATGCCTGGATCGTAACCGGAGAAACTATTTTTAAAGAGATCGCTCTGTCTTCACTGAATTTTCTATTGTCACATATTTATAAAAAAAACGGGATAGAAGTCATCTCGAACAAAAACTGGCTGCTAAGGGGACATGATGCAGGTCAATATGGAGAGCAGCCAATTGATGTGGCCTACACCATCATGACCTTAAGTAAGTTTTTGGAGGTATTTCATGACGATGTATACTCACAAAAGATGGTGATCGCTTTTAACTGGTTTTTAGGAAACAACCGCTTACATCAGATCATTTACAATCCATGCACGGGAGGATGTTATGACGGATTGGAGGAAAACTATGTCAACATAAACCAGGGTGCGGAATCCACAGTAAGCTACCTGATGGCGCGATTAACCATGGAAAAGCGCATTGCATCCGAGGTCAAGCCTAAAATACAATTCCAAAACCAGATAGGTCTAATGCAAGAATAATCACTTTCTGATGGTACTCTTTTGATTATAAACGGATTCAAGACAATGTTCGAAATTAACAATAGAACAATATTCAGCTCAAGAACTCTAATTTTGGTGTTTATAACACTTCAATTTTCTTTTTGTAACGGCCAAGCGATTGAAAAATCGGATAAAGAGCCTTAAATTAAATAAAAATCGCGATTACCAACAAAGGCGTTGCGATACTAACAAAATACGACAATCACAATGACAACATACATTTCAATACTAAGGGGAATTAACGTAAGCGGACAGAAACTCATCAAAATGGATGACTTGCGAAAATTGTATGAAATTTTAGGTTTCCGGGATGTGAGGACTTATGTTCAGAGCGGAAATGTAATATTTAAGGGTGACGATTTTGAACCAAGTGATCTGGAACAAAAAATTTCTCTCCAAATAAAAAAAGACTTTGGATTTGAAGTTACCGTATTCGTCTTGACCATTGACAAATTAAAACAAATCATATACAACAACCCTTTTATAAGCGACCCGAATAAAGAGCATTCATATTTGCACGTTACGTTTTTATCTTCAAAACCTGACTATTACGGGAGAGCGACTTTTGAGAGCAAAAAGCAGAACGAAGAAGAAGTCAGTTTTTCAGAAAATGCTATTTATCTCTATTGTCCAAATGGTTATGGAAGAACAAAACTGACCAATAATTTTTTTGAATCTAAACTTAAAGTAGTTGCAACGACAAGAAATTGGAAAACAACGAATGAAATTTTTAAGATTGCCAATCAAATAAATTAAAAAATATGAGGCAAGATTTATTCGTTTCAAAATCCATAGTTATCCATGCCTCCGCCTTTAAAGTTTGGACTGTATTGACTAATTCCGAACTAATAAAAGAGTTCTTATATGGTACTGAAACCGCAACGACTTGGGAACAAGGTAAGAATATTTATTTTTTGAATATCAGTCATATTTTAATGAGTAATAACCGTTAATACAAATATTTCTTTCTTTTGGTTCTGTTCTATGCCGTCCACCAGTTTACCTACCTTTAGTAGATAAACCCACGGATTTCCTACCGAAGGTACGGATTTCCTACCGAAGGTACGGATTTCCTACCGAAGGTACGGATTTCCTACCGAAGGTACGGATTTCCTACCGAAGGTACGGAGGCTGTAATGAGCATTTTAATTCCAGAGAGTAATCGGTGTGGGCAGAAAGATTTATCTTTCATACTTCGCCACAAACCATTTGCTTCCCGCTAATTATTATGTCATTTGTCCTGTTTTTTAGCCTTCTTGCCCATTTCCTAATCAGTTTACTTGTATATTTGCCTTTGCAGGTAATAAGTTCAGCTACTGGTATTAAATGATCCTTTTTCAGAGCAATAAATGGTTGAACCTAATAATAAGGAAGTTACACATTTTAAGATGGTTATACTAAATGATTAGCGAAATTGGAAAATACCTGATGGTTATCTTTCAGGCTTTTAAAAAGCCGGATAAAGGCAGTGTGTTTATAAAACAACTGGTTATCGACTTTCGGTACCTTGGGGTAAGCTCAATCGGACTGGTGGCGTTTATTTCCTTGTTTACCGGTGGCATTATCGCCCTGCAAACAGCCTACAACATCGACAATCCTTTGGTTCCAATGTGGCTGATTGGTTACACCACCAAACAAATGATGATCCTGGAGTTTTCGCCTACCATCATCAGTTTGATTTTGGTTGGTAAAGTAGGGTCGAGCATTGCTTCAGAAATAGGCACCATGCGTGTAACACAACAAATTGACGCTTTAGAAGTGATGGGCATCAACCCGGCCAATTACCTGATACTTCCCAAAATTACCGCCGCCATGATTTACAACCCCATCCTCATCGTCTTTTCGATGGGCGTTGGTTTGTTCGGAGGCTGGTTCGCCGTAGTCATCACCGGACAGGTTACTTCCGTGGCATTTGTCGATGGATTGCAGTCGTTTTGGGATCCGTTTTCCATTACTTACGCACTCATTAAAACGGTGGTTTTCGCCTTCATCCTGGCTTCTGTGGCCGGATACAAGGGTTTTACCGTCCAGGGTGGTTCGGTGGAGGTTGGAAAAGCCAGTACGCAGGCGGTGGTTATCAGTAGCGTTTTGATTATTATTTTTGATTTGTTGCTCACCCAGATGCTGCTCACATGATCGAAGTAAAAAATATTTCAAAATCTTTCGATGGCCAGGAAGTGCTTAAAAACATCAGCACTACGTTCGAAAAAGGCAAAACCAACCTGATTATCGGACAAAGTGGTTCCGGAAAAACCGTTCTGATGAAATGTTGTATCGGCTTGTTGGATACTGATGAAGGTGAAATAAAATTTGATGGCCGGAGGTTCTCCAACCTGAAAGGGATAAATCAAAAAAATGTACGCAAAGAAATGGGCGTTCTTTTTCAGGGTGGTGCTCTCTTCGATTCTTATACTGTGGAAGAAAATGTGATGTTCCCACTCAATATGTTCACCGACAATACATTGGAAGAAAAACGAGCACGTGTAAATGAAGTGCTGACTCATGTAAACCTTGAAAATGTGAACAGTAAATTCCCGGCCGAAATCAGTGGAGGGATGATTAAAAGAGTGGCCATTGCCCGGGCCATTGCGCTAAATCCAAAATATTTATTTTGCGATGAACCCAACTCGGGACTGGATCCGAAAACAGCGGAAGTGATTGATGAACTGATTTCCGAACTGACCGAGAAATTTCAGATGACTACAGTAATCAACACCCACGACATGAACTCTGTATTGCAGATTGGGCAAAAGATTGCTTATCTCTACAAAGGGCAACTTTGGTGGGAAGGTGACCATCAGGGCATTCTCGAAACCACCAACGAAGAACTAAACGATTTTGTTTTCTCCACCGAATTAACCCGAAGACTAAAACACAGGTAATAAACCGTTTATGAATATAAATTTTCTGGATATCATTTTAGTTATTCCGTTGTTGTTGTTTACCTACAGCGGATTTAAAAAAGGACTTATCATAGAAGTTGCTACTCTGGCGGCCTTAATCCTGGGATTGTATTTTGCCTTTTACTTTTCGGAGTTTGCCACCGAAATCCTGGACAATTGGTTTACCATCGACCCAGCTTATCTTGCTATCATTGCCTTCATTGTTACTTTCACCGTGGTGATGCTTTTGGTGATTGCTATAGGAAAAATAATTGAAAAATTTATGGATCTCCTGTTACTGGGCTTTTTTAATAAGCTTACTGGAGCTGTGTTTGGATTGATGAAAGGAGCGTTGGTAATAAGCATTGTAATCTTCACCATCAATTATTTTAATGAAAGCCGGACTGTACTAAAAAAGGAAACCTGCCAGCAATCAACTTTATACGGACCTCTTGAATCCATTGCCCCTACTTTGTATTCATGGGTACAGACGACCCATTTTCATTTCAAAATTCCGGAAAAGCAGGAGTTAATCGATCCGATGTACTAAGTTTAATTCTGTTATTTTAACGGAGATTTGAAAACAACCAGGCCATATAATGGGTTTCGTGGATTTCGATTTAAGAGATGCTATGACTTTACATTATCTTTTTATTAATTTTTCGACTAACTAATATTTAGAAATAATTTGCCACTAGTTTTACAACCTAATATCATAATTCACAACCATGAAAACCCTGATTTTAGTTCGGCATGCCAAATCATCCTGGGACAACCCCCTCATATCCGACCACGATCGACCACTGCTTGAGATAGGTAAAAAACGTACCAGGCTGATCATCGCAAAATTACAGGAAATGAAGGTTCATCCTGATTTAATCATCAGCAGTTCCGCCGTAAGGGCCATAGAAACAGCCAGGTACATTGCAAAAGGAGTAAATTATCCGGTGGAAATGATTAAAACATCACCTGTCTATTATACTGCCTCTGCCCGTGAACTCCTAAATGAATTCCTTGATATGCCCGATCGTTTTAATACCATCATGCTGGTGGGCCACAATCCAACAATGACCAACCTGACCAATAAATTTTTATCAAATCCTATCGACAACCTGCCTACAACTGGTATCGTTCAAATTTGTTTTAAAACCGATAAATGGGACCAAATACACCTATCAAAAATCGAAAGTCAGGAGGTGATCACACCCAAGAAGTTAAATAGCAACCATTAAACTCATCATTTAAGGAAACATTTGGTGATCCTTTTCTGTATTTTCGCCTTACGAAATTTGCTAAAATTAACCTGTCTCTAAATTGAACCATCGGACATGAGAAATAAACAGGCGCTGGTATTTTCTTTCCTCGGCATTCTTTGGATCCTTTATCTGGGTTTACGCGCTTTTTATGTCCCCTTTACATTCGATGAGTCAGCCACTTTTTTTCACTTTGTACATACCGGCGATTTCTGGTTTTTTACTTCACTCCCGGATGCTGGCAACCATTTTATAAATACCCTTTTAACCTACATAAGCTATTCATTATTTGGTTCGTCAAAATTTGCATTAAGGTTACCAAATTTATTGTCGGCCATTGTCTTTCTATACTATTTATTTCGCATTTCGCTATTTCTGAATAACAAGAGTATTCGATGGATCTTCATTCTGTCGCTCATGTTTTCACATTATTTCATCGAGTTTTTGGCTGTTTCACGTGGATATGGTTTGTCGATGGCCTTTTTGTTCGGGGCCTTTTATTATCTCATGAAATTTTCCTCGGATTTTTCAATAAAGCACCTGCTATTTCTTTCCTTGTTTTTACTATTGGCCCTTTTTTCAAATTTTTCAATCCTGGTATTGTCAATGGCAATCATTGTGTACCTGATTATCTTACTGATCTTTAATAAAAAAAACAGTGTTAAGTATGGTATTTACCGATTGTTTGTCATCATACTACTTCAGGTATTGCCATTGGCATTTGCAGCTTATTACATGTTTTATTTACAGGGAAAGGGTTCGTTGTATTATGGTAACACGGATGGGTTTTGGGTTTTAACAACCATGTCGCTTATCTTATTCCTGACAGGCACAAAAATGATGGTGTTTCAGGTGGCCGTATTTGTATATGTTCTGGGGATGTTATGTGGCACCTCATTGTTAATTTGGAGAGAAAAACCAACAGTGCTTTTACAGCCAAAACTTGTGTTTCCTGTGCTATTATTTTCAACGATCATTGGCTTACTGTTACTTACTGCGCTGTTTTCTGTTAACAATCCCGAGGACCGGGTGGCCATGTACCTGATACCCTTGTTCATTGGATCCATTTCCATGATAACAGACACCTTGGTGGTAAGCACCGGGAAAAAGTGGTTGACTTTATTATTGATCCCGCTTTTGTTTTTACCTGTTCATTTTTTATCAGTTATCAACCTACACTATGTAAATGGTTACATCACCGAGGTAATCCCCGAAAGGTTTTATGAAACAATCGCGAATGATAACGACAACCAAGGGGCATATCCTGCCACCATAGGCGGATATAGGATGCGTATGTTTTGTTGGACCTACATGAATTTTCGCAACGGTGGCAACCAAAATTTAATCGATTATAAGGCTTACCCGGATATGCAGTCGGATTACCAAATTGTTGACGTGGATGAATACCCCGGGTGGCTTATCAATTACGATGTAATTGCTACTGAGGACATTATGGGTAGAAAATTGTTGAAACGCAAACAGCAGATTGAATATGAATTGGTTATCAAAAACACCATCAATCCAATCTCTGAAATGAATAAAGAATTTTATTCGTTGGCCAATTGGGATGCCGATACCCTGAAGGGACATTCGTACTTAGTGGGCATTAACATGGCTATTCATTCGCCTGAAATTCCATTTCACGCCTGGGTAGTGATGCAAATTAATGACAAAAACGGGAAGACTCTACAATACAAAAACATTCCGTTCGATTGGCTGAAAACCAGGTGGTATAAGGATGGAAACCGTTTCAAAAACAGTTTATTAACAGGTACCCTGCCTCCTGAAACGGGATTAATAAAGGTCTACATTTGGAATATTAACAAAGGAATTTTTACCATTGAAGAGGGTGAAATTGACTTGTCACGGGTGAAAGAGAGCCGTTTGGAGTAAAGGCAAGAATTTTTCCAACTTACGGCTTCCCAATCCCATCCACTACTCTTGAATTATTAACAGTTTTTCCAGATTTTTCGGGATATCCGTATTATCAATCATTCCATTAAACATCTCGCTTCCGGGGCCAATGGCATAAACCGGCACATTGATTCCTGTGTGAGAATAGGTTGTCCATCCCAACCCGGCCTTGTTGCTCATTAATTTAATCAGAAAAGAGGTGATGTGCTCATAACTGCTGCCGGATGCATCCAACTTCTCACCCGCTCCAATATACATGTTTTGATTAAAAACCTGCTGAAGTTGTGTTAATTCACTTGAAGTTAAAGATATTTTAGTGGAGTCGCCCAAACCAAATTCCCGGCTGATGAGTACCAACATGTTTGCAAAATCCTTGCCTTTGTCACCGCTCAATTGCCTGCTGAATTCGGCTAATTTAATATCAAACCTTTCCGATGAAATATGTTGGTTAGCCAGAACAGCCATATTCGACTCATATTGCATCCCGCCATTTCCAAGTGCCAGGCCTCCGGTTTCGTGATCGGCTGTTACTACAATGATCGTCTCATCGGGATGTTGATCGTAAAAAGCTTTGGCTACCGCGATGGCCTCATCAAAAGCAAGCGTTTCCATTATATTGGTAGCGGCATCGTTTCCGTGTCCGGCCCAGTCGATTTTTCCTCCTTCGACCATCATAAAAAAACCAGATCCGTCTTGTAATAAATCGATGGCTTTTTGGGTGAAGTCGGCCAGGGAAGGGTTCCCTTCATTTCCATCAATCATGTAAGGCATGGCTGCGTCAGCTGCCAACCTTGGTGCAATGGCTAATACCTTGCCTGTTCCCGGTTTTAACGCTTTAAAATCTTCAAGCGTATTCACGAAAGTAAAACCATTTTCTATGGCTCGTTTTATGATCCGAATGGTGTCGCCATTAATTACCTTCATTGGAATAACAAAACCGCCACCACCAAAAAAGTCAATATCACTTGCGGCCAAATCCAATCCAATTTCGAAATAATTTCCACGTGAGGGCTGATGGGCATAAAATACAGCCGGTGTGGCATGATCTATGGAAACACTGCTGATGATTCCGGTTTTAAGTCCTTGTTTTTTAGCCCATTCTGCAATGGATTCAAAAGGTTCGGTGCCATCAGGATTCATCGAAATTCGTCCGATATTGGTTTTATAACCCGTAGCCAGTGCCGTTCCTGCGGCAGCAGATCCGGTAATAAACCGGTTATTGGCATAAGTAGTTACCCATCCCATTGATGGAAATTGGGTAAAGGTTAGTGGTTTAAACCCAATTTTTTGATTAATTGCCATTTCGTAAGCTTGCGCTGTATTGATCTGTGCCTGACCCATCCCATCGCCTATAAATAGAAAAGCATATTTAATTTTGGTTTCCTTTGGCTTGTTTTGACAGGAATTCAGAAAAATCGCGGAAAAGCCAATAAACAGTATAGCAAGAAAAACTCTTTTCATTGATTAATTTTTTTAGCAAAAATATTGAAAACATCACGTCAAATTATGAAAAATAATAAAGTAACGATTTGTTAATGATGCACAACACATCAGACAAGAAAAACCAGTTGGGATGAAGCGCGACCAAAATGATTACTTTTGCAGCCTGAAAAAACTGCTCATGACCGCATCTGATATTGAAATTATGGCTCCCGTAGGGTCGTACGAATCGCTGCAAGCTGCCATCCAGGGAGGAGCCAATTCGGTCTATTTTGGAATCGGCAGCCTGAATATGCGCTCTAAATCATCACAAAATTTTACCCTCGACGACCTGGCCCGGATTACAGCTTTGAGCCAACAAGCCAACATACGCACTTACCTTACCCTGAATGCAGTTATTTACGATCATGAGCTGGAACAAATGCGCCAACTCGTGGACGCGGCCAAAAGCAATGGCGTTACGGCCATTATCGCTTCCGACCAATCGGTAATTCAATATGCCCGACAAATTGGAATGGAAATCCACATGAGCACACAGACCAATATCACCAACCTGGAAGCGGTAAAATATTATGCTCAGTTTGCCGATGTGATGGTCACCGCGCGCGAATTGCAGATCGAACAGGTGAAAGCCATCACGCAAGCCATCGAAAAACAACAAATCAAAGGACCTTCGGGAAATCTCGTGCAAATTGAGGTATTCGCTCATGGGGCACTCTGTATGGCCGTCAGTGGCAAATGTTACCTCAGCCTCGACAACCTCAACTCATCGGCCAACCGCGGAGCCTGCCTGCAACAGTGCCGGCGTAAATACATCGTAAAAGACAAGGAGAGCGATTTGGAATTAGAGATTGACAATGAATATATCATGTCGCCCAAAGATTTAAAAACGGTCGCTTTTCTGGACAAAATTTTGGATGCCGGAGTTCGGGTACTGAAATTGGAAGGCAGGGGTCGTTCGCCGGAATATGTAAAAACGGTGACGCGCGTTTACCGGGAAGCTGTGGATGCCTGGTTTGCCGATGAATATACGCTGGAAAATATCGGTCGGTGGAATGAAGAACTGGCCACCGTTTATAACCGCGGATTCTGGGAGGGCTATTACATGGGCAAAAAATTAGGGGAATGGACAGAAAATTATGGAAATCAGGCTACTACACGAAAGTTATATATCGGACTGGTAACCAATTATTTTTCCAAAATCGGGGTGGCCGAAATCAAGATTGAAACCCATGATTTAAAGGTTGGAGATGAAATTATGATCATTGGTCCCACAACAGGGGTGGTTAATGTAAACGCAATTCATGAATTGCGTTTACATTTAACCCCTGTGGAAAAGGTGACAAAGGGGAATCTTTGTTCTATGCCGGTAGACGACCTGGTACGGCGTGGAGATAAACTATACAAGATTGTACCTGCCAATAACCCTGACAGGGTTTGAAACCCTGTCAGAGTTATTGGCAGAATTATTCCACAACGATTTTACCCCCTGTAGAATGTGCTGCAAACTCAGGTGCATACATGCTCTGGATGGTGGCCATTCCATCAACAAATGCTCCCTTTTGCGTTACATAAAGTCTATATTCAAGCACATAGGTTCCCTTTTGCATATACCGGATAAAAAAGTCAGAACCCACATCGGTGATCTGGTGATAGTAGCCCAATCCCCCCGAATACATGTATCCGCTTAGGTTGGAAACCGGTTCCAGTCCCGTGGCACGCGTATCCGACAAATGGACAAATTCCAGGTTACGGTCGGTTTTCATCACCAAACGCACCACCAGCTTATCACCGGTTTTAATTATCTGGTTTTTTTCTACAGGCATCAATACCAGTCCGCTATCGGTACTCATTTCCAGAAATAGTTTTTTATCTACCGAGAGGGAAGTTTGCTGTTTTATCACCTTGTCGATTTGCTCAAAATATTGCCAATAAGCCGCCCCCCAGGCCAGGTGGTTATTGGGGTTTTTTACTGTAATTTCTCCCAAATCTGAACTTACTTCTTCTTGCGCCCAGGACTTGCGAAAATACCCGGTTCCCGCATCAGGAGCTTGTCCCTGATCGGATTTGCTATCGAGTACCTGGCCGGCCACCGTGATCTCAACCTGAACATTTTCGTCCAGCATTTTCCCGTCGGTCATCAACAAAGCATAAACTGCCTCCGCGGTGGCAGAAGAAGTACTCCATTTGCTGGTTTGCTTTTGCTTCAGCAACCACATCTTCATCTGATCGATGATGGTGAGGTTTTTCTGCAGTTTGCTAAAGGCTTCAATCAACATGGACTGTGTTTCTACCGGGGCTTCGTACCAGTTCCAGCCTGATGGCTGATGCCAGTACATCCCCATTTCGTCGCTTACCAAAGCACGTTCCATTAATGAACGCAGGATGGCTTCCGAGTCGCTCCGGTAACCAAATTCAGGCAAAGCCAATGCCAGCATCCCTTGCAAGTAATTGCTTTGTTTGAGCCAATATTTCCGGGCCTGTTCTACGAAATAATCCACCGCCTTTTGACTTTTTTGTGGGATGGGATAGTATTTTATCAGCAGCGATCGGGTATACAAATATTGTATGGCATTTCCCGACAGGTGGTTGTCGTTAATGGATTTGGGGAAATTCCGTTTAATTTCATCGTAGTCGTCCGCCATCTCCTGATCGAGCCATTTCACCGCTTTTTCAATCATCTGTAGGCGATTGGCATCGGAAGAGAGTTCAAGCACTCCTTTGCTATCAAGCTTAGCCATTCCCAATACGATGGCCTGTGTAGTATAGCGGTCGTCGCGCATGCCATCAAACCAGGGCCAGGCACCTGTCGAAAGTTGTTTTTCCTGCAATAGCGCCATGGTTTTTTCCTTTTCGCGGACCAGTTGGTTTAAATCGAATAATGAGGCAATTCGCTGTTTTTGGGTGGCTTCATCCTCAGCTTCCAGAACCCATGGAGTAGCGCTTAAAACGGCATACTTCAAGTCCTCGTTTTTTTGGAGATTCGAAAAAAAGGCTTCTGGCGAATGTTGCTTCCAGCTATCGAACACCTGTTTGATTATCGGGTTGCTGTTTACGATATATGATGACATCGCGTTGGCCATGTACCGGTTGAAAACCGAAAGTGTGCTTTTGTCGACAGATTCGGCAATGGAGGGCAAAGCCTGAATGGCATACCAGGCAGGATTGGAAGTAAATTCCAATGTAAACCGATAGTTCTGTGCGGAGGTAGGCCGTTTCATGCGACCAGTATTCACCAGATTCAAAAATTCAAATTCTTTCTCTTCATTGGCTTTCACATTCATGGGCATGGTTTCGGTCACCAACACCCTGTTTGTTAATACGGGGATGACGCGTTCTTCACCGTCCGTGTGTGTTCCATCTGTAGCAGTGGTTCTTATTCCCAACATTTGCAGATCACCGGGAATGAGTATCTTTTCGTTGAAAGCAGTACCTTGGCCGGGAGAAATTGACAGCTCTTGTTTTTGTGACGATTCATCCGACGAAAGATCAAGCTTGTTTCCTGTTATAGGATCGAAGAACTCAATAGTGACCAGTGCTCTCATATTTACATCTGTCATATTAACCACCTTGGCGGTAAAATCCAGCTCATCATTCTGTCGGACAAAACGCGGGACATTGGGCATTACCATCAACGATTTTTTGGCTTTGAACTCCTTTTGCGACGTTCCCACTTTTAAATCCGGAGTATAGGCCAACATGAGGAGCTTCCAGGTAGTGAGGGCATCGGGTGTTTTGAAACTAAAGGTCACATTTCCCTCTTTGTCGGTAGACAAATCAGGATAAAAGAAAGCGGTTTCGTTGAAGTTGGTACGAAGAGGAATGTTGGGCTCCTGTTTTGTATCTGGAGGTGTGTCTTTATCGTCAGCCAATGTGGGTACTTTCTCCATTACAATCAGCTCATCTACTTTACTGTCACTGTCTTCCATCTCCATCATCAAACCACTGCGACCTGGTGTTGATTTTAGATACATGATCTCCGAATCTTCATAAAAATATCCAAACCAGTTGATATTGGGGTATTGGTTACTAAAACCTGTTAAAAACGGAATCTTTTGTGCATACAGGTTGCCGGAGTGTTCTGTTTGAAACTGTATTCCTTCCCACCCATGGCCTGTTGCAGTTGAATGATAAAGCGACATGTTCCATGTATGGTCGGTGAACTGATCCAGTGAAGCATCGTACATTCCGGCCATCAGCCTTGAAGCCAGCGCTTTTCCATCTGCACCTTTGATGTGAACTTTCCAGGTTTCCTTTTCTCCGGGAGTAAGAAAATCACGCCGGGTTTCCAAAACGATGTCCAGCTTTTTGTTGGTAAAAGGTACGTCGATAATATATTTTTCTGTAAAAAGGCGGTTGTTGATTACCATACATGTGTTGACCAAAATGCCTCCCCGATGTGCTTCCTTTACGGGAATTTCAAAGGTCTTTAGGCCACCGCTCAGGCTCACCCATTGGCTGAATAGAGTCTCCGTTCCATGAGAAACTTCAACCAACATATTGGCTTTTCGGACTGCGGAGCCAACTGTAATAGTTACCGTTTGGCCGGGTTCAGCCTTTTGGGAGGATAAAGCGGCCCAATATGGAGGCTTGCCGGGAATGGTTTTCTCATTTGAAGAATAAAGCGAAAAATAATGCTCCGCCTTTGCCGTTTTTCCATATTGATCTTTTCCTTCGATAACCATCACATATTCGCCCACAGGCCATGTGCTTAATTCACCCAACGATATAGTGGCTTTCCCATTTATAGATAATTCTTTGTTTGACATTTCATTCCTTGTCCATTTTTCGGGCCTGTTCTCCTCTTTCCAGGCCAGATCGGGAAACTGATCACGGTAGGATTGCTCGCTCATCACTTCCTGATCGGGAAGACCAAAAGGTGTTGAATATAATACTTTCCCGGGTGCGTTCAATTGGTAAAAAGTAACCTTCGCATCCATCCTGATTCCTGACCCTGACAGATTTGAAGCGGAAATGTTAAAGTTTTCGATTGCTTCTCTATTCACCTGATCGGTACCCTTCACGTCGAGTAAGGCCGAAACGGAGCCCACTCGAATGGATGTTTGCGCATCGTGCACCTCGCCCGTGATGTCGGTAACCCGGACCGAAACGGTGTATTGGTAAAACTGATCCAACCTGTTTTGAGCTGACGGATCGGTAATCGCTTTAAATTTCAGAGAGAAAGCACCCTGATCATCAGAGGTAAGTTCGCCAAAAACGATTTGCATATCAGACATCAGATAAGGAGGAATCCAGCCATAGCTGCGGTATGGAATAGGCCAATAACTGCTACGTGTAACGCGGTAGGAGGCAAAAGCATTGGTAACAGCATTGCCCGCGTAGTTTTCAACTTTTCCTGTAACACGAATGCTGTCATTAAGTGAATATTGACCTGCAACTGTATCCAGAATTACTAAAAAGGCGGGCCTTTTGTATTCTTCAACCATGACCTGGACGTTACCCGATTTGGTTCTCAAATTCATGCTTCCATTGAGTTGATCCTGCGGGATTTGAATTGAACCCTGAAATGCACCATACGCATCTGTCACAACAGGGATTTCCATGATCTTTTTTCCATTGGGACTATACAACTGCATTAAGTCGCTCTGTCCCTTAGCCAGGGTTACTTCATCGCCTAAACTTGAAACCACGATGCCCTTATAATACATGGTTTGACCGGGTCTGTAAATCGACCTGTCGGTGAATAAATAGGTGCGGATTGTTGGGTTAACTTGCTTTTCATTTTTATAAAAACGCATGTAATTTCGAGAAATCAGCACATCCTCCCCTTTGCGGAAGACAAAAGTATAATTTCCATAACGCTCTTTTTTAAAGGCAGTGACGGAGGTAAATCCGGCTTTGTTAGTTACTAACTGTCCTACCTGAACCGTTTCATGAATTCTCAGTTTGTTATTATACTGACTTTGGTACACTTCAATATCAACACCAGGGACTTGTTTTCCGGTAACGCGGTCGAGCACATACATCTCGCCACCATCGGTGTTGCTGTTTTCTTTCAAGATATAACTCAACTCCGAAACCCACAAGGGTTCAAATTCAACTTCAGATTGCTCGCTAAAATCCGGCTCATTACAAATAAACAGTGCATAAAAACCTTTGTTAAGTGCCGGAATGCTGATGAGAGCCGTATGACCCTGATGATCCTTAGTATCGGGGAGATCACGCGAAAAGCTGAGAACCTCTTGTTGTTGAAGGGTTTGTTTCATCTGGTCTTTTTGCGGAACATTGCTTTTCAGGTAAGCATCCACATCCAACCTGACCACTTTAAAATACAGCTTGTTTACATTTTTAAAGCCAAGTGAAGCCAAAATCGGTTTACCCGGAAGGATTACCTCCTCGGTGGTGAGTGAAAAACTCTTTTGAAGAATTTGCTGATGAAGTGCATCAAAAGGTGCTTTTTGGGCTGAATCAGTATAGATTTCCAAAGCCAGTCGGCAAATTCTGGCCGATTCTACGAGTTGAAAACGAGAACTGTCACCAACCTGGGGTTGATAGTTTTGTCCATTGCTATAATATAGTTCTGCCAATGTATAATACACGTTGCTCATTGATTTCTTGTCCTGGTTACTTTCAATCAATTCGCTTAAAGCATTGGCGTACTGATTCCACGAAGCCGAAGTTTGGACAGATTGTTGATACACATAGGTTAGTCGTCTGAGATTAAGATTGATGAATGCCCCGGAGTTATTCGAGGTAAGATGAAAGGCCAGCAAACGCTGAAATAGTTCAAGTACCTGAGCGTGGTTTTGTCCCAGTTGGTTGGCATCAAGGGGCAAACCAACAAAAGTATGTGCGTCCGCAAAGTAGGGGTTTTCGGGTTGAAAAAGAGGCTCCGGTGCATTTTTAAAATCAAGAGTGGATTCTGTAAAAAACAACAAGGCCCTGTTGGCGAGTAAATCGTAAATCGTTGGCCAAAAATTGGCATCGTATTCGGTAACAATTGCTTGAAAATCTTTCAAAGGCAATGCTTCAAGTTGTTTTCTGTTTTCAAGCGAAAGCAGGTAATGTGTTTGGATGGCTTGTTCGAACTGCATGGCATCCCAGGTTTGTATATCCTCTGAATCGTGGCCGTTGATCGTGGTGCGTTGTAGGATTTTCCACTGGTTTTGATTATAATATTGCTGTATAAGTTGTGCCAACAGAGAATGCATTATTTCCTTTTCAGGTGTTTGTGCTGTTTGTAAAGCTGTCATTGTCTGCTGCATGGCTTTTTCCAGGTGATCCTCTTCAAAATCACCCTGAAGGCTCATCTTGTAAAGCATGGCTTTGATCAATTGAGGCTGATTTTTATCAGCTTTTGCCTGATTGTAAACTTGATCTACCAGTTTGATGGCGCTTTGCGGAAGACCCTGTTTTTTAAAAGATTCAATTTCTTTCCAGGTTTTCTCAAAGTCATTGTGTTGTTGGGCACAGGCCGGGAAAAGAAGTAATATAAACGAAAAGGAAGCGAGAATTTGGGCAAATCGTTTCATAGGATCATTGTTGTTGAAAGATACGTGAAGTACAAAGATAATGCCTAAATGTTATCAGAATCGAAACAATAGGGCAATATAACACTCTTGCCTGCTGGTAGAGATGATACGGATACAATAAATGACTACAGATTTAAAAGGTGGTTTTTTTGCTAGGATGTGGATTGCACTGATTTTTTATGGTTTTTTGTTGAACTTTTGAAATTTAGGCTAGAATATGAATGAAACTTATCTGTGCATATCTGCGAAAATCCGCATCTAATGAATTAGGGATTGGTGTCATTCTCTTTTGCTATTCTTTGTAAATATTCTTTTGTTAGTACTTTTCTCTTGAACTCTGGCTTTGGTCCAAAATTAAGCAATAACCCAACTTCTATCTCGGTGGCTTTCAGATAATTTACCAAAATTGTCTCGTGAATAGGGGCTAATATTTCTATGGCCTTCAATTCAACAATTACCGATTCTTCAACCGTAATATCGGCGTAATAATCACCTACTTGCTGCTCATCGTAATATACTTTTATAGGTAACTGATTTGAGCAGTTCAACCCGAGTTTCCTAAGTTCAATAAGCATGGAGTTCTCGTAAACTTTTTCAAGAAATCCATATCCCAATACATTGTACACCTGATAAAAAGCTTTAATAATCAATCCGGTCAAGTCGGCGTGTTTGAGGTTTTCTGTCATGATACATTTATTTGAGGCTAATTTACACAGAAAATTATTTAGACGTGGATTTTATTGTTCTTATCGGAGTCTGATTGCACTTAGACGCGGATTGCGCGGGTTTTTTTGTTCTTATCGGAGTCTTATTAGTATTCCTGCCCAATCTTTGATTTCACAATAAACTCCAAAGGTTTAACAAGTCCTGAATACTCAATCAACTCCATTTTTATTGAGCCTACGATCACCTCTGATTCGCCCATGATAGGCACATGGTTTTCGTCATCGCTTACCCAGACAAACATGGGATATTTATTTGCAAAAATATCACCGGTGGCCATCATGGGAGCAATTTTCAGGCATTTGATTTTTCCCCATTTGGTTTTTAAAATGCCGGTCCCTTCGAATTTTATGGCTGAAGTATATACCGAATCATCCAAAAAAAAGTTGAGATAAAACATGCTATCAGCATCAAAATCGCTCACTTTAAAGGTTCGCATATAATAAATAGCTGAAATAACATCCTGAACATTGGCCGGAATTAATTTAGTTTTTGAAGTGCTGACAGCGGTTAGCTTTTCCCTGTCAAAGGTTACCTTATCGTCTTTTTTAAATTTCCCTTCCCTGGTTTCGCGCAGGAAAACATACGGCAACAGGGTTTGCTGATCGACAAACGACTGAAACTTATCTCTCACCTTAAAGAAGAAATTAAAGACCCCGGTTGAATTTCCCTCGCCGGTTAAATGAAAAACGGTTTTATCTGATCCTGTATAGCTCTCCTTCCATTCTTCAACCGTTAGAATGGTTTCTCCTGCTGTTACATTGCCTATTCCCGACTGATAATACACTCGGTATTCAAGCCTCTCACCAACTTTAAATGCCTGGTTGTGTATAATCCCTTGAGCAAATACATCTGATGTATTTAGTGAGATAATAATAACCGAAATTAATAAACAGATTCGCATCATGGCGCAAACGTAGAGAAAGTATGGTTCTTAAACGGCATCAGTTGTGGGATATTATATTACGATATTAATAATTCTTTTGGGAACAACAATGATTTTACGCGCAGGTTTTCCTTCCATCCACTTTTTCGACTCCTCTGATTCGAGCACCGCATTTTCGATTTCTGCGATGGACAATCCCACCGGGAGATCCAGTTTAAAGCGCATTTTGCCGTTAAATGAAACCGGATACTGAAAACTGACTTCCGCCAGATATTTTTCATCGTATTGAGGAAATTCAACCATGCTGATACTTCCAGTATGTCCCAACGACTGCCACAATTCTTCGGCTACATGTGGCGCATAAGGTTCAATCAACAAGGCCAAAGGTTCCAGAATTTCATGCTTGTGGCAGTTCAACTCCATGAGCTCATTAACGCAGATCATAAAAGCGCTCACCCCTGTATTAAACGAAAAACGTTCGATGTCCTCATGAATCTTTTTAATGGTTTTGTGCAACACTTTTAGTTCCTCTTTTGTAGCGTTTTCGTTGGTAATTATCAATTGATCGTTGTTATCAAAATATAATCTCCAAAGTCTTTTCAAAAATCTGAAAACACCTTCAATACCATTGGTGTCCCAAGGTTTATCCTGCTCAAGGGGACCCAGGAACATTTCATATAAACGAAGTGTATCGGCACCATATTTTTCTATTAGTGCATCCGGGTTTTGGACATTGTGTTTTGATTTGGACATTTTCTCCACTTCCCAGCCACAGATGTATTTTCCGTCTTCCAGAATAAACTCAGCATTTCTGTATTCGTCACGCCAGGCTTTAAAACCTTCGGTATTCAGCACATCATTTTCCACCAGATCGATATCTACATGCAGGCGTTGTGTGTCATAATCATTGCGTAAGTTATACGAAACATACTTTTGTGTACCCTGAACCCGATAAACAAAACTTGACCTCCCCTGGATTTTCCCCTGGTTTATCAGCTTTTTAAATGGCTCTGCCTCGCAAGCCAGACCAAGATCATACAAGAATTTGTTCCAGAAACGAGAGTAGATTAAATGGCCGGCTGCATGTTCATCTCCACCCACATACAAGTCTACATTGCGCCAGTACTGGTTGGCTTCCGCAGAAAAGTAATTCTGCCTGTTATTCGGATCCATATAACGCAGATAATAACCACTTGAGCCGGCAAATCCGGGCATGGTGTTGGTTTCCAGAGGATAGCCTTCCTTTGTTTTCCAGTCAGTCAATGCGGCCAATGGTGGATCACCCTGTTCAGTGGGCAAATAGCTCTCTACCTGAGGTAGTTTGAGCGGTAATTCACTTTCATCCAAAGTATAAGGCATTCCATCTTTATAATATATTGGGAACGGTTCACCCCAATATCGTTGTCGGCTGAAAATGGCATCGTGCAAACGGAAATTGATGGTTCCATAGCCAATGCCCATCTCCTGAATTTTTCTGATGGTAACGCCGATCGCTTCTTTTACTTGCAAACCGGAGATAAATCCGGAACTAACCATCACGCCTTCCTTGCTGTCGATGGAATCGTCCCAGGTACCGGGATCAGTCGGCTCCTCCCCTTCAGCAACCACCACCTGGATGATTGGTAAATCAAAATGACGGGCAAAGGCAAAATCGCGTGAATCATGGCCTGGAACCGCCATAATAGCACCTGTACCATAACCTGCCAAAACGTAATCCGCAATCCAGATAGGAAGCTTTCCACCTGTAAGTGGATTGATACCATAGGCACCGGTAAATTCTCCGGAGATGTTTTTAACTTCGGTCATACGTTCCCGTTCCGAACGATTTTTTGCCCAGGCGATGTAAGCCTCTACTTTTTCTTTTCTGTCTACAGTAGTAATCTGAGACACAAGCTCATGTTCAGGGGCGAGCACCATGAAAGTGGCACCGAACAAAGTGTCGGGACGTGTGGTGAAGACGGTGATCGTTCTTTTGAGCGTTTTTTTGACCCCACCTAAATCCTCCCCAAAGGGGAGGACTTCATCCTCTTCTATAAACCAATTATTCTCGTCAAGTATGTCAGGGATGACATTGTTAGATTTGGAAATCTGCTCCCTCCCCTTTGGGGAGGGGTGGGGTGGAGTATTTAATTCGTCTTCTTTACAACTATCTTCTGTGTTTTTTGTCCCTTCTTTTACCCCACCTAAATCCTCCCCAAAGGGGAGGACTTTTGGATCCTCTATAATCTTGTTGTCTAAGTATGTTTTAATGGTCTTTATGACTTCCTCCAAATGATCATTAACATCACTATTTTTAAAACGAATTATTGAATACCCATTTTCTTCCAGGATTTCTGTTCTTAGTTTATCTGCTTTAGGCTGATAATCATGAATATCACCATCAAGTTCAATAATTGTTTTTTTGCTTAAACAAACAAAATCGACAATGTAAGCATCTATCGCATGTTGTCTTCTTATTCGATATCCGATTCGATCTTTTCGTACATTTTCCCACAATAACGCTTCTGCATCAGTGGGATTTTTCCTTAATTCCCTTACGTAATCCTTATTTGCAAACCAGGTATCTTTATTTGTTCCATAATAACCGGGCGTATTTCCCGGATCATTTTCATTCTCCTCAATGATCCTCTCCTTCCCCTCCGGGGAGCCCTGGTGAGCTATCGGGAGGGGGTGGATATTTTGTCCTTCCTTCGTAACCCCACCTAAATCCTCCCCAAAGGGGAGGACTTTGGTTGGTTCATTTAAATTATAATCGATGATCTGCTCCCTCCCCTCCGGGGAGGGCTGGGGTGGGGTAGT
>Ga0210046_1001040_pt1 | contig 22955 bp, 13 predicted proteins | sample CryGeyCG2114_250_FD_185461 | JGI IMG/M metagenome (GOLD analysis project Ga0210046, IMG submission 185461) | Groundwater microbial communities from aquifer - Crystal Geyser CG18_big_fil_WC_8/21/14_2.50 (SPAdes) (version 2) | ecosystem: Environmental > Aquatic > Deep subsurface > Groundwater ... | reverse complement strand
ACCACCCCCAGCAAGTTGGCGAGCAGTGCGCCGGCCGACAGCGAAACGATGCTGGCCATCATTGCCGGGGTCAGCCCCGCGTCGCTGATGTGCACCGCAATGCTCCAGATCAGGGCGGCGGCCAGCAGCTGCAGCAAGCTGACCAGGCCCGAGGCCAAAAGCACCGCACCCAGTTGCGAACGGTCGCCGAACTTCATCACCGTGGCGATCAGGGCTATGACCAGCGCTGCGAACAATTCGTAGACGTTGTGATGCGCCGGGTTATCAATCTCGCCGAGGACGAAGCCGAAGTTCAGTGTCGCGGCCAGCAGGACGAAGAAGCCGAACACCACCTTGCTCATGTTCATCAACCGACTCCAGGCAATGGCAATGGCCCCATTATCCCGATTCGCCGACCACTTGCCAGCGCATCAAGTCCAGTAACAAGGATCAGGGCATCGGGGTGGCGTCGACGCAGCGCCATCGCCATGGTTCGAACGCGGGCGCGAGAACTGGAGCAGAAGGGATAAACACAGCGCATCCACCGTCCGCAGTGTAGCTGGCCTGCATCGATGGCCACTGCCGCTCAGCCCTGCTAGTCCACACTCAGCGCCAGCCAGAAATTCCGATCCGGCGCCGGTTCAAAGTGGCGCCCACCAAAGGCGTTGATGCGCACGTTGTCGGGATAGCGCTGGTCGAGCAGGTTCTCGATACCGGCGTCGAGACGCAGCCGGGCCCCTCGCAGACGAAACGCTCGGCCCGCCGCCAACCGCAGTTCGGTGCGCGATTCGACCCGGGCAGTGTTGGCGTTGTCGGCGAAGAAGCCGCCGACCCGGTTCGCCTCGAGCCGGGCGCTGCGGCCGCGCACATCGCCCCAGGCCAGGCCGAGGCTGGAGCGATGGCGCGGTACGCCGGGCAGCCGCTTGCCGCTGAAATCGCCGTCGGCGGTTTCGAAGCGGTCGAACTCGAAGTCCGAACCGGTCCAGGCCGCATTCAGGCTCAGGTTTGCGGCCAGCCGCCACTCGGCAGCCAGCTCCAGGCCGAGCCGGGTCGAACGGCCCGCATTGGTGAAGAAATCGCGACCGGAACCGGAGAACTCCGGCACCTCGAAACTGGCGATGGCATCGTCGACCACGATACGGAAGGCGCTGGCCTCGAACCTGAGTCGGCCCGGCGCGTTGTAGCGAAAACCCAGCTCGAGATTGTCAGCTGTCTCCGGCCCCAGCCCCGGATTGAAGCCCCCTCCGGCGGCCGGATTTTCGGGATTGGCAAGCTCGGTCGTGGTCGGTGTCTGGAACGCATGGCCGAAGTTGGCGAACACCGTCCAGCTTGCATCCGGGCGCCAGGCCAGGCCGATCCACGGGCTCAATTCGTTCCACTCGCGGCCGCCCGAATCATCGCCGTCGGCGAGCAGGCGATCGGTGACCTCAAGCCCGATCCTGTCGTGACGCAGGCCGGCGCTCAGCGCCCAGCCGGGTGCCAGTTCAACATGGGCCTGGGCCCAGACGGCACGCGCCTCGACCCGCTCGCGCTGTTGCAGCACCCGGTCGCCACGAAGACCGTCGAGATTGTCGTAACGCGCCCGCTCGTCGTCCTGCAGCCGCCAGTCTGCGCCCCAGACCCAGCGCAGCGGCCGCTCGGCCGGCTTGAAATCGGCCTCGTGCGTCAGATCAAGGCCGGTGTAGCGCCGGTCGAACCCGACCTGGCCCCCGTTGCGAAACGGCAGCAGATTGGAAAAGTCGCGATCGAAGCGGAACCCCGTCAGGCGCAGCCGATGCTGCTCGTTCAGTCGATGTTCGACGCGCGCACCGAAGCGCCACTGCTCCAGCGCCTCGCCGGCGTCGAATCGCAGATTGCCCGGATTGGCCGCACGCGGTGTTGCGGCCGTGTCGGCCGCATTCAACGCGCCGGGGTCCTGCTCCTCGGGTGCGTCGAACCAGCCGAGGCTTGCGTCGATGCGGGTGGCTGGCTGCGGCAGCCAGTCGAGGCGCAAATTCGCGCGCTTCTGCTCGACCCGGGAATGGTCGCGATACCCGTCCTGCTCGAAGCGCCCGAGGCTCAGACGCAAGCCGAGCGGGTCGCCACCGGCGGCGGCCGAAGCGCGGCTATCGCGGCGACCGAAGCTGGCGACCGTCTGGCGTGCACTGAATCGCGGTCCTTCGGCGGCGCCTCGGGTGGTGATCAGGACGACGCCGCCCGCAGCATTGCCATACAGCGCCGAGGCCGGGCCGCGCAGGATCTCGATGCGCTCGATCTCGTTCAGGTCGATCGCGTCAACCTGGGCCTGGCCGTCAGGCAGGGTCTGAGGAATGCCGTCGACCAGGATTGCCACGCCGCGAATGCCGAACGCGGCCTGGGCACCGAAGCCCCGCAGCGCGATGCGTGCGTCCTGCGCGAAATTCCCGGCATTCTGGATGAACAGGCCCGGCACCTGGTCAAGCACCTCAGCCAGGCTTGCCGCGCCACGCCCGTGGCGCAGGGTCTCACCGTCAATCACCGTCACCGCCGCCGGCACATCGGCCAGTTCCAACCGGCTGCGGGTGGCCTCGATTTCGATTGGTTCGAGCTCCACCGGCGGCGCCTGCGCGATCGAGGCCGAGGCCAGCAGCAGGCAAAGGACGGGTAGAGCACGCTCGGCAAAGTTCATGGGGGACAATGCAGTTGATGCGAACCCGCAGTGTAGCGAAGCAGCGGCAGCATCACGTTCCACCGACCGCACGCAAAAACGCCCCACCCCATCCTCCCCCGCAAGCAGGGAAGGGCTAAAAACGACCAACCGACCGGCGCCACCGAGCCGCGCTCAGTCGAGCTTGACCTCGATTTCCGCGCCGGGCGCCAATTCGATATCTTCGAGTCGCCACGGCACGGCGGTGTCGATGCGCAGCATGTAGCGGCCCGGTGCCAGCTCGATGTTCTGACCGTCGACCAGGCCAGTTCCGACCGCCTCTCCGTTGGCGTCAAGCACGGTAAACGGCAGCCGCAGCGACTGTTCCAGCGCGGCGTTCAGCGCGTCGGCCTCGGCGGCGTCGAGGTACATACCGCCGCCGAGTTCAGCCCACTCGGCGAACTGGCGCTTGACCGCATCGTCATCGAGGGCGAAGCCAACAATGTTGATTCGCACATCGACACCATCTTCGGCCAGCTTGGCAATGACCGCGGCCGGGTCGCCATCGCAGGTCTCCTCGCCGTCGGTCAGCAGCACCACCAGTTTGCGGCCCTCGACGCCGACCAGGTCGCTCGCGACAGCGGCCAGTGAATCGGCGATCGGCGTGCGCGCCAGGTTGATTGCCTGGACCGCATCGACCCGTTCGAGGAACGAAGACTTGTCCAGTGGTGCGAGCGGAATCTCCAGGTCGGTGCGGCAGCTACCGGCCTCGCGGTGGCCATAGACACGCAAGGCCAGAGGCAGGCCTTCGGGCAGGGTCTGCTCGACGGCCTGATGGATCGCGTTCCGGGCAATCTCGATCCGGCGCTGGCCGTCGATGCGCTTGAGCATGCTGCCGGAGGCATCGAGGATGATCTCGACCGCGCCACGGGCGGCCGGTGAAAGCTCGCCCGAAACCACGCGCAGCCGCGCCGGATCGGGGTCGGCGACGAAGTCGAACTTCGCCTCGACTTCGAAATCCACCGGGCGGCGCATCCGGGCCGAGGCACGCTCGTAGCCGCGCGCCAGCGAGGCGAAACCGGTGACATAGTCGAAATGTCCCCCACGCACCATCGCCCAGTCCTGCATCAGGTCGATTTCTTCGGCCGGGTTGCTGCCAAGAGCGCCCTCGCTGGACAACTTGAGCGCAAACACCTGCGGGCGACCGGCGTCCAGCGCCGGCCATAGTGAAGCATCCGTGTTGGTGGCGGCATCGGTCAGCAGGATCACACCCTTCTTGCCCGGCCGGCCGACCATGGCACGCGCCGCCACGGCCAGACTTGCTTCAGCGGCGGAGGAATCTGTCAGGCGTATGCCGCCGGCCATCATCCGCATCAGCGGCCAGGGGTGACCCTGCCAGTCGGCCAGCAACGGCGCGCGCAGACCGAACGGCAACAGGTTGACCTCATCCATCCCCGGCCGGATCTGCTCGGCGTAGGCACGCAGCGCACGCTGGATGGTCGGGATCCAGGCGCCGACCGAACCCGATGTATCCCAGGCCACGATCAGCGAGCGTGGTGGTTCGTAGACCTCGAGCCGGAGCGAAGAACCGGGCTCGACCAGCGCTTCAAAATACGCCTGTTCGGCCTGGTCCTGCAGTCCGGTCCGGTGCAGCCGCAATTCGACACCGGCCGCATCCAGCAAGCGCGCATTTGCCTCCAGCGTCGGCCAGCCACGCAGCTTAAGCCTCAACCGGTTGGTATCTGCGGGCACCTGCAGCCGGTAGTGTGCCGAGTACTTGCCCAACAACGCACGGCCCGGCGCCGGCGAGCCGGCCTCAAGCGCGTGAGCGGTTTCGGGCCGGTTGTTCTCCGGCGCGCCGTCGAGGCCACGCCAGATCGGCGGATGCTGGTGTTCCCAGGGGCCGACCGAGGCCAGATGACCCCACTCGCCGAGTACGCTTTCGCCGGCGGCCTCGAACACCGCGATCCGATCCGGCAGCTTGATGTTTCGCTCACCTTCATCGACCTCGAACTGCAGTCTGAGGTAGCGCGCCCAGACCGGCTCGGCCAGGTCAATCCCGGCGGCTCCGTTGTCAAGATCAGCCTCGTCGACCGATCGCCATGGCCCGGACGGGCTCAGCTCGGCGACCGACAGTCGCACCCGCTTTGGTATGCCAGGAGTGGCTGCAGCATCTGGCTCGATCCGGATCCGTTCGATACGAGCTGCGCGTGCGTGTTCGAATCCCAGCACCACTTCGGCCTCGCCGCGCCCATCCAGGCGCAGGCTTGGAGCCTTGCCATCGAAACTCAACAGCTGCTTGTCGAAGGCGTTGCCTCTGATGAACGGATCTGACCGCACCAGGTGACCGCCTGATTCCGGATCGGCCAGGTTCCGGGCATCGCTGTCCGGTCGCCAGCCAGGCTCGGCAACGACCTTGAACTCACCCAGCGTGATCCGGCCGTTGGTATCCGGTGGACCCTTCGCGGTCGCCAGTGGCCGCAGGCGCGCATAACGCGCGCTCACCGGCGCGCCCAGTACGAAGGCCTGCTCGAGCGCCAGCGGCTCCAGGCGCGCATCCAGCACCTCGCTCCAGGTCTCTCCATCGACGGACAGGTCGACCGCAAACTCGGCCAGGTAGCGCTCGGTCTGAAAGGTCGAGGTCGGATTGAGCAGAAAGCCGCGCACCGGCACCAGATCCTCGCCGCCCAGGCGCACGGTCGGCTGCGGCCATTCGGTCGGATCCGAGCTACTGCGCACCGCCATCGTGAAGCCGGTCCAGCGACCGTGGCGGGCCAGACCATCGAACAGCAGATGGATGTTCTGCATGGCCCGGTCATCCATGTTCGGGCTGGGCACCGGGGCACCGCCGAAGCGCGGCGAGGCCATGTTGAAGCCGCCGCGCAATGCTTCGGGCACGGCCCAGAAGAAACTCGGCCGGACCGCAGCCGCTTCGGCCCGGGCACCGATCTGGGTGATCGCAGAACCCTCACCCAGCGGGTCTGCGGCGCGGGCCGAAAGCTGCACCGGCAAGCTCGAAAGCACATCGACCGGAATCCGGATATCGAATTCAAGTGTGTGTGACTCACCCGGGCCCAACGCAATCGAACCCGGCACGGGTGCCACGTGCCAGCGTTGATCGGTCAGGTGCAGTTGCAGCTCCAGCTGTCGCGCCTGCTGCGCCGGGTTGGTCAGACGAAGCTGGGCGGTCAATGCCTGGCCCCAGGGCGAAAAGGCCTGAACCTCGGTACGTTCAAGGGTCCATTGCAGCTGCGGATCAACCCGGGCCGCAGCTTCGGCAATCCGGGCCAGCGCTGGAATCTCGATCCGGTAATCGCCGCTGCCGCCGACTTCCAGCCAGTAGCGAGTGTCGGCTTCCAGCCTTGCAGTCAGTTGGCCGTTGGCCCGCTGCAGCAGATTCTGCTTCGGCTCGGGGACAGGCTCACCATCCGTTCGCAGCACCAGCCGCAGTCCGCTCTGCTCGACGATCTGCAACTCCACCGGCTGCGGCTGCGGTGGAATCTCGTACCAGTCGGCATCGCCCCGAAGATGGCCGACCTGGCCGACCACGACGCCATCGGCCGGCCACGCAGAGGCCTGCTGATGGCTGTCGTTGGGTTCGGCATCGGGCGGCGGTCGCAATACATCAAGCCGCTCGATACGGACCCGGTATTCGGCGTCCGAGGGCTGGCGCGGCTTCAGGCTGACCCAATATGCTCCGGCAGGCAGTTCGCGCGCCCAGACCAGCTCGGCGTCGGACTGGTTGATTTCGCTCAGCGTAGTCGCTTCATCACCGACCCCCAGGTAGCCGTGGATGCTGCCGTCGACCGGCGGCGTCACCGTGATTCGCACGCGCTCGGTACCGGTCAGCTCGAAGCGCCACAGATCGCTGTCTCCGCGCTCGGCCAGCGTTCCCATGGCATCGACGCCAAACTCGAGTCGTCCTGCGTCCGCCGGACTGTCGTTGGGCTCCATCTCCATACCCGGCGGTGGCGGGCCCAGCGGCTGCAGCCGGATCGCATAGTCACCGTCCCCCTTGCCCACGGCCGCGACGATGTACTCGCCCGGCAGCAGGAACTGGTTATCGAGACGGATGCGCTCGGCACCGCTGCTGCGCAATTGGGCGATCGTCGCGCCGTGACTGCCCTTCAGATACAGCTCGTGGAGGTTGTCGCCCTGCAGCTGAATCCGCCATAGCTGCGGCTCGCCGCTGACCGAGAAGCGCCAGTGATCGGTCTCGGCGCCGACAAAGCGGCCGCGGCCAAAGCCGCGCTCATGCAGCGCAGATGCGTGGATGTGGTCGTCGTTGGGCTCGGCTTCTTCGCCGGCACCCACCGGCTCTCCCACAACCCAAGTCAATTCCCAGTCACTGTCGGCGCGCTTGCGATCGTACCAGTGCAGCTCATAGCGTCCGGCCGAGAGCACCAGGTCGCGCAGGGCCGAACGCCCGTCGACCCCGCGCGAGCATTGTCTCAGGCCACTTTCCGACTGCAGCAGGCAGAATTCGTACTGGGTTTCCGGCGCAGTTTCGAGCTCCAGATCGAAGCGTCGCCCGGCATTGTCCGCGTCGATCATGAATTCGAACTGGTCGCGATCGCTGCCCTCGATGCGCCCACGCAGCGCCGCACCGAATTCGATTGGAGCGGACAGCTTGTCGTTGGGCTCGACCTCACGACCGTCGATCGGTTGCGGCGCCCCCGCCTCCAGCGCAAAGCGCCGTATGCTGTCGCCGCGCACGATCGAACGCAGGCGGTATTTTCCGGCAGCGAGAACCAATCCGTTGCGCCGCACGACCGTACCGTTGGCAGAGTCCATCTCCAGCAGCAATGCGCCGTCCGGACCGAAAAGGGCCAGTCTGGCCTCTTGCCCCAGTTCGGCCTGATGCTCGAGGCTCCAGGCGGCACCCTCGGCAGCCTGCTTGTCGCTGATCTCGAACGCGAACCACGCCTCGCCCGCCACGGTCCAGAAAACGCCGACGCGACCGGGCCGCAACTCGACCATCGCTTCTTCCGACGGTAGTGCATCGAGCACGCGAACGGCGGTGGCATCCCGCGCGCTCAATTCAAGGGTATAGGCCCCGCTGCCGCCGGAATGCGACACACCCAGCACATGGATCCCGGGTCCGAACATCACGCTGTCGGCACGTGCAGGCCGCAGGCCGTTCCTGGTGACCAGGCCCAGAATCGAGATCGGACGTTGCTCCAACGCTTCGGGGATCCGCCCGCGGCCATCGGCCTGCGCGGTAAAGTCGAACACGTCGAGCCGGGTCAAAGCACCGCCGCGTCCAGTCAATTGAAGGTCAAACCGCCGACCCGCAGCATCCTCGTCAATCACCAGTCGGTACGCGTCCTGATCCTCGGCTTCGAGATCACCGAGGACCCGGATCTTCTGCCTGGCCGCCGGCAGCGGGATCGGCACAGCCTGGTGTGGCGCGTCGTTCGGTTCGGCGTCATGGACCAGGCGGAGGTCTTCGGCAGCGATTGGTCCGGTCAACAACAACGCGGCCAGCGCTGCGAAACAGATTGGAATCAGTCGCGGACTCTGCATCGTGGCTCCCTGATCGATCGCCGATCGATCTTCATTCGTCGCTGGACGGCTGGGTGACTGGGTACCCGGATGACCGGAAACTCTGTAGATTCGCGTTATCAAGATCAAGCGCCCAACGGTTGCGCGATATTTACATCGATACTCATATAACGCAAAGCCGTGGCAAACCGGTCCAGGAGATCGAGAAAGTGAACCACAAGAATCCACAACCTGCTCGAACCGAAGCACCGCCCGCGCGCTGGCGTCGCGTCGTAGCCAGCGTCACGTTGCTGACCCAGTTGTGGAGTTCAACACTCGCGGCGGCAGCAAGCTGGCCACCACCCGAGCCGATCCGGGACCAGCTTCGGCAATCACTGCGGCTGGTCGATGCTCTCGAACGATCGATCCCGAAGCCGACCCTGGACATGATGGAGCTGGCCTTCGAGTTCGAGTTCGACGTTCAGGCAGCGATCGATTTCGTTCTTGACCAATACGCCTTTGTACCCTATCCCGGTGTGCTGCGTGGACCGGACGGAGCCCTGATCACCGGTAGCGGCAATAGCTGGGATCTGTCACTGCTGCTGGCATCGCTGATCAAGTCGATCGGCAGCGATGCTCAGGTCGTTGGCGGCACGATTGCTGCAGCCGATGCCGAACGTCTGCTCGACCGTGTCTTCGTTCCTCTCGGCCGCGATAACGAACCCGTCTCGATGGCGCCGTTGCTGGCCGCAGTGCGCGCATCTGCACCCGAGCTGCTCCAGGGCCTCGAAAAGCGCCTGGAGCAAAGCGACGATCCTGCCCTACGGGTCGAACTGCAGCGCCGAACGAGCCGGCTGGCCGGGCAGATTCAAAGCCAACTGGCCGCGGCCAATATCAAGCTGGATGACGCTAGCGATGCGTCCGCGCTGATCGAGCAATTGCAGCGCGACTATGCCTTTGTGCGTTGGCGCAGCGGGCCGGGGCAGGTGTGGCAGGAGGTCCATCCGGCCTTTGGCAGGCTGGCCGCGCCGAAAGCCGAACCACAGCGCTATCTCGCCGCCGAGGTGCCGGAGGACCTGCTTCACCGGGTCGCCGTGCGGCTCTCGATCGAGCGGCTGCGGGCAGACGGTTCGGGCCGCTACGAGCGGGTCGCGATCATGAACGAATTCGAGCGTCCCACGGCGCAGTTGTTCAAGAACCAGCTCACGCTGGGCGTCGGCCCGCTGGGTGGAAATCCGGAACAGGGCCAGGTATTTGCCGCCCCGCTGCTCAACGGCCGCTCGCCAGCCGGCGCCCAGGCCTTCAGTGCGCTGGGGCTCACAGCCAGCGCCAGCGACGCCGCTTCGGCGGCCGGCAAGTTGTTTGCCACCGTCGGTGAAGGCATGGCAGGCGTCGCCGGACAGCTCGGCGGACTGGGCACCAAACCCGAACCGGCCAACAAGATGATGCCGCGCCTGACCGGAGTCCTGCTGGAGGCGCGGATCATCGCACCGGATGGCAGCGAGAGAAACGTCGAGCGCCGCCTGGCCGATCTGCGCGACCGCTCCGATGCGCCATTCCCCGACGCGGCCAGCGTTCACGTCATATTCGATTTCGATATCGGCGGCAATCATCCCCAGGCTCTGGTGCATGAACAATTGGCCCAACAGCGCAACAGCCTCGAGGCTTCGCTGCCGCTGCTGGCCTGGGCTCGCGGCACGCTGGACCTGGAGCAGCTGCGCCGGATTCCCGAATTCCGCAACCTGCAGGAGCCGGACTGGCTCGAGTTCGAGCGTTATGCCGATGCCATGCTGCCCGAGCGTGACGCGAACCGCAGCGCGTACCGGTCCGGCCCGATGATCGTCACGCGGCGCACCGGCTTCGATGCCGGAGCCGAGGTTCAGGTTCTGGCCGACATCCTGCATAACCCGGTGACGGTGCTCGAGCGCAACGCAAACGGCGCGGTTCGGGTCTCCGCGGCCGCCGCGGTTGAACAGGGCGTGCGTGAGACCCTGCTTGAATCGGCAATGATGGGCAAGCCCGATGGCTGGTCCGGCCGAAGCCCGGTGCAAGTGATCTTTGACCTGGAGGCTCTTGAACAGCACTCCGCTGCGCGGAACTGGTCGAAGCAGGCCCGCGATCGGGCCGCTCAGGACCTGGAACAGGGCTACGTTCTGGCCGCTGCAAACGATACCGTGCCGCACTGGTGGCGGGTCCACCGCCAAACCGGCGAGACTCTGGGCATGGGTGCGCTGGGCGGGCAGGAAATTGCCGAATACATCGTCATGGTGCTGTCGGCGGGCCTTGCCAGCTACTTCTTCTACCGCAGCGTACAAAGTTGCGACAAGACCTACAGCGACAATCCGGCCATGGCTGACTGCTGTATCGTTGGCAACCTTGCCATGACCTACGGCTCTGCCGGAATGGGAGCTGCCACGGGTGGACTGCCGACCGGTGAGGCGGCGGCCTGGGCGGCACACCCCTTTGCCGCTTCGGTCGGGTACATCATGGCGTCATTGCAGGTTGAACTGGCTGGCAACTTTCTCTCCGACATCGCGTCCAGCGGCCCGATCGAATTTGTATGCAAGGCTTATCTGGACAGCCAGTAGGCCTATCTGGTCAGCCAGTCAAGACGAAGCTGTGAAATCCTGCCCCGGCTCTGGTCAATGTCGGTCGGTGTTGCCAAACGGACCCGCACCAGCGCGTACAATCCGAACTCGCTCCATCCGTGCTGGCACTGCATGACGCTGCTGTTCTTCTACCTCGCGCTCGCCCTCTGCGTTTCCTTCCTGTGCTCGATCCTCGAGGCCTCACTGCTGTCGATCACGCCGGCCCATATCGCGGTACTGAACGAGCGCGGTGTGCGCGCCGGGAGGGTGCTCCACGAGCTCAAGCGCGATATCAACCGCCCGCTGGCGGCAATCCTGAGCCTCAACACCATTGCCAACACCTTCGGTGCGGCTGGCGTGGGTGCCCAGGCGCAGATCGTATTCGGCTCGACCTTCGTCACACTGACCTCAGCCGCACTGACGCTGGCGATCCTGATCTTTTCCGAGATCATTCCGAAAACCCTGGGTGCACACCACTGGAAGCGCCTGAGCAACTTCACCGCGTATTCCTGCAGGGTCCTGATCGTGCTGATGTGGCCGCTGGTAGCGCTGGCCCGCCTGGTCACGCGGGCCATGACCCGCGGCAGTCGCGGCCCCAGCGTCAGCCGCGAAGAGTTCCGCGCACTGGCGCAGCTCGGCTCACGCGAAGGCGTGTTCGAGCAGGAGGAGTCGAACATCTTTCTCAACCTGATCCGCTTCGGCGCGATTCGCGTTCAGGACATCATGACACCGCGCGTGGTGGTCAAGAAGTTCCAGCAGGAAACGACCCTGACCGAGATCATGGATATGGCCGACGAACTGGTATTTTCGCGCTATCCGGTGTTCGGCGACAGTGACGAGGACATCAAGGGTTACGTGCTCAAGGCCGATATGATGCTGGCGCTGGCTCGCGGACAGCGCCAGCGCAGCCTGACCGAGCTGACCCGCGAAGTCCTGTTCGTGCCCGAGTTCATCAGCCTGCGGCTGCTGTTCGGCCAGCTGCTGTCGGAGCAGGAGCATTTCGCCGTGGTGGTGGATGAATACGGCGGTTTCGCCGGCGTAGTGACAATGGAAGACGTGCTCGAGACATTGCTCGGCATCGAGATCGTCGACGAGAGCGACACCATCGAGGACCTGCGCAAGGTGGCGCGCGACAAGTGGACCCAGCGCGCGCGCAAGCTCGGCCTCGAGCTCCCGGAACCGCCCGCCGGGTCCGCAGACATGACGCCACACGATCCGGATGACCGGTAGCTGCGGTGTTTCACGTATCCTATGCGAGTCTGTGCCGCGATCCAGGGTGGCAGGGACGGAAGTTCCGAGGGATTCGACCATCGATGACGCCGGCAGGCGTTCTCCGGGTTGGACCCGCCCAAAATAAAACAACGACGGAGTAAGCACATGAAACTCAAAATTGCCATGGCGCTCGCACTGACCGGCGGCATCTGCCTGCAGGCCGGTGCCGAAACGCCCAACGTCAATCCCGGCATGTGGGAAACCACCAGCACCGTTTCGATCGAATCGGCGCAGTTCTCGATGCCACCGCGCACCGACACGACCAGCGAATGCGTGACTGCCGAGAAGATCGCCGAAGGTCAGGCCTTCCTCGACGAGAACGAGGACTGCACCTTCACCAACAAGGACATCCGCGCCGATGGCATGGATTACTCGATGACCTGCAACAGCCCCGATGGCGGTTCGGTCACGATGAATGCCAACATGAAGTTCGATGGCGACGAGATGTCCGGCACGGTCGACGGCAAGATGGATTCGCCGATGGGCGCGATGAACATGAAGGTCTCAATGTCAGGTCGCCGCACCGGCGACTGCTGAACCCGCAACTGGAAATCAAGCCTGCCCGGGATGGCCATCATCCCGGGCAGACACATCAAGAAGCGCGCGATCCAGACCGGCTTACTGATACTGGCGCCGCACAGTTGCAGCCCCTGAGGCCTCAGCCCGACCGGGACGTGTCCAGGTCGGCCGCGTCGATCAGTTCATCCCGACCGGAACGCTTCGCCCGGTACAGTGCATCGTCGGCGCGTCGCCGCAACGTCTCCAGCCGCGCGTTGCCGCGAGATTCGACCAGGCCAAAACTGAGTGTGAATTCGATCGTGCGACGCTGATACTCGACCGGTTCGAGAGCGTCTCGCAGCCCATGAATGCGCTGCCGCACCTGAAGCCGATTCTGTTCGGGGATGAAGATGCCGAACTCCTCGCCGCCGATCCGTCCGAGAATGCAGGGTGCCGGGAACTTGTCACGCAAGATTTCCCCGAGATGACGTAGCACCCGGTCACCGGCCTGATGGCCGAAGCGGTCGTTGATCTTCTTGAATAGATCGACATCGGCAGCCACCAGCACCGCCGGCGCATTTTCTGTCCCGAGCTCGCGCAGAGCTGCCTCGACCTGCTGGTGGAAGCAGCGATGGTTGTACAGACCCGTCAGACCGTCATACCGTGACAGGCGTCGGAAACGTCGGCGGTCGATGCGGAAGGTCACCAGAAGCCCGACCAGCAGCAGTGCCACAGTCGCGGTGGAGACCCCAACCACCCACTGGTTTCGGGTCCGCTTGCTGCCAGCCTCCTCGGCCAGCTCCAGCACCCGGCTCTGTTCGCGCAGCAGGCGAATCTCCTGCTCGCGACGCTGGCTTTCGAACTCGGCCTGCAGATAGGCAAATCGACGCACACGCTCGGAGTCGTCGTCATCCGATAGCGCCCGCACTTGCTCCAGCTGCGCCAGCGCAGCGTCCCAGTCGCCGTCGGTCGCGAACGCCCGGGCGCGAAGGTCGGCCAGGTCGGCCCGGGACACGGACGGCACCTGATCGACGATTGGCTCGACCCGCTCCAGCAACGCCAGGCCTTCCGCGGCACGCCCGACTTCTACCAGGGCGATGGCAAGATGAAAGCGGGCCAGGGTCAGGCCCGTTTCATAGGCGGCGCGATCATACACGTCGATCGCCCGGCGCAGCCAGCCGATCGCGTCGTCATAGCGTCCCATGCCGAGCAGCACGCGCCCCATCATTGCCATCGATACAGCGATCAGCACCGGATCGCCTGCCTGCTGGCATCGCTCCCAGGCCTCCTGGCTGCTCTGCAGGGACGCAGTCAGCAGCGAGGCTTCGAACTGGGAGGCGGCGAGTGAGTAATAGGAGTCGCAGATGCTGCGCAGATCATCACTGCGAAGCGCAAGGTCAAGGCTCTCGGCCGCGTACCTCAGGGAGAGGGCCAGTTCGCCGACTTCCCAGTGCATTCTCGAAGCCAGGCTCAGGATATCGGCTTTCCGCGCCGGGTCCTCGATTTCCGGCAGCAGGCGCAGTGCCGCGCCGAGGTAGTCGAACGCCAGCTCAAAGCGTTCTTGATGCAGGGCGCAGTTGATCGCCCGCTGCAGGGTGCGGCTACGATGCAGCAGCGAGATCGGACGAGCCAGCAGCTCATCACCCATCTCGATACATTCCGACTGCATGCCACGAAGGGCGAAGTTGCGCATCTCCATCACATCGAGCCGGGTCCGGTCGGCCACGCCCAGATCGGGTCGCTCGTCACGCAGTTGATCGATCAAATCCTGCGAGACCTGCCAGTGTTCGCTTACATGAGCCTGCTCGATGTGCTTCAGCCTGAGCTCGAGCGGGTCCAGCTCGGCCTGGCTCCAGGCAAACGCGGAGCACAACAGCAGCAGCAACGGCGACAAGCCACGCGGCAGCAGCATGGAATCGGAACGTGCGATGTTCAGGACCTGCCCCCCCGGACGCCGCTGACGGCGCCAGCATGAATGCCTACCACCTGATTCTACCCAGACTGAACGATGGTGGGGACGCGGTGCGCCGGGTGGTGCAGGACCACCATGATGCAAATGCGCAGCGGCCGATCAATCGGATCCGTCCTCGATCAGCTGCCGATGCACCCGCACCGCGCCATTTCGCGGTCGCACCACTCCGCCCCGGGCTTCGAACTGAGCCCGCGTGACCGCAGCGCCGAACAACAGGATCAGCGATGAATAGTTGACCCACAGCAGCAGCAAGACCAGCGAGCCGGCCGCCCCCCAGGTCGACGCAGTGGCCGTATTGGCCAGATAGAGCGCAATCAAGGATCGCCCCAGGGTGAACAGCAACGCCGTGACCAGCCCGCCAAGCAGCACATCGCGCAGCGATAGGACGACATCGGGCAGAACCTTGAAGATCGCCGCAAACAGCAAGGTCACGACGGTCAGCGAAACCGTTATTTCCAGTCCAACCAGCGCCCAGCCAGCAATCGGCAGCCACTGTTCGGCAAACACGATCAGTGCACGCAGGATGACGCTGAGTAACAGCGAGACCAGCAACACGAAGCCGATCACGAGCACGATCGTAAGCGACAGCAGGCGCGCCTTGAGCAGCCGCCACAGCCCACCCCTGTGCGGTCGCGGCGCCACATTCCAGATCGTGTTCAGCGATTGCTGCATCTGGGCAAACACGGTGGTCGCGCCAAGCACGATCGCGGCCAGCCCGGCCAGGGTCGGCCACCATCCCGACTGATCGAGCTGGGAGTTGAGCACCGCAGTTTCGACCACACCGGCCGCCTCCGGACCGATCACTTCTCGTAGTTGACCGAGCAATTCGCCCTCTGCGGCGCTCGTGCCAAGCACCAGTCCGACCACGGCAACGGCCACGATCATCACCGGCGCGATCGAAAACACGGTGAAAAAAGCCAGTGCCGCGGCATAGATGAATGCCTGGCTTTCGAGCCAGTTCGAGCCTGCCCGGCCCAGTACTCCAGCCCACCAACGCAGGTTGCGAGTCGCGGAAGAGAACCATTCCATGGAATCGGAGTGTACCGTGCCCTGTGCATCAGGACCTGATCCGAGCTGTCGTGGCGCACCGCCAATTCCACCTGACAATCCCACTCGACAATCCCGAACGAGATCATGAGCGACACTCACGAGCGTCGCGGCCACATTCGGTACACTGCGGTTTTTACGATCGCGAGAAGCCTTCATGCAGCGCGCCCTCTCCAGACAGCGTCGACACGGGATTGCGATCCCGACCGCCATTGTGCTTGCCCTTTGTTGCATTGTCCGGCCGATTGCCGGCCTCGCCGAAGCCACGATCATGACCCAGCAAAATCCAATTGCAATCGCCATTCACGGCGGTGCCGGCACGATCAGCCGTTCCAGTCTGAGTCCGGAGGACGATCAGAGGATCCGCGACACGCTCGAGCAAGCGGTGCGAGCGGGCCACGCGGTGCTGGAGGCCGGCGGCAAGTCCATCGACGCCGTTACTGCCGCAATCCTGGTGCTCGAAGATGCACCGGACTTCAACGCCGGTCGAGGCGCGGTTCTCAGTGCCGAAGGCCGGGTTGAGATGGACGCATCGATCATGACCGGACACGACCTGGGCGCTGGCGCGATCGCCGGTGTCTCCGGACTGCGCCACCCCATCCTGGCCGCACGCGAAGTAATGGAAGCCTCGCCGCATGTGCTGCTCAGCGGCCGCGGGGCGGAGCACTTCGCGCGCGATCGCGAACTCGAGTTCATGCCTGAGGAATGGTTCATCACCGACTACCGGCGCGAGCAGCTGCGCCAGATCCAGGCCAGCGAACGGGCCCGAAGCGGCGTCGATACCGGCTACCTCGAGAGCTGGTTCTCGACTGTCGGCGCGGTTGCGCTGGACCGGGCCGGCAATCTTGCCGCCGGCACGTCCACCGGCGGTACGGCAAACAAGCGCTATGGTCGCATTGGCGACTCGCCGATCATCGGTGCCGGCACCTATGCCGACAACCGCAGCTGCGCGGTCTCGGCCACCGGGCACGGCGAATTCTTCATCCGGCATGTCGTCGCCTACGACATCTGCGCACGAATCCGTTACGCCGGTCAGAACCTGGTCGAAAGCGCAGGCACTGTGGTCGGCAAGGTTCTTGCCGACGCCGGTGGCGAAGGTGGTGTGATCGCGATCGACGCCCGCGGCATGATCGCGATGCCGTTCAACACACCGGGCATGTATCGCGCCTCGATTGCCAGCGACGGCAGCCTGACGGTCTCGATCTACGGCGACGAGTGAACCCAACGGCGGTTACATCATGCTGACCGACGCGCTGGAATTCGCATGCCCCTGGTGCGGTGAAACCAATTTTCTCGAGGCCGATCCAGAGGATGCCGGCCAATGCCTGGTCCAGGATTGCGCCGTGTGCTGCAGCCCGATCGAGTTGACCTTGCCGATGTTTCCCGGGCAGGCGCTGGAAGTCCACCGTGAAAACGAGTAGGTGGCGAAATGCGCACCAACCGCTGCTGGCGCTGCTGCTGGCCTTGCTGTCGCTGCAAGTCTGCGCCCAGACCGGCGATGACCTCGACGACCTGCTTGAGCGCTGTCAGCGGATCGAGCACGGCACCCCTGAACAGGCGCGTACTCTGGCCGCAGAGCTGCTCGAACGCATTGGCCAGAACGACCCGGTGCGGCGGGCACGGGCGCTGGGCTGTGACGGCTGGGCCGCAGCGGCTCTGGGCGACATGGGTCGCGCCGAGCAGACCAGCACGGAAATCATTGCGCTGCTGCCGCAACTGGTCGGGCCGGCCGACAGGCTGGCGGCACTGAGAAGAGTGTCTGCACTGCGCCAGCGCACGGGCGACATCAATGCATCGATCGAGCTGCTCGACCAGGCACTGGTGCTGGCTGAAGCTTCCGGGCTGGTTGATGAGCTGGCCACTTTATATACCTCGCTCGGCGTGGCCCATTCAGAGGCCATGAACCATTCGGCCGCGATCGGCCACTACGAGAAGGCGCTGGCGCTGGTCGAGCAGGGTGCCCCCCCATCGCTGCGCATGCCGATCCTGTACAACCTCGGCCTGACGCTGCGCGGTGCCGGCGAGCACGAGCGTGCCTATGAGGTCTTTCTCGAACTGGTCGAGCCGCTGCAGCAGCCGGGGCTGGAAATCCGCCGGGCATCACTGTATTCAGTGCTCGGCTCGATCGCGCGTGAGCGCGGCAACATCGAGCAGGCCCGCGACTGGCTGCAGCAATCCGAAGCCCTGCACCGCGAGCTCGACAATCCGGCCGAGCACACCGCACTGCTGATCGACCGTTCCCGACTCGAGCTTGAACATGGCGATCCGGATCTGGCCGCGCGGCTGGCCGAAGCGGCGCTGGCCGAAGCCCGCCGTGCCGACTATTACCACAGCTTGCGCGGCGCGCTGGAGCTGAATGTCGACCTGCTCCAGCGCGCCGGCCGCGATGCCGATGCCCTGGTGCTGCTGCGCGAGTATGTCGATCTGACCGAACGGCACATGCGCGATCAGAATGCCTCGGAACTGGCCCGGGTCGAGGCCCGGCTCGGGCGTGAGACCCAGGCTCGCGAACTGGCCGAAGCACGCGCCGAGTCCCAGAGCCGGTCACTGGCGCTGCAGCAACAACAGGCGTGGCAGCGTTGGGCGCTGTTCGGCGGAATTCTTTTGCTGCTGGTGCTGCTCGGTGCGTTTGCCTGGCAGCGCGCCAGTTATCGCGCCCTGCACCACGTCAGCCGCACCGATCTGTTGACCGGACTGCACAACCGGCGCGGTATCAGGTCACTGTTCGAAAACCGCGTCTGGTCGACAAGCGGCAGCGCAGGGCTACTGATGCTGGTCGATCTCGATCACTTCAAACGGGTCAACGATCACTATGGCCATGACTGCGGTGACACGGTATTGCGCGAGGTGGCGCAGACACTGCAGCAGCAAAGCAGCTCGATGGGTGGACACGTCGGTCGCTGGGGGGGTGAGGAATTCCTGCTGTTGCTGCCGGCTGATCATCCCGACACGGCCGCGGCGATGGCCGAAGCACTGTGCGCGGCAATCCGCATGTTGCTGCCCAGAAGTCGGCACGGTCAGACCATCCCGACCACCGCCAGCATTGGCTTTGCGCCGTTGTCACCGATCCAGCGTGTCTCCGGTCAGGAACCCTGGGAACCGGCATTCCTGGTCGCCGATCACATGCTTTATCGTGCCAAGCGCTCCGGCCGCAATGGCTGGGCCGGCGCCTGGCCGACAGGCAAAGCGTCCATCGATCCGCACCGGCTCGATGAGCAGATCGAGGCCGGACAGGTGCGAGCGCTGGGGAGCAACTGAACCGCGGCGCAATCAGTTCGCCGCAATGCCTGCTTCGAATCCGAGCTTGCGACACAAGCCCAGCACGGCACGGGAGCGATTCAGGGTGTAGAAATGCAGCCCCGGAGCGCCGGCCTCAAGCAATTGCTGGCACAGTCTTGTGACGACCTCTTCACCGAAGCTTCGCAAGGAATCGAAGTCACCGGTCTGTTCCCAGGCAGCGGTGCGCTTGCCGATCCAAAGCGGTAGATCGGCCCCACACAGCTTCGAAAAACGTGCCAGCCCCGAATGGTTGGTGATCGGCATGATGCCCGGCGTAATCGGAATATCGATACCGCTGGCGTGACAGTCGTCGACGAAGCGAAGATACGCATCGACGTTGTAGAAATACTGGGTGATCGCACCATCGGCACCCGCCTCGACCTTTTCACGGAAATGCCGCAGTTCCGACTCGGGACTGCGCGATTCCGGATGCAACTCCGGGTAACACGCAACCTCGATGTGAAAGCGGTCGCCAGAGTGCGTCCGCACGAAGCGCACCAGGTCGACGGCATGATCGAATACACCGTGTCCACCGCCCGATGGCCGGTCGCCGCGCAACACCACCAGGCGGCGGATGCCGGCCGCGAGATAGGCCTCGAGCAGTTCCTGAATGCCCGCGATATCTTCCGACATGCACGAGATGTGCGGTGCCGCCTCGATCCCGGTCTGTGCCTGAATGTCCAGCGCCGTATCGCGCGTCCGGGAGCGTGTCGAACCGCCGGCGCCGAAAGTCACCGACATATAACCGGGCCCGAGAGCGACCAGACGATCACGGCTGGCGCGATAACTCTCATCCTGTTCCCGGTTCTTCGGGGGGAAGAACTCGAAGGACAACTGGGCGGCATCAATCTTCGCCATGTGGATGGGCCTTCCTGGCGCTGAAAGTCCGAAGCTGAACCCGGCGATCCCGACGCCACCGACCCGGAAGGAGGCTCTCCTTCAGAGTCGAACGCCGGGATCAGGTCGGCCCGGGATCAGTAGCGGTAATGGTCCGGCTTGTAAGGGCCTTCGACCTTGACGCCGATATAGTCGGCCTGCTGATCGCTGAGCTCGGTCAGGCGGGCACCGACACGATCAAGATGCAAGCGGGCGACCTTCTCATCGAGGTGCTTGGGCAGCACGTAGACCTCGTTGTCGTAGCGTTCCGGATACTTGAACAGCTCGATCTGGGCCAGCGTCTGGTTGGTGAAGGAGTTCGACATCACGAAGCTGGGATGACCGGTGGCACAACCCAGGTTGACCAGCCGACCGCGCGCCAGCAGGGTGATGCGCTTGCCGTCGGGGAACTGGATCTGGTCGACCTGCGGCTTGATTTCGTCCCACTCGTACTGCTCCAGGCTGGCGACGTCGATCTCGTTGTCGAAGTGACCGATATTGCAGACGATGGCCTGGTCCTTCATCCGCAGCATGTGCTCATGGCGGATGATGTTGTAATTTCCGGTCGCGGTGACGATGATGTCAGCCGCCTCGATCACGCCTTCATCTTCGAGGTTGACCACACGATAGCCTTCCATCGCTGCCTGCAGTGCGCAGATCGGATCGACCTCGGTCACCCAGACATTGGCGGACAGCGCGCGCAGCGACTGGGCCGAGCCCTTGCCGACGTCACCATGACCGCAGACGATCGCGACCTTGCCGGCGATCATCACGTCGGTGGCGCGCTTGATCGCGTCGACCAGCGACTCACGGCAGCCGTAGAGATTGTCGAACTTGCTCTTGGTCACCGAATCGTTGACATTGATCGCCGGGAACTTCAGCGTGCCGGCCTTCTGCATCCGATACAGACGGTTGACGCCGGTGGTTGTTTCCTCGGTCACGCCGCGGATGTTCTCCAGCGCCGCCGAATACCAACCCGGATTGCTGGAAAGACGCTTGCGAATCGCTGCAAACAAAGCCTCTTCTTCTTCGCTGACCGGATTGTCCAGCACCGAGGCATCAGACTCGGCGCGCGCACCCAGGTCCAGCAGCAGCGAAGCATCACCACCATCATCAAGAATCAAATTGGCGGTACCGCCGTCGGGCCACTGGAAGATGCGGTGGGTGAACTCCCAGTACTCAACCAGGTTCTCGCCCTTGAATGCGAACACCGGAACGCCGCGCTCGGCCATCGCCGCGGCGGCATGGTCCTGGGTCGAATAGATGTTGCACGAGGCCCAGCGCACATCAGCGCCCAACTCGACCAGGGTCTCGATCAGCACGGCGGTCTGAATGGTCATGTGCAGGCTGCCGGCGATGCGCGCACCTTTCAGTGGTTGCTCGGCAGCGAACTCCTTGCGGGTCTGCATCAGGCCCGGCATTTCGGTCTCGGCAATGGTGATTTCCTTGCGGCCGAAAGCGGCCTGGCCGAGATCGGCGACGAAGTAATCGTTGGCAGTCGACGCGATGCTGTCGTCGAACAGTACGCTGTTGGAAATGTTCTGCGGATTGGCGCTCATGACGTTATTCCTGGCAATCAAGTGAATGTTCTGAATTTGTAATATCGGACCGTGGATTCAAGTCCTGGAGTCAGGTCCGGGCGGAACTGCCCGGATGCCATCGGTGTCCTGAATCCGGCCTGACTATGAAAGACCTGCCGCCTGGCGCAGGGCCTCGGCTCGATCCGTTTTCTCCCAGCTGAAAGTGGTGAAGCGGTCTTCGGCCTTCTGACCATTACGCAGCACGGTTGCAGTGATCTCCTCGGGCACGCGGCCGAAGTGGCCATAGCTGGCGGTGCGGCGATACATCGGGTGCAGCAGATCGAGCATCTTGACGATGCCGTAGGGCCGCAGATCGAAATGCTCGCGCACCAGCTGCACGATTCGCTGTTCCGGGATCTTGTTGGTGCCGAAGGTGGTCACCGAGATCGAGGTCGGCTCGGCCACTCCGATGGCGTAGCTGACCTGCAGCTCGCACTTGTCGGCCAACCCGGCGGCAACGATGTTCTTGGCCACGTAGCGCCCGGCATAGGTGGCCGAACGATCGACCTTGGACGGATCCTTGCCGGAAAATGCGCCGCCGCCGTGGCGCGCCATTCCACCGTAGGTATCGACGATGATCTTTCGACCCGTCAGACCGGCATCGCCGACCGGACCGCCGATGACGAATTTTCCGGTCGGGTTGATGTGGTAACGGGTGCCGGCATGCAGCCACTCGGCCGGCAGCACCGGCTCGATGATGTGTTCGCGCACGCCTTCACGAATCTGCTCGAGCTCGACGCCTTCGTCGTGCTGGGTTGACAGCACGACCGCGTCGATCGCAACCGGCTGGCCGTCAACGTAGCGCAGCGTGACCTGGCTCTTGGCGTCGGGACGCAGCCACGGCAGCGGATTGTCAGCACTCTTGCGCAACTGCGACTGGCGTTCGACCAGACGATGCGCGTAGTAGATCGGAGCCGGCATCAGCACCTCGGTCTCGTTCGAGGCATAACCGAACATCAGGCCCTGGTCACCAGCGCCCTGATCTTCCGGCCGCGCGCGGTCCACGCCCTGGGCGATGTCGACCGACTGCTTGCCGATCATGTTGATCACCGAGCAGGTGTTTCCGTCGAAGCCGACTCTCGACGAGTCGTAACCGGTATCGACGACGACCTGGCGGATCAGCTCTTCGAGATCGACCCAGGCCGATGTGGTGATTTCGCCGCCGACGATGACCGCACCGGTCTTGACGAAAGTCTCGCAAGCCACACGGGCGTGCTGGTCCTGAGTCAGGATCGCGTCCAGGATGGCATCGGAAATCTGGTCGGCCATCTTGTCCGGATGGCCTTCACCGACCGACTCCGAGGTAAACAGGGATTCGTTCATGCGTTACTTATCTCTTGATACGGATAGAAAGATATTATGCCGAGCCGCGAATTGTAGCGCATCGGGGCGAGGATTGCAGCCACGCAATCGAGTGTCTGGGCGGTTCGGGTGCATCGGGTTGATGCGAGTGGGTTTTTTTGACCATCAAGGATCTGGGCAACTCCGGTTCTGACAAGGCTCGGCCCAATGCACCATCTGGCTTTTTGCGAATGGTTTGTCGGCTGCTATTCTGAAGCGAGGGGCTTGTTTCGCCCATGGGGCGAGCTACTTTTGAAGCGACAAAAGCAGGCAAAACCGCCTGTTCCGACGAAGCCGCCCGGCTGCGCCGGGTCCCCTGCGATGCTCAGAGCCGGCCGGACGCGCCGAGCTCGCTGCGCCCAGACGCAGCAGCGCGTCTTTTTCCGCCATCTCCTGCACTTCTCGGCGCCTCCGAGGGCAGGCGGGAGGGTTCT
>Ga0210046_1001025_pt1 | contig 23113 bp, 23 predicted proteins | sample CryGeyCG2114_250_FD_185461 | JGI IMG/M metagenome (GOLD analysis project Ga0210046, IMG submission 185461) | Groundwater microbial communities from aquifer - Crystal Geyser CG18_big_fil_WC_8/21/14_2.50 (SPAdes) (version 2) | ecosystem: Environmental > Aquatic > Deep subsurface > Groundwater ... | reverse complement strand
CGTCGCCTGAATTAATTGTTCCGGTGTTAAACCGGAAATATCAAACCTCTGATCAATTTCTGTTTCCATGTCATAGGTTGGGGTTGTTGCACCCAATCTCATGCTTCCCTCATACACTTTGTCGAGTCCCTGATAGGTATCAATGTGTTTGGTTAATTTTCCGGTACAGATGATCAGCAAACCACTGGCCAGAGGATCAAGCGTTCCGGCATGGCCCACCTTTATTTTTTTAATGTTGTAGGCTCGTTTGATAAACGACCGTAAATGGTTTACCACATCAAACGATGTCCACTTCAGTGGTTTATCGATGAGCAAAACCTCTCCTTCTTCAAAATCAAACGTCATTATGAAATGGTTAAGTCAACACCAACAAAATACAGTACCAATATGATGACTCCGATTGCGATGCGGTAATATCCAAAAAGTTTAAATCCATGTTTGGTTAAAAAGGTGATAAACGATTTGATGGCTATGAGGGCAACAATAAAAGCCACCACGTTACCAAATATCAGGATATCAATGTTATCGGTGGTGATTGAAGTATAATTTTTCGTTAATTTATAACCCGATGCGGCAAACATGGTGGGAACTGCCAGAAAAAAGGAAAACTCTGCGGCAGCTTTCCTGCTTAATTTCTGCGACATCCCGCCAATGATGGTAGCTGCCGAACGCGACACACCCGGTATCATAGCAATCACCTGAAACAAACCGATTTTTAAAGCGATTGGATAAGTAATTTCCTGATCGTCACTTACTTTATTGTACCACTTGTCGATAAACACCAGGACAATTCCTCCAAGGATGAGTACCACGGCTACCACATACACACTTTCGAGTAACATGTCGATGTAATCGCTAAGCAATAAGCCAAAAACCGCAGCGGGTAAAAAAGCCACAAAGAGTTTATAATAAAATTTCATGGTTTGAAAAAACCGTTTCCAATACAGGACCACTACCGATAAGATGGCTCCAAACTGAATGTTGATGATAAAAGCCTGAATAAAATCATTGCTTTTCATTCCCATGATGCCTTCTGCCAGGATCATGTGACCAGTAGAGGATACGGGTAAAAATTCGGTGATACCTTCTACAACGGCGAGAATAAATGCTTCGAACCAGGTCATAAATTTAAATTGTTAGCTAACGGGGCTTGTGAGTAAACCATGTTGTTAAAGATAAAATGAACAGGATCATGAATCCACAGAGCCATTCAAAGCGGCTGAATTGTTCTTAATGATCTCCACTAAGGCAAACCAGATGTGGGTCAGGCTTCTTGTGGGTGGTACATAATCGCAACAATCTCAATTACATATCCCAACAATATCAGGATAGGGGAAAGGGTCAACCTGCCAAAACTAAACAATCCTTCACTAAAAACATCGGGATCTTCTGAGCCTCCGCCAATCATCAGTAAGAATCCCAGCAGGAGCACAATAAGCCCGGTAATTAACAACAGATAATTTACTTTTTGAAAAGCAAAACCTCGGATTTCTTCTTTGTTGGTGTTTTTTTGCACATTCGTTGCCATGGTATTATTTTTTTGTCAAAAATAGCAGAAATAACTTTTCACCGTTTCTTCCCGGTCGATTTTACATAGAACCAGTTCATAAAGGTTGTTAAAAGACACTGTTGTTAACCATAAAACTGATCCGATTTCATGTGAAGAAACTTTGAAACGGCCACATAAGTCGATACGGATGTAATAATCATCCCGGCGAGTAAAACGGACAGGTAAAGATAAAAACGGGTTTCGGGCCCGGTAAGTACCGAAAGTTCAGGTACCTGGTTCAGCAAGGTTTCCATTATTCCATATAAAAGTAAACAAGCCAATATGGCACTCACCGCACCCTGCGCAATTCCGATGAGTAAAAATGGTTTTTGTATAAAGTTTTCAGTGGCTCCCACCAACTGCATGCTTCGGATAATAAACCGCTTGGAAAACACCGATAGCCGTATCGTGTTGTTTATCAAAGCTAAAGCGATAACGAACAACAACAAACTGAAAGCGATGAGTGCCAGGGTTATTTTATGCAGGTTGTTGTTGATCAGGTGAACCATTGACTTTTGGTAGTAAACTTCCTTCACTCGCGGGTTGGCCAATATCAGCTGCTCAATTTTCGCGATGCTGTCGCTTTTGGCCCAGGCGGCTTTAAACCGGACATCAATGGAAGGTAATAACGGGTTGTCGGCATCACCCAAAAATCCGGTGAACTCTTTCCCTAACAAGTCGGTTAGTCTTTTGGTGGCTTCTTCTTTGGTGATGTATTCAGTCGATTTTACAAAAGGTTGTGCATCAAGTGATTTTTGCAATTGAAGAATTTCCACTTCTTTTACCTTGTCAGTCATGATGATTTCGAAACCGATGTGCTCCAGGATATAATCCGATAAATTTTGGGCATGTAACAGAACCATCCCCAAAAATCCCAAGGTAAACAACACCAGCGTAATACTGATAGCAGAGGTAACATAGGCACTGCTGACACGGCGTTGTTGGTTGTGATCGTTTTTAATACCCATAGTGGTGGCTAAAGTACTAAATTATTAAATAAGGAAATGACCGGTAATCATGAAATGAATTGTTAAGGGTTGACCGCAAAAATCAGCTTATCATCGCAGGTATATTTTTCATTATTCATATTTAGACCTTGTATAAATTGACCCTATCATGCATTATATCATATCTAACTATGTGAATATGAGCATTTATTGAAGTTACTTTATCAAAATATCAATAAAAACCAATGAAATGAATATTAATTTTAGAAGTGAGAAGAGCAGGAAAAGCGGTATAACCTTGTTTATTTGGAACTTTAAAATAATACTCTTTTCATGCATATTCCTTTTCTTTAATAGCTGCAGCAGAGATAATTCCATTATGGAGGGTAACGAGGAAAACAGAACCCTGCCTGAAATAATGAGGTCAGATGTGATCAATCAAGGTGATAATTTGTATGCTGTGAAGGCCCCTCCTTTTTCCGAAGACATATTCCCCTGCTCAGGATGCCATGCTGACGAGGAACCCAATCCAAACAGAAGACAACTGGTTGATATGCATGATGATATTGATGCCATTTTTAGTCATGACAGGGAAAATAGGTGGTGTCTTGATTGTCATAGCATCGATACCAGGGATTCACTGAAACTTGCAAGTGGGAAACTGATCGGTTTTGATGAATCATACAAATTATGTGGACAATGTCATGGAGATAAATTAAGGGATTGGAAAGTAGGGGTTCATGGAAAACGCACCGGCGAATGGAACGGGAAAAAACAATATCTTCTGTGTGTGCATTGCCACAACCCTCATTCGCCTAAATTTAAAGCAATAAAGCCGTTACCTCCTCCGGTTCAACAAAAGGATATTCAATTGTAACCCGATCAAAAACCAGGTAAATTATGTTAAAAACCAGTTATACACCAAGAAGAGATTTTTTAAAAATGATACCCGGGGTGCTCCTTTCAATGGGTGTATTTTCGTTTTTTAAGGTTAAAAAATCCAATAAATATACCGAGCAAAGGTATCATGGTTTATCAAAGTTTGAGGCTGATGAGATTATCAGGAATAACCAGTTCCCGGTTTCGACGCGAGTGAAACCCGCACCGGCTCCTCTGGCACAAAAAAGTATTAAGGGATAATGATTTCACTATGAACCCAATTTCGCAAAGTATGCAGAAAGAAGAAAAGAGTAATTCAAGGCGGGAGTTTTTGAAAAAATTACCTGTTTTGGCTGTCGGGGCTGCCGCATTGGGAGGTTGTAGCCAGGAGGAGATAGAAGAATATTTCCAACAAAATTTCAAAACATTATCAAAGGAAGAAAAAGACGAAATCGTAAAGAATCTGGAGAAAAAGTATTCTGAAAAATATGGAAAGGAATTCACTGTTTCTGATACACCTGCAACCGAGGGGATTTTATTTGGATATGCCCTTGATTTATCCCGATGTATAGGATGCAGAAAATGTGTGTATGCCTGTGTTGAAGAGAACAACCAATCGCGTGACCCTCAAGTACATTGGATTCAGGTTCTTCAGATGGAAAAGAAAAAAGGCATCGACCTGGTTCATGCGGATGTTCATTATAATCCGGAAAAAGTTCCGGAGGAAGGTCATTTCTACATGCCGGTTCAATGTCAGCAATGCAGGAATCCCCAATGTGTATCGGTTTGCCCCACAAAAGCAACCTGGCAGGATGATGACGGGATTGTTGTAGTAGATTATAATTGGTGCATTGGGTGCAGGTATTGCATGGCGGCATGCCCTTATGGTGCAAGGCATTTCAATTGGGGCGAGCCAAATATACCCGATGAAGAAATCAACCCGATCACCCATTATTTAGGCAATAGGCCCCGGACTAAAGGGGTTGTCGAAAAATGCACTTTTTGTATACAACGTGTCAGGGAAGGAAAATATCCTGCCTGTGTTGAGATATGCCCAACGGGATCAAGGAAATTTGGAAATTTATTGGATCCGGACAGTGAAATAAGATATATACTCGAAAATAAACGTGTGCTTGTTTTTAAAGAAGAACTAAACACCCAACCAAAATTCTATTATTTCTTCGGTGTATAATGTATACTTTTTTAGTCATGAAATACCTTTAAAATTATGAATTTCTTGCGGTTTTTATTCGGATGTTTTAAAATCATTACAAAAGGGGGAAGAATATATTACTCCAGCTTATTTTTTCTTCTCGTGTTAATTGTATGGGGCGGATTGGGTTACCTTGATCAATTACAGAATGGATTGATTATGACCAATATGAGAGATTCTGTTTCCTGGGGCTTTTATATTGGAAATTTTACATTCCTGGTGGGAGTGGCCGCCGCTGCCGTTATGCTTGTGATTCCTGCCTACATTTACGACTGGAAACCAATAAAGGAGATTGTCATTTTTGGTGAGATACTGGCTATCTGCGCTGTTATCATGTGTTTGTGTTTTATCGTTGTGGATATTGGCAACCCGCTTCGTTTTTGGCACATGCTTCCATTTGTTGGAACCATGAATTTTCCTTATTCGATTTTATCGTGGGATTTCTTTGTCTTGTTTGCTTATTTCCTTCTCAACATTGTAGTTGTCACCCATTTGTTGTATAAACAGTTTTTTAAGAAACATTACAACAAATCAATCATCCTGCCATTGGTTCTATTAAGCATCCCTGCTGCCATTGCCATTCATACCGTTACAGCATTTCTCTACAACGCTTTACCGGCACGCCCATATTGGAATAGTGCTTTGCTTGCCCCCCGGTTCCTGACAACGGCTTTCTGTTCCGGCCCGGCCGTACTCATACTCCTCTTTCAGGTACTTAGAAAAACCACCAAATTTGAAATTAAGGATGAAGCCATTTTTACCATCGCGGAACTCATGGTTTATGCCATGTTTATCTACCTGTTTTTTACCATTTCTGAATTTTTCAAAGAATTCTATTCGAATACCGAACACATCGTTTATTGGGATTATTTATTGTGGGGTGCTGAGAAAAACAAGGAGATTGCTATCTATAGTTGGGCCTCTATTATTATGGGCACCTCTGCTTTTATCCTTTTTCTAATACCGAAAACCCGGAAAAACCTGCTCACCTTAAATATAGGTGCCGTGTTAATTTACTTTAGTGTTTATTTGGAAAAAGGCATCACGTTAATTATCCCCGGATTTACACCGGATACACTGGGACAGTATTTCTTTTATGTTCCTTCTGAAACTGAAATACGCACCGCCGCCATGATATTCTCAGGGGGGGCGTTGCTCTTTACTTTTATTTCGAAAATTGCCATTGCTATTCTTTTTGAGGGATTTAGTATTGATAGTTTAGAAAAAAAAGCCACTATGCAATTTGAAACAACTTAATCATTTAAAATTCAATTTATTATGCCACTTCAAGTAAAACGATTATTGCTGGTGTTTGCCATATTTATCGGGATCATGTTGGTTCTAAAGTATGTATTAACCCCCGATTCATGGAGGGAGTATGGGCCTTACCGCGGGAATGCCATTGGTGAAATAGCCAGTCAACAGGCTAAATATGTACAAAAAGAATCCTGTGCCGATTGTCATGACTCCATTGCCGAAATAAAATCCCGGGGCGAGCACATCAATCTCCAATGTGAAATTTGCCATGGTCCCGGCTATCAGCATGTTGATGATGAAAATTTCAAGATGGAGATCACTAAAAACAGCACACTTTGTTTGCAATGTCATACAATGAATGCCGCCAGCCCTAAAAATATCATTAAACAAATTGATGCTACTGAGCACAATGAAGGTGAAGAATGTATAACTTGTCATAATCCACATCAGCCATGGCTATAGAAAAAGAAAATTTCTCAAGACGCGATTTCATTAAGAATTCGAGCATGTTTGCGGGGGGAGTAGTGTTTGCCTCCCTTATAAATCCATATAAATTCGTGTTTGCCACAAAGCAACCAAAAGGAAAAGGAAAGTGGTACGGAATCGGCATTGACATTGAAAAATGCATTGGCTGTGGCAGTTGTGCCCGAGCCTGTAAAATAGAAAACAATGTGCCCGATGATCCATTTTTCTTTCGTAACTGGGTGGAACAATATACCATAACGAATGATGAAAGGATATTGGTTTCTTCGCCCAATGGTGGTATTGATGGATTTAAACAGCCTGTTCCCGAAGAAGACATCTACAAAACCTTCTTTGTGCCCAAAATGTGCAACCATTGTGCAAAATCACCTTGCACTCAGGTCTGTCCCGTGGGAGCCTCTTTTGAATCTCCCGAAGGGCTTGCCTTAGTGGATCAGAGTTATTGTATCGGTTGTGGTTATTGTGTTCAGGCTTGTCCTTATGGTTGTCGGTATATTGATCCTGTAAAAGGGGTTGTTGATAAATGCACCCTCTGTTATCACCGTTTAGAAAAGGGGTTGGATCCTGCATGTATGATGGCTTGTCCTACCGGGGCGAGAATCTATGGTGATTTAAATGATAAAAATAGTGCAGTATCTCTTTTTCTAAAAGAGCATAATTGTGCTGTGCTAAAGCCACAATTAAACACCGAATCAAAATTATTTTATAACGATTTAAGTCAGGAGGTACACTAAATGGATAAAATTCAATCACTGTATGAAGCACTCACCAAAGTAGATGGCTTTATTTATCCCAACGAACTTGCTTTAAACTGGGATATGCTTATTGTAATGTACCCTTATATAACAGGACTGGTTGCCGGAGCTTTTATCCTGGCCTCCTTAAACAGGGTTTTTGATATTAAGGCGTTACGACCTACTTATGAGCTTTCTTTGCTAACGGCATTGTCCTTCATGTTGGTGGCTACCATGCCATTAATTACCCACCTTGGTCAACCATTGCGGTTCTACGAGATGCTTATTACACCACACCTGACTTCCGCCATGGCCATTTTTGGTTTCGTGTATTTGTGGTATTTGATGGTCGTTTTATTACTTGAAATATGGTTTGATTACCGTTACGACATGGTAATCTGGTCGCGTGAGAAGAAAGGGTTTATGAAGTTTTTTTATAAAGCACTGACTTTATGGGTCAGCGATACCTCACCCGAATCGAGAAAAACGGATGAAAAAATCGGCTATTTTATTACCGTGGTGGGTATTCCCTCTGCATTTTTATTGCATGGATATGTGGGGTTTATCTTTGGTTCCATTAAAGCAAATCCCTGGTGGTCAACCGTTATGATGCCCGTTATTTTCCTTTTTTCTGCCATGGTTTCTGGCATTGCACTGGTGATGTTTATTTATATGGTGGTTTCATATCTGCGAAAACAGAAAATAGACATGAATGCATTGGATACCATTGCAAAATATTTGTTTTATATCTTAATTATCGATTTTACCCTGGAGAGTCTGGATCAGATACACCGGATTTACGAGGCAGATGAATCGTTTGATATATTGAAAATACTGGTTCGTGGTAAGCTGTTTTTCACATTCTTTATCATGCAGATCGGGGTTGGGGTAGTCATCCCTCTGGCTACTTTAGGTTTTCTGCAATTTAAAAAGCCACGGGTAAGAATCAGAAAGCTTATTTATTGGATCATCAGCATCTGTGTATTGGTTGGCATCTTCTACATGAGATGGAACGTGGTAATAGGTGGACAGCTTTTCTCAAAAAGTTTCTATGGTTTCACCAGCTATAAGGTCAATTTAATTGGAGGTTCAGATGTTACCTTATCCTTGTTGTGGTTCATTGTCCCCTTCTTTATTTTGGCGTTTTTGCTTTGGTTGTTACCACCATGGAAAAAGGCTCCCCCAATTGAAATTCCGGAGGAGTAAGGACTCCGATAGCGATCGGGGTCAGCGCTCAAATATGAAGTTTCACGTTTAATTTATACCCTATGGACTTAAACGCTTTTGAATTGAATAACAGTGAAATAACTGAAAGACTCAATGCGCTTGAATTGCGCCTTGCACAGCTTGAGTCGGTTCAAAAAATGGTTCCTCAAAAACCATTAGAGCATGATGAACCGGAGCTGTTAGATCAATTTAAAGGCCTGTCAGTTGGATCGCTGCTTGAATCAAAAGTGGGCGAGTACGGACTTTCGTGGCTGGGCAACATTGTCCTTTTCTTTGGAATTATTTTTCTTGTTGAATACATTCAAAGTCAGGGCTATCAAATTGCGTCTTCTGTTTTTGGATTTGCTGCCGTCGCCGGGATCTTTCTTTTAGCCCGTTTCATGAAATCAATGTATCCGAAAATAGCCGCCGCCTTTAATCTGAACGCGTATTTACTTCTTTTTTACGTCACACTAAGCCTGCATTTTTTTACCGCTACCCCGCTTGTCAGCGACAAATTAATTGGGCTTCTTTTAATCACCCTTGTTGCATTGATCCAATTGGTTAGTTCGGTCAGGAAGAGTTCCACTTCTTTGGCAGGAGTCGCTTTGGTACTATTAAGCATTGTGGCTATCATGGGCGATACCACCCATTTTACATTGTCCATGTCAGTTGTGATAGCCTCCATTGCTGTTTTCTGTTTATTTCGTTACGGTTGGATCCGATTGCTCACCTTTTCAATTTTTCTGGTTTATTCAATCCAATTACTTTATTTTTTGAATAACCCATTGATGGGACATCAGCTACAGGCTATCAGGATTCACAACTTTGGGACTGTTTACCTTTTCGTTATCGCGGCCATTTACTCCCTGATGGCTTTGGTTAGGAAATCGGAATCGTTGGCTGATACGGGAATTGTGGGATCTGTTTTGTTGAATGGAATGGGATTCTCGATGCTGTTAGCATTGTATGTGGCTTCTTTTTTTAAAACCGATTACATGTTGTTGATGGGTTCTGTCTCAGCATATTGCCTGCTTTATTCTGTGCTGCTGCAGCTTAAATCCGATTGGAAGATAACGGCGGCGTTCTATGCCTTATTTGGTTTTGTCACCATGAGCGTGATGGTTCATGGCTTTTACGATTTTCCACGCGCTTATTTCTTTCTGGCTCTTCAAAGTTTCCTGGTGGTTTCGATGGCCGTTTGGTTTAGGAGTAAGTTTATCGTAGTGATGAACACGTTGCTTTTTTTGACAATTGTATTGCTTTACCTGAAGACCTCTGAACTTATTGATGGCGTAAATATCTCTTTTTCGTTGGTTGCCTTGTTGACAGCAAGGTTATTGAATTGGAAAAGGGACCGTCTGACAATCAAAACCAATTTATTGAGGAATGTATATCTCATTATCGCTTTTTTCATGGTGCTTTTAACACTTCATCACCTCATTCCAGAAAGGTATATCACTTTATCCTGGACAGTGGCGGCCGTTGTTTATTTTGTGTTGAGCTTAGTGTTGAAAAATGTGAAATACCGCTATATGGCACTTGGCACCATGATCGCCGCGGCCTTTTACTTTTTCATTATCGACCTGGACCGCGTCGAATTGGTGTTTAGAATTATTGCCCTGATGTTTCTTGCCTTTATTTCCATAGGACTTTCCATTTATTACTCTAAAAAAATCAAGAAGAAACAATCAAATGAGCCGGAATCTGCGCAACAGTGATTTTGATTCAGGGTTTATCAGGTTTGAGGCTTCCAATCGTTCATCAACTTCTGATGAATTTGAAAGCAAATTTCAATTACAGCATCAGGTTCATTGTTATACAATGCATTATTCATCACGGTTCTTTCTTTCAAACGCATAATCCGTTTCCACTTTGGCAATGCGGGTTTTAAACCTCTGGTACCAGACATTTCTGCCTTGTTCCCTGGCGAAGGTGTGTTCAGCATTTTTTTTCCAATTTTTTATGGATTCCAGGTCTTTCCAATATGAAACCGTGATGCCAACTTCCTCTCTGGCAGATTCAACTCCCAGAAAGCCCTCCTGAAGTGCAGCCAGTTCAAACATTTTGTCGGCCATTTCGTTATAACCCAGATCGCCGGGCGTGCGAACCGACGTGAAAATCACGGCATAATAAGGAGGAGAGGGTGTAGAAGCAATCATATTTGTTTTCTTTTAAATCATCGAATGGTGAAAGTCTTTATTATTGTGAAACCGTTTTTTATCATAGCTTTCATACAGGTGTTTGATGAAAGCTGATATGATCGCAAAACTAGTCGATTAATACATTGTTTTAAATGAGTATCCGGTTCTGTACCTAATCGATAAAAACAATGCAAAAGATTTTACAAATTCATCCGAAGCTTTAATTTAACTCACTCTACCCTCCTGATTTTCTGGCGATGTCTCCAATCTTCGCGAAAAGAGGGGCCGGGGGTGAGTTGAGTGAAGTCAGTGTGAATAATTAGGTACAATATCCGATACTCATTTTGTTTTATACATTTTCAGTATAAGTGAAACGACTAAAATTTTTTTGTTTAGGTCGTTCGTTATACAGTTATATATTTTATATTTGAAGCCTAATAGCCCGGACGCTATGCCTAAACTACTTACTTCCAGAACTACTAACGGTTAAGATAAAGTGACATTTGGTGATGTAAACAGAGATAATTGAACATCAATGAACCTAAATACACGCACTCATGAGGAACCCGGCGTTCTTGCCTGTGTGGATATTTACATTAAGTGAGATCATTTACCAGGAAGGCGAAATTTTAAAAGAGAGAACTGTCAAACTAAGGGCTGACCCCCCAAAGTGACAAGATAAAAGCAAGAGTGGGGACCAGAAACCACTTTAAACCTTTGGATAATAACCAATGGTTTAAAAAAAACAGGGATGACTCTTTAAAGCCAATTGAATACAAAAACTTAAAAAAAGTACCATGAAAAAACTGATTATTTTTATTGCTGTAGCCGTATTGTTCACCTATAGTGCAGATTCGTTTGCTCAAACATTTGGTGTTCGGGGTGGTTTGAATATGTCAAATATGTTATTAAAAAGTGATGAAAACACTGCTGATACCAAAGCCAAAGTGGGTTTTCATATTGGCGGAACAGCCGAATTTGAAATAACGGACATGTTTTCGTTCGAAACAGGTCTTTTTTTGATGACAATGGGATATAAATATGAGGTACTGTCAGTCGATTACAAAACAAACCTACTATATCTGAATATACCAATTACCGCAAAAGCCAGGTATGAGTTAGATAATTTTAGCCTGTATGGTCTTTTCGGCCCTTACATTGGCCTGGGATTAAGTGGTAAAAATAACAGTGTGGATATCGAATGGGGATCTGGCGATTCAGATAATTTGAAAAGGTTTGATTTCGGATAGACCATTGGTGCCGGTGTGGAGTATGAGGCCTTTATGGCAGGATTGTCGTATAACCTGGGGTTAGCAAACATCGCCGCTCAAACTGAGGGTGGTTATAAGGCAAAAAACCGGGCATTTTTGATCTCGGTGGGATATCGATTTGGTGTAAATAAGTAACGGTCCCTTACTAAAGTGTAGCAGTTATCAGGGTGGTTGAGGGATTTAAGCTCTCCAGAGAAGCTATCCGGATTTCCCGGATATACCATTTTTCGGCGGATCGAACCAATCCCTCAACCACCTTTCTACTGCTACCTATTGCGCCGTTTTCTAAAGTCCGGTTTATCCAAATTTGAAAAACTTACTCCAAGAAAAAGTAAATTTCTGCCAGGCTCTTGGCCGACATATCGGCATAAAAACTGCCGGGATGGTAAATTCGATAGTATCCGCTTTTATCTGCATGATCTGGCGTGGCCAAAATGGGTTTTACCTGATCGACTCTGTTAAACAACTCACTGTAGCTATAAATAACCCGGTACCCATCGATTCCCGCAAAGCATACCAAACCACTTGCCATCCAACGCGTGACATCTTCAACTATTTTCTGTTCAATCAAGGTTTGTAACTCAATTCCTTTAAAAACAGGAATTGGATGATAGCCCATCCCCATTCCATAAAATACCGACTTGTATTCCACCTGGGGAGCGGACTGGTTGTTGGGTTCTATTGTTTTAACAAGTTGGTTATTTACAACCACATCCACATGAGGGCTGAAAGAATTTCGCAATTCCCTGTTGATGGTATATTCCTTTTTGTCGAATGTTTTAACAGTAATTCTTACCGGATTTTCAAGCACACGTCCGTTTACCAGGTCGTTAGCTGAAACCACCTTCCATAGCAGACCAGTTGGATAATCCACTTCAAGCCTGTGTGGTTCGATAGGTGCCGATTCGGTGGCAATGATGACCTGGTGTGGGATATTGGTAAAAAAAATCTCGGCCCAGGAGAAGGTCACTTTTTCACCCCGATCGTTCTCGATGATGATGTATACATCAATTTCAGGGCGAAAAGTGTCCGCGTTCTTTTTTTTCAGGATAAAGCCATTCAACAAGTCGAAAAGCGAGTAGCCGCTGTATCTGTAGGCTCCAACAAAAACAACTTCTCCCGTATTGTCATACTTCGCTTCCTTGCAAAACACCTCACGCTTGTAAAAACTCTCCAGACTAACCTTTCCCGGATTTTCAACCTCTCCCTCAACCAGGAGCTCACCCACTTTTAAACTGGTTTCCTCCGTACAGTGATACAGGCTGTTCCCGGTTTGTTTGTAGCCCGATGTAGCTCCGGATACGGCATCGGGATTTTGATTGTAGGATGCCAGCGTCGCGGTTATGACCACTACCAATAAAAATACTTTTTTCATGTTCCCGGGGTATTGATTGTTTAAGAAGACCTTTAATTTTTTATAAAATGAATCGAACTGGCCTTGAAACTTATCCAGACCTGCTTTCCAACTTGTAATTGCAATTTCTCGAATGAAAAATTGGAAATTTTGGCGGTTAATTCAACGCCAATATCCACTACAATTTCCAATCCGGTTCGGGTTTGATAAATGTCTTTTATGGTTCCTTGGAAGTTGTTTATTGCGCTCGAAAGAAGCTTTTCGTCTGAAATAAAAATTGCTTCACCCGGAATCATAATATATCCTTCGGAGTTTTCTTCTTCCCTGGTATTTGTGAAGAATTTTACATCAGAGGTCTTGAACAATTTAAGATCTGATTGATGTTCAGAGGCTAGTATCTGACCTTTAAAAAAATTCCCAATACCAATAAAATGAGCTATAAAAGCTGATTTTGGATGTTGAAAAACCTCCTGTGGTGTACCGGTTTGAATGATGGATCCATGTTCAATAATGGCAATTTTATTCGTCAGCGAAAGGGCCTCTTCGTAATCGTGAGTGACGTGAATGATGGTTTGCCCTTGTTGGTTTAGTTTTCTTAATAAGGCCAGTATTCCCCGTTTTAGCTGAACATCCAGAAACGACAATGGTTCATCAAGCAAAAGAATTTCAGGATTTGTAGCCAAAGTGCGGGCAATCGTTACCCGTTGCATTTCACCTCCTGATAAACTACCTGTATTTCTTTTTAAAAGATGGGTGATTTCAGTATCTTCGGACAATTGCTTCACCTTGATTTTAATTTCTTCCTTGCTGAACTTTTTTATTTTTAATGGATAGGCGATATTTTCAAAAACCGACATGTGGGGGAAAAGTGTGGGTTTCTGATATACAATACCCAACTTTCTTTTTTGAGTGGGCGTATTGAGGATACTTTTTTTATTCAGTAAAATATTCCCGCTGTCAGGAGCAATCATCCCTGTAATAATCTCCAAAAGCATGGATTTACCAGCACCCGATTCGCCAATTAGCGTAAAATAGTCGCCTTTACCGACGGTAAAATCAATATCGACAAGTGAAAAGTTACCTGCCTTTTTATTAATTTTCTCCAGTTTCAGCATGGTTGGTTTTTTTCGAGATAAACTTCATGGCTACAAAAATAATCAGACAAATAGAGATAAACAGCACCGTGACCGGTGTAGCGTATTGTAACCCGTAAGAGCTAAACCGTTCAAAAATCATCACGGGCGTAACCATGGGGTGATAGGCGATGATGATGATGGCACCAAATTCACTTAATCCACGGCCCCACATCATGATTAATCCGGTGAGGATGCTCCTCCATGCCAGGGGCAATGAAATAGTGAAGAAAACCCTCGACTTGGAAGCTCCCAATGTGAGGGCTACTTTTTCGAGCCGTTCCGGCACACTAATAAAACCATCTATGGCAGCGTTTATTAAATAGGGAAGGCTCACAAAGGCCATGGCAACCATGATCCCTGCAGGATTGTTGACAAAACTAAACCCCAGCGATTCTGCGATCTTACCCAACAGGGTATCTCTCGAAATAATTCCCAACAAGGCAATCCCTGCTGCCGAGTGCGGTATGATCACCGGGATATTGATGATTCCAAGCAAGATTCTCTTGAAAATGAATTTCTTTCTGGCCAACAAATAGGCCAGAGGAATGGCTCCAATAGAAAAAATGAGGGTAGCAGCCATGGATGAAGAAATGGTTAACCAAATGCTTTTCTGTACTTCCGGTTCCTGTGCCGTTTCAAACAGGCTTAAAGGAGTAGTTGAAAGAAACAGCCCGATTAGAGGCGCAAGGAGAAACAACAAGAGCAAACCTGCCAGAAAACTAAAGACTAAACTGATGTTGTCTGTTTTTTTCATCACCGAATTGCTGTTTTTAAACTCATACGATCCACTATCTTTTTGTTTCTAAAGCAAACGGTTTTAGTTCTTCAGGTAATCTATCGTAACTTTCTGTGGCAGAGGGAACCACCGAAGGTTGTCCGAGCAGCTCCATTATTTCCATGCCCTTATCTTGTGTCAGCAGAAATTTCAGAAAAGCCGTGGCAACTGTTTTATTCGGTGCATCTTTTGGTATGGTAATTCCATAAACCATGGGTTCACCCCTTTGTGTAATTTTTTCGTTTGGTGTTTTCCCGTTTATTTCAGTGGAAACGGATTGGTACAATGTAAAGCAGGCCGGGTTTTTTAAATTGATTTCATCGGGGAGCAGGATGTAGTTCAGGTGGTGCTGTTCTGCCACCGAACGGTATAGAAAGATATAATCCACATTTCCTGTTTCAAGCAAGGCAATCAGGTCCGTTTCTTTAGGGCGGATATTGTTCTTGTTTTTTATTAATAGTTGATCGGCTAATGTGCTCTTTTTATAATATTTTTCCGCCAATTTAGAAACGAGCACTGCCCTGTAACCACAAGGGTCGGAATTGGGATCGGCACGGCCAATTTGAATGTTTTGGTCCAGCATGATTTGATACCAGTTGTCCTGGTTTATTTCATTGCTTCTTCTTGATTTTTCGGTGAAAACGATGGCCATTTCATTGGATGCGAACCTGATGTTCCAGTCGGCAAATTTTGGTATCAATAATTTGTCGATGATGGTATAATCGGCCGATGCCATAATATCACATGGTTTTTTCAGTTCAGTAATTTTACGGGCACATTCAACGCTGCCGGCAGCTTCCAACATCACGTTCACCTCGGGGTTTTCTTTAGTAAAGGCAGCGGTTATTTTTTTCATTGGAACGGATAAACTTCCTGCATGAAAAATAATCAGGTCGCCTGATAAAGAAGTACTCACACCATCGCTTCGGTTGGGAGTCCCCATCTGGGCCTGAACACAAAAAAGTGACCATAGGAGGACAATAAAGAGGCTTACCGTTTTCAACACATTTAAATTTAGCGATATGAAAATGATTTCATAACGACAAAAATATGAAATTTTTGTTGTATTTCAACCTTAGGGAGACCTACCTGCCGTAGGCAGGAATCCACAAGCAATACCCGCTTTTCCCTGAGTATCCCTATCTTTAGGGGTCAGGTCTCAGTTGTGCCTCCCTCGTCATGACAGTAAAGTTCTATACTATAATAGAGGTTTAAGTAGGTATAGAAAAAACAAAGGAAGCCACATCAACTTGTAACTTCCTCTTTCTTAAGTCTCCCCGACAGGGCTTCCCGATATCGTACCTCATCGGGATAAACTTCTCGCCCATGAGGTCACTAATAATATGTCTCCCCGACAGGGCTTCCCGATATCGTACCTCATCGGGATAAACTTCTCGCCCATGAGGTCACTAATAATATGTCTCCCCGACAGGGCTCGAACCTGTGGCCCGCTGATTAAGAGTCAGCTGCTCTACCAACTGAGCTACGGAGAGAACAATAAACATTCTCCATATCGAACAACCAGGGCTGCTCTACCTCCCGATGGCTATCGGGAGAGCTACGGAGAGAACAATAAACATTCTCCATATTGAACAACCGAGGCTGCTCTACCTCCCCCCGATAACTATCGGGGCTATCGGGAGAGCTACGGAGAGAAACGGCTGCAAAAGTAAATCTTTTTAAGCAATGCGCAAACCATTGACCTGGTTTTTTAGCAAAGGCATAGGTTGAACTGGTCATATCCAAAAATCGTATCTTTGCCACAGATTCACCTTGCTTGCAGCCATGGAAAAAAATGACCACCACCACAAGGCAGAAAGTGCACTTAAAGTGAACGAAGGTATTGAACAACCTGCGTCTATTAACCCCATGCTTGAAAATGAGATGATCCGTTTCCGGAAAAACAGGCCATCGGTTAAGGATTTTCTGTCAGGCATCAGGGCTGGTAATCGCAACCTGCTTGGGCAGGCCATTACACAGATTGAAAGTGCCAGGTCTGAAGATCAGGTTATGGCCACCGAACTCATTAACGCCTGCCTGCCATTTTCAGGTAAATCCATCCGAATTGGAATCACCGGTGTGCCGGGGGTAGGCAAAAGCACCTTTATCGAAACCTTCGGGTTGTATTTAATTGGTTTGGGGAAAAAGGTAGCCGTATTGGCCATCGATCCCAGCAGTACGCGCACAAAGGGAAGCATTCTTGGTGATAAAACCCGGATGGAGGAACTCAGCGTTCATACCGACGCCTTTATCCGTCCTTCTGCCAGTTCAGGAACGCTTGGGGGAGTTACCCGGTCGACCCGTGAGGCGCTGATCTTGTGCGAAGCCGCCGGATTTGATGTGATATTAATTGAAACGGTGGGCGTGGGTCAATCAGAAACGGCGGTATCGCGATTGGTCGATTTTTTTATGCTGCTCATGCTTGCCGGTGGAGGCGATGAGCTTCAAGGCATCAAACGAGGGATCATGGAGATGGCCGACTTAATCGTGATCAACAAAGCAGACGGCGATAACATGCTAAAAGCCAATTTAGCTAAAAGGGAATACGAAAATGCACTCCACCTGTTTCCACCGCTTGCCAATGGTTGGATACCGAAAACAGTTACCGCTTCGGCCCTGAAAAATATTGGAATTGAAAATACCTGGAACATCGTGGATGAATTTGTAAACCAAACTTCAACCAATGGGTATTTCCAAAAAAATCGCCACGAACAATCTAAACATATCCTAAGGGAAACTATTTCCCATGCTTTAAACAACCACTTTTTCAATAATGAACTGATGACAAAGCGGTTGTTATTTTTGGAACAACAGGTGATTGCCGACAAGATGAACCCTTATCAGGCAGCTCATCAACTGTTGGAAGAATATTTTCATCTTGGATAACCCGTTCAGAAAAGATACTTCGGTGTTTATAAGGTGAATATTTCTAGATTTGCACCCGTTTTTCTTTAGGATTGCTTAATTTTATCTTTTTAATGATCAGCTAATGAATATTATCATTGCAGGTGACGGGGAAGTTGGATTTTATCTTGCCAAAGCGCTGGTTGATTCAAACCACAACATCACCATTGTTGACCCGCATGAAGAGTTGTTGAAAATGATTGAAACCCATGCGGATTTAATGACAATCGTTGGCGAATCAAATTCTGTTTCTATTTTGAAACAGGCCAATGTATCGAAAGCCGATTTGGTGATTTCGGTGTTGCACGATGAATACATCAATATTCTCACGGCCATTTTGGCGAAAAAACTGGGTGCTAAACAGACCATCGCCCGTGTAAATACCCTCGAAAATGTGAGCGAGGAAAACAAAAAAATCTATGATGAATTGGGTGTTGATTTTTTAATTTCACCCGAGGACATCGCGGGTCATGAGGTGATCAACTTGCTACAACAACCTGCCGCTACCGAGATATTTGAATTGTCGGGAGGCAGCCTGTCGGTGTTTTTAATTCGGATTGAACCCGATGCCCCGGTTGTTAACAAATCGCTGAACGACATTGCCCTTGAGCACCAATTGCTTAATTTTCGTGCTGTCGTTATTCACCGCAATGGCAAAACCTTTATTCCAACCGGCGACACCGTTTTCTTTCCCAACGATCTGGTTTACGTCATTACCAAACCTGAAGCCATCCAGAACCTGCTTAAAATGGGCGGGAAGAGAAAATTAGAGATCAATAACATCATGATTGTTGGTGGCGGTCGGGTAGGGAAAGTGATCGCCAAACGACTGGAGAATGAGCTGAATATCAAGCTTATTGAACAGGACCGCGATCGTTGCATGAAACTCAGCGACATCCTGGAAGATACCTTGCTTGTTAATGGCGATGCCCGCGATATCACCCTGCTTGAAGACGAGGGCATAGAAGGGGTGGACGCGTTTATTGCCGTGACAAACAGTTCCGAAACCAATATACTCACCTGTCTTCATGCCAAAAAATTCGGGGTAAAGAAAACCATTGCACTGGTCGAAAACCTGGATTACATCGAGATTTCCCAAAATATTGGAATCGATACCATCATCAATAAAAAGTTGAGTGCCGCCAGTTATATTATCCGGCACAGCATGGGCGATGAAGTCGCTTCACTAAAGTGTTTAAGCGGGATTACCTCCGATGTCGTAGAGCTGGTAGCCAAGGCAGGTTCCCCAATAACAAAATGCAAAATCCGCGATTTGCACATGCCCGAAGGAACCATCATAGGGGGTATTATCCGTGGTAAGGAGTCGTTTATTGCTGTTGGCAATTTTCAAGTTCTGGAAAACGACAGGGTGGTGGTCTTTGCTAGTCCTTACATCAGCCAGAAGTTAGAAAAATTGTTTTTAAAAACCCATTTTGGATTTTAATTGACTATCATGCCAACACGCCACATCATACATTATTCCATTGTCATGAAGGTGATGAGCTTTCTGTTGATCGTGGAGGCTCTGTTTATGCTAAGCGGCCTGCCATTTGCATGGTACTATGACGAAAGCATCTGGCCCATCACCTTTTCGGCACTGATTACCGGCTTTATTGGCGGAATTGGGTGGGTAGCTCATAGGAAAAAAGACCGCAACAGTATTGGTAAACGCGAGGGCTATCTGATCGTTGCGCTGACCTGGATCGTCATATCGCTGTTTGGCACCCTGCCTTTTTTGCTTAGCGGCACTATCCCGAATTTTACGGATGCATTTTTTGAAACCATCTCCGGCTTTACCACTACCGGAGCTTCCATATTAACAGATATCGAAGTCCTGCCTAAAAACATCCTCTATTGGCGTGCCATGACCCATTGGATTGGTGGCATGGGAATCATCGTGCTGACGGTGGCCATTCTTCCTTTTTTGGGCATTGGCGGACTTCAGCTGATGATTGCCGAAATGCCCGGCATCACTCCCGACAAACTTCATCCCCGCATCACCTCAACAGCCAAGCGGTTATGGGGAATTTATGTGGGATTTACACTGATAGAGGTATTGTTGCTGTGGGCTGGGGAGATGGACTTTTTTGATTCGGTATGCCATTCATTTGCCACCATGGCTACCGGGGGTTTTTCCACTAAAAACAGCAGTATCATCGGTTTTAGTGCTTATTCACAATATGTGATCATCGTGTTTATGTTTTTAGCAGGTACCAATTTTACCCTGCATTACTTTTTTATTAACCGTAAGTTTAGCAAAGTGTTTTCGAATCAGGAATACCGGATGTATTTTTGGTTGGTGGCATTGGTAACTGTTTTTATTGCTGTTGGACTGCTGGTTGATGGAATGCCCGATGTAGAAAAGGCTTTTCGGGATACACTGTTTACGGTGGTCTCCATCGTCACCACCACAGGATTTGTTACGGCCAATTATTATTCCTGGCCGTCTTATTTGTGGATGTTGATTTTTGCCCTGATGTTTATCGGGGGAAGTGCCGGTTCTACAGGAGGTGGTGTTAAAATTATCAGACACTTGTTGTTAATACGAAATTCATGGCAGGAGCTGAAGCGATCGATTCATCCCCAGGCCATTATTCCTGTTAAATACAACGGAAAATCCGTTTCACAACAAATGATTTTTAACGTAATGGCTTTCTTTCTGATGTACGTGTTGGTTTTTTCGGCAGGTACCATCCTGTTGTCGTTGCTGGGAGTTGATTTTGAAACCGCTGTCGGTGCATCCATTGCCTCTCTTGGCAACATTGGTCCCGGAATAGGACATGTGGGACCTATAGATAACTACGCGTTTTTTACTGACACGGCCAAATGGGTACTTTCGTTTTTAATGTTGTTGGGACGACTGGAATTGTTCACCATCCTCATCGTGATTTCCCCGGCTTTCTGGAGAAGATAAACTACTTGCTGTTTTCGCTGAAAAGCATCAGGTAAGCTTTTATAAAAGCATCCAGATCGCCATCCAGCACATCCAGTACATTGCTCGATTCCAGACCGGTACGCACGTCTTTTATCAACTTGTACGGGTGTAGTGTGTAGGATCGTATTTGTGAGCCCCATTCAATTTTCTTTTTGTTTCCCTCAATCACGTCGATGGCTTCCTGCTTTTTGCGCATCTCAATTTCATAGAGCTGCGAGCGGAGCATCTGCAGGGCTTTTTCGCGGTTTTGTCCCTGTGAACGGGTTTCCTGGCATTCGATCACCAAACCCGAGGGTTCGTGCCGCAACCTGACTGCCGTTTCAACCTTGTTTACATTTTGTCCACCCGGTCCGCTTGAGCGAAAAGTGTCCCAGCTGATGTCGGCCGGATTTACCTGGATGTTGATGGTATCATCGATTACCGGATACACATACACAGACGCAAAGCTGGTATGGCGGCGGTTGGCGGAATCGAAGGGTGACAATCGTACGAGGCGGTGGACGCCATTTTCGCCTTTCAGGTATCCAAAGGCATATTCTCCCTCAATCTGCAGGGTGACGGATTTAATTCCGGCAATGTCGCCTTCCTGGTATTCCAGTTCTTTTACTTTGAACTTGTTGCGTTCAGCGTAGCGGAGGTACATACGCATGAGCATTTCTGCCCAATCCTGGCTTTCGGTTCCCCCTGCACCCGGATTGATTTTCAGAATGGCGTCAAACGCATCTTCTTTGTTGCTGAGCATTTGAAGGAACTCCAGGTCGTCAATGCGAGTTTCCAGTAAATGATACTGAGCGTCCAACTCTTCCTGGGTAGATTCGCCTTCTACGTAAAATTCATGCAGTACATTCAGGTCGTTGTAGGTTTCCTCCGCCTGGGAGTAAGACTCTATCCATCGCTTTTTGTCCTTTATCTTTTTAAGTATTTGTTCGGCATTCTTTGAGTCGTTCCAAAAGTCAGGCGATTGGGTTTTTTCCTCCTCTTCTTCAATCTCTATTTTTTTGAGGTCCACTTCAAAGGTACCTCCTTAAGGCATCGAGCCTTTCTGCAAGTACTTTCTTGCCATCTGTTGTAAACATAGGGTGTCATTTTTTGCAAAAGTAGCCATTTGGTTACAACGGCCAACATCAAATCGACTATATCTCACCCCGCACGACTTTCCAGGCCAGTGATGGCTGAAATCCCTTTTGCTGTGCATAGGCTACGAGCTTGGCCTGTTCATTAAAGCTGAGTGCTTCAGTAGTTCTTTTTGAGGAGATTACAGCCTTTAGTATGTTGAGATATTCCTCTTCATCCAGCGAATTGATGGCCATTTGAATGTATAAATCAAGAACTTGTTTTTGATGAAGGGCAAAGATGATTTTGTTTTTTCCCCACTTGTTGTGGCGCAGTTTTCCAAGTGCAAACGCCATGGCATAACGCTCTTCGTCAAGATAGTTTTCTTTTTCGAGTGTTTGAAGGATTTTCATGGCAATGGTTTCCGAAACTTTCCAACTATCCAGTTTCGCCTTGATGTCAAAAAGACAACGTTCCTGATAGGCGCAGTAATTTTTTGCCTTTTCGAGTAAATATAAATGTTCGGGACTCATCGGTTAATTTTTTTACTAAAGTAAAAAGAAATTCAGGGAGTTAGTTGCCAGATTAGAACTTTTTATATCAGAATTATTGCACCCGAATTTTTATTTTGAGAAGTTGTGCAGTAAACTACACTTTAAAGAGAAAATATGGTGAAATAGCTGAAAAATTATCTTTATGTGCACTAAAATGCACTATTTGATTTAAATCTTATTTTTTATCAAGATATTCTGAACCTTATGTCTGGTCAATCACATTTGGTAGAAAAGTTGACAAGGTTTTCGTATTTGGATGAAAAAACAAAAATAAACTACTGGCAATCATCTCAAAGACGATTAAAACAATGGATGTCCTTTTAACATGTTCATTGTAAATGAATAAAAGTGAATAGAATCAATCCATTGCAGTCTGGCTTTAGCCTACTGCAACAAAAACCTTCTGTTTTATGCAATGACCCGGGATTAAAATCCAGGGTTACAGGATCGGCCATGCCTGTCCTGATTGCGATCGGGATTCGGGTACCTCATTAGTAATAAATGCCTGGAAATTAGGGAATGTATCTGATCGACTTGCAGTCGGATAAATCCGGCTGCAATGGATGTCCTTTTAACATGTTCATTGTAAATGAATAAAACTGAATAGAATCAATCCATTGCAGTCTGGCTTTAGCCGACTGCAACAAAAACCTTCTGTTTAAGTAATGTATCTGAGGCACCCGGGATTGAAATCCCGGGTTACAGGATCGGCCATGCCT
>Ga0210046_1001020_pt1 | contig 23195 bp, 26 predicted proteins | sample CryGeyCG2114_250_FD_185461 | JGI IMG/M metagenome (GOLD analysis project Ga0210046, IMG submission 185461) | Groundwater microbial communities from aquifer - Crystal Geyser CG18_big_fil_WC_8/21/14_2.50 (SPAdes) (version 2) | ecosystem: Environmental > Aquatic > Deep subsurface > Groundwater ... | reverse complement strand
AAAACATTCATCCATTCATTAGTTTTTTAGTCATTTAATATTCTTGCCTGCCTGCGGCGGGCAGGCCATTTTGCACAGTCCGCCTCCGGCGGATTACTAACTATCTAAAAATAAAAATCCGCAGCACAGAATAATATTCTGCGCTACGGAAATTAATAAAATCTTAGAAAGCGTAACTTGCAGAGATGTAAGCCAACGTAGCTTTTCCACCACCGATATTATTTAAACCTTGTCTTAAAATTTCTTCATTAACGGTTGCGTCCAAACCAAATTGACCAAAGCGCAAACCAATACCCAGAGTTGCGCCGTCATTAACGCCAAAAGAAGTTCTTTTGTATTCTTCTGTTTGAGTGTCAGAAACTGCATTTTGCCATGTATCGTTTGTAGTTGAAGCAACGTAACCAAAACGGGCGATAAGCCAATCAGTTAAATTCCATTCAGCCCCAAGATTCCACGCCGGGAAAGTAAATGTTGAATTTGCTTCTTCAGCGCTAACATTTGGGATCGAAGGATTTGTCGTGCTTGTGTAATTGAAAGATGGTCCGCCGGCTAATAAGAAATCTCCCTGGCGGTAATTTACACCTACCCCCACTCCTAACATTGTAGAGGAGGGAAGATCACTGTTTCTACCATTGAAATCAAGAGTACCAGAAACAGTTCCAAAATTAACAAGAGGAACTAAGGTTATTTTGGGAGTAATTTTATAAAATGCCCGTGCATCAACCATTAACAAAGTGTTCGATGCTGAGGTTTTGCTTCCGGCTCCCGGTGCATAAGTCGCGCTTGGAAAAATAAGTGAAGCATCAACATCAACATCAAGATCTTTATTCACTTCAAGAATTAAACCTGCATTTAATCCGAACTGAGAAGCAGAGCCTTCGTCGCCGATTCCGGATGCAGGGGTTGACCTATTAATTGTAGAAGCATACGCAACTCCAAGGCCCAAAACCATTTTGTTCAATTGATATGACCCGAATAATTCCAGGTTATTATCTAACGGAACAACTGCATTTGGACCCTCAAATCTGTTCACTGCAGAAACAACGTTTGCGGGATCTAATAATCCAATTGACTGCGACTGAAAATCTTTCCGGGTAAGTAAACCTCCAATAGTAATTACCGGAGTAATTTTTAGAGAAAAACCTGCAAATTGCCCCACTCCGTTATTATCAGAGAGTGCGCTTGAGCCTAAATCTCCCCAAAGGAAATTTTGATAATAGGCTGCATAAGCGGGATTTGTTTTCATATCTTCAGGATCAACAACAAATGGGTTATTGCCAAGACTTTGAATTCTTGCATAACCGCCTGACCGATCAAAACTTTGCCGGTCTGGGTCATTCTCTTGAGCTAATGAAAGAAAGGAAACGAAAAGAAGGAATGAAAAAAAGAACTTAACCATTTTGTTCTCCGGTTTTTATTTGGGAATTTTGACTTAGTAAATCACCTACGCAGGAGTCAGAATAATGATCTTACTCTTAATCGGATTAAAAAATTGAGTGAGATTATTATCCCGAGCAAAATTAAGAATTTCATGTGTAAGGTAACTTAGTTAAAAAATTTTACGAACCTAACTTAACCGAAGCGTCAAAGAAAGTCAAACACAAATCACTATTGAATCTGGTTTAACCCATCCTGTGCAAGTTTTGCGACTTCAGAATTTGGGCGCTTGGCAATAATTTCTTTCCAGATTTTTTTAGCTTTCGCATTATCCCCTTTTGTAGCGGCAATAGCGCCAAGATTAAAAAATGCTTGAAAATTGTTTTTATCTAACGAATAAGCTTTGGAAATATATGCTTCGGCTTTGTTTAAATCTTGTTGCATATAAAAAACATAGCCAAGAGATTGCAGAATGTCGGTACGTTTAGGATCTTTTCTTAGAATCATTTCGTAGTATTTTACTGCTTCGGCTTGTCCATGACCCTCAGCAAGAAAATCGGCATATTGTCTGACTTTGGCGGTATCGTTTGGATTTTTTTCAACTTCAACTTTAAGAGATTCCATCCTCTTTTTTACGCCGGAGATAACGTTCTCTTTTGATGGGGGAGTTTCTTTTCCCATATTTTTATGAATATCATCATCGGGGAGTGTTTCGGAAACAATCGGACCGGTTTGTGCCTTAGGTTCAGCGCTTTTCTTTGAAGAAAAGTCGGTAGAAAAAATAATAATAATTACTACTGCAAGAATTATTATTGCCGGATAAACTACTATTGGTGAAAGTTTGAATTTCATATACTTCTTATCGTTTATAATGTAACTTCGTACAAAGTATTGTACTTAGTTGAATTCGGTACTTTAAAATCTTCTATTTTTGAAATAAGGATATCAACCCGTTCGTTTTCCGAATCATCGAAATTATCGAACGCTTCTTTTGAAGAGAATTGATAAACTTCTTGAAAATAATTTTTCGTTTTTCCTTCGAATAAGGAATAACTCTCTAACCCGTCAGCCTTTAATAATGATTTTAACTCTTTAATTGAATTAATAAATTCCTCTCTTTTATTATCCTGAACCTCGTACTGAATTGAAAATATAACTTTATCCATTGTGTCTCCACTATTTTGTTAGCACGTAAGCTCACCGGTAAAATTTATTTTTGCTGGTCCGGTAAGCGAAACATTTTTAATTAATGTACCTTCAGCCGAAAAATCGACGATTAATTTATCTCCTCCCCTTGTCACCAGAGTTAGAGGGGGTGGAATTTGTTTTTGTAAATAAGTAACTATTGCCGATGCCGCTGATCCGGTTCCGCAAGCTAAAGTTTCATCTTCAACGCCGCGTTCGTAAGTACGGATGTAAATTATCGAATTCCGTATTTCTAAAAAATTTACATTCGTTCCCGCAGGGGCAAAATCGTTTAAATAGCGAACTTCTTTTCCAAAACTGTAAACCGGGAAGTCCTCTATTGATGCAAACTGTCCGCCTAAGTAAAATTCCTTTAAAGTCGGATCATCAAGATAAAAAACAACATGGGGCGAACCGGTATTTATAAAATTTGTGTTAATCTCTTTACCGGATACTTTAACAACAAAATTTTCCTTCAAAGAATCGGGATTGTTCAAATTAAATCTTATCAATCCGTGATCTAAAACTTTGCCGGAGAACTGAACTCCGTTCGATAAAAATTTTACTGTTTTGTCCCTCGAAATGCCGAAAGTATCAGCAAATTGAATAGCGCATCTTGCGCCGTTCCCACAAAGAGTTCCGGTAGTTCCGTCGGCATTAAAATATTCCATTTCAAAATCGTGTGCCTCACTTTTAGCAACGGTAATTACACCGTCAGCGCCAATTCCGAATCTTCTATCACACAATTTCTTTATTAAAGAGGATGAAAACTGTAAACCGGCGACTTCATCTTTGTTGAAAACGATGAAATCATTCCCTGCGCCATTCATCTTTACAAAAGAATATTTTTTCATACGGTACAATTTAGGTGAATCTTGTTTTTTATTCAAGGAAAATGTGACAGGATTGGTGAAAGAAGGAAAGATTTTTGGAGAAAAGTCTAAACTAGAAAGACAATATTTCGAAAAATGATGGCACTACTTCTTTTTGTAGGAATCTTTACGGTTTACAATTCTCGCAACAAAAATCGTATTGTCCATATTATCAAAAAGGATACGATAATCACCCACTCTCATTCGAAATGCATGATCGAAGTTCACTAATCGTTTCAAGTTTGGAACATTTGGAAAATTTTCTAAGGAAAAGAGAGCCAAAACAATTCTTTGTTTAATGGAAGGATGAATTTTTTCAAGGTCTTTTATTGCTGATTTTCGAAGCTCAACCTTCATTCTTAAAATATTCCCTCAAGGAAACCGATTTTTCGCTTCTGGTTTTTTTTACTAATGCAAAATCAACTAAATCTTCTATATCAATATTTAGCTTTTCAACTTTTTCAAGAGCTTTTAATTTCTTCTGCATCTTTTTGTAATCATCGATAGGGACAATTACCTTGATATTTTTCCCTTGTGCGGTGCTGATATATTCCATAATAACTCTTCCAAAAATTTAATTTCGAACATCGAACAAAAAATACAGAATGTTAAAGTTTTTCGCATTCTACATTCTGTATTCTTTGTTCAATATTCATTATTCCATATAATATCCGGTATTACCAGATATTGAAGTGGAGGTGGCGGGAGTCGAACCCGCGTCCGAAACTAAGACTCAATAAACTTCTACACACATAGTTTATTTCTGATAGATTTAAAGGTGCGGAATAAACAAACTTCCCGATAAATCTGTTTGATTAAGATTTGCCTTGCCGCCTCAAACACTCGGCTTGGCTATCGTATCTAAACGACGTTCTTTTGTAAACCGATACGAGAACTTACAAAGAACGGCTGCTTAACTAATTAAGCAGCGAGGGCGTAGTTATATTCGCCAGTTAAGGTTTATTTACCAGCCGTTTAACGTGTCTGCCGGAGAAACACGATGCGCAATTTATTGCTTCGTTAATCCCGTCGAAGCCAAATTCACCCCCAATGGGGGAATTGTCTAAATGGGTTTTTCCCATTTTTGATCGGGGATTCCAGATGCTTTGTTTTCGATCCTGGAAAGAACGAACAAAAGGTCTGAAATTCTGTTCACAAAAATAACGATTTTTTGGTTGATTTCCTCTTGCTGCGCCAATACTACAATTTCACGTTCGGCACGCCGGCAAATTGTCCGGGCTAAATGAAGTTGAGCTGCTGATTTTGAGCCTCCGGGAAGAATAAAAAAACGAATCTCTTCCAACTGAGACTCAAAAAAATCAATCGCTTTTTCTGATCCGGAAATATCATCTTCCGATACTCGCGGGATAGAAATATTTTTTGATTCGACTTCCAGTGGAGTTGCTAAATCAGCGCCAAGCGTAAAAAGTTGATTTTGTAATTTCCATAGAACGGATTTTACCTCTTCGTCTATCGCATTACAAAGAGCAACACCAATTGCCGCATTTAATTCATCAACCGTTCCATACGCATTGATGCGGGCAGAAGATTTTTGCACTCTTTTTCCGCCGAAAAGTCCTGTTTGTCCCTTATCACCGGTTTTAGTATAAATTTTCACTTTAAATTAGTCTTTGAATGGCAACGAATGAACCGTAACAGAAACTTCTACCTTAGAATTTTTCCCGATTGCCTTAAGCGCATTTTCCCCATCAATAAAATCTTTTTTTAGATAACCCAATCCGATTCTTTTTTGAAGTGATGGTGAAAATACTGAAGAAGTTATTACCCCAATTTCATTGAGTTCGTTATCTACAAGAAGAAATTCTTTTTCAGTAACTTCAGAATTGCTAAGTACAAATCCGCAAAAATATTTCTGAACTTTATCATAAGTTGCAAGTCTCGCAATCACTTCCTGCCCGATATAACAACCTTTAGTAAAACTAACATCATCTAACAGCTTCGCTTCGTGCGGATTGTAGTGATCGTTCAATTCTCTTTCAGACGGAATACCTCTTTCAATTCGATAGATTTCGTAGGCATCTTCACCAACGAATCCAAAGTCAAATATTCCTTTATTCATCCGGGCATATTGAAGAAGTTTTACAGCGTCAGGTTGCCGGGCAACAAGATAAAAACTTTCTATTCCGGAAACGGAAATATTCGGTGTCACATAAAACGAGAAATCTTCGAGCGTCAACATACGAATTTCATTTCCCTGTAACTCTTTACATTGTTCGCCACATAAAAGAGTCATAAACGATCTTGCTTGCGGACCAAAAATTTCAAAAACCGAGTGATGATCGGCAGCATTTTGGACTTTGACATCATCCATAATGATGTAACGATTAATCCATAAAAAAAGTTTTTGTTGTGTTCCGCTATTCCCGATGAGAAGTTGTTTGTCCCCGAAATTTAATACGGAAACTCTATCAAGAATTCTTCCTTTTTCGTTCGTGAAAATCGTTTTTTTGAAGTGATTAGCCGGTAAAGTTTTTAAATCATTCGTAGTTATACGGTGAAGAAAATCAAGCGCGTCGTTTCCTTGCATTTCGAGAAGAGCTGCAGGAAGTAATCTACAACCAACTCCTTGAGTAAGTATTCTATATTCTTCTTTTTCAGATGAATACTTATAAAAGTGAGCTTCACCGTTTCTCTGTTCAGGAAGAAATCCTAAAGTTTCAAAATATGTTCGAACTAATGAAGTTTCAGGATGTTCAAAATTAGCCAAAAAAATCTCCGTTAAATCTATTTAATAATATCTAAACTGTTTTGGGTTTCGTGTGTTAAAATAGCACGTATCTTTCCAAATAAATGTTACAGAATCCAATACCGTGATTCTTTCCCCTGTATCAAGATATTTAAATTCAATGTAATCGGGGTATTTGTCTCCGTTTGCATCAGTCATTATTCTTTTAAAATTAATGCCCTCATACGTTAAAAGAAGATGTGGTTTTTTCAACATACCGTCAACAAAAAAGAAATTGTAGTCAAAATGTCCAATCCCTTGTGCGTAGTGAAAATTGGCTTTTACATAGGGCATCTTTTTCTTCTCCCATTTTTCCAGGGTCAAATTGTTGAAACCGCCGTGACTTGGGATTCCAGCCTCCCAAAGTGTATCGAAAGTATTTTCTTTTTCGTTCCCTTTGAACAGCGTTAGATAGAAAAATGCAGTACCGAGCTCCGTGCTGTCCAAATCAATATAACTCGCATCGTATCCAACGATGTTTTTCATCTCAATTAACCGTGGATCGTGTGACCATGATTTGGCAATTATCCCGAAGACATATTGTCCTTCGTTATTTTTTTGATAAATGACTGCCGACTTAGGGATATTATAAGTAAATGTACGATCAAAATCTACAAGATATGTTCCTTCGGGATAATTTGCCAAGACATACTCCATGAGTGCAATCGTATCACACGCGAATCTCACGGTAGCTAATTTTTTACGCTCTTGAATGTTGTACTCCTGGATGCTCATGTCCCTTTGTGTATCTTTTGATACATCATAATTATCTGCCTCAGTATCTCCAACTTTTGAACCCTTATCAACTTTATCGCTGCATCCTCCAGCAGTAAATGCGAAGATGCTCAATAAAAGGAAAAGAGAGAAAACTATTTTATTCATAAGGAGCTCCGGGCTTTACATCTATTTTATTTTGAATATTCTTCAAAAAAATATGCTGAACTCTGAATACCCAATTGAAAATGAGTTAAGCTAAAATGTTCGTTTGGTGAATGAAGATTTTCGGAATTCAAACCGAAACCCATTAGTACTGACGGCGCTTTTAATATCCGTTGAAATGTCGCAACCACAGGAATACTTCCGCCTTCGCGCATGAAGACAGTTTTTTTGTTAAAAGCTTTCTCCATTGAGACCGCAGCAGCCTTCACTGCTTTGCCCGTTAAAGGGGAAAGTGTAGGATAGGCGCCATGTAAATTTGATATTATTACTTTAACAGATTTAGGAGCGAGCGATTTTATATACTTCGTAAAACTTTTAGCAATTTTTTTTGGATCTTGATTTGGAACTAACCGCATACTGATCTTCGCTGAAGCTTTCGACGCAATTACTGTTTTGGCTCCCTTGCCGGTAAACCCGCCAATAATTCCATTACAATCAAGCGTCGGACGAACCCAAAGCCTCTCAAGAGTCGAGAATTTTGATTCTCCTGCTAACTCTTGAACACCTAATTCTTTTGCAAATTTTTTATCGGAAAAATTAAAAAGTTCAAAATTCTTTTTTTCCTCTTTTGACAAGGGCAAAACATCATCATAAAAATTGGGAATAGTAACTCTCCCCTTCTTATCGTGGAGTTTTGCAATTATTTCTGCGAGCACATTAATAGGATTAGCAACTGCGCCGCCAAAAGAACCCGAATGTAAATCCTTCCCTGGACCGGCAACTTCAACTTCCATATAAGCTAAACCACGCAACCCATAAGTGATTGTAGGAAGACCTGCTTCATACAATGAAGTATCGGAGATCAAAACGGCGTCACATTTAAGCAAGTCTTTATGCTGTTGAATAAATCCTTCCAAATGTTCACTCCCAATCTCTTCCTCACCTTCAATAATAAATTTTATATTTAAGGGAAGACTCCCTTTAACTTTAAAAAATGCCTCAACACTCTTGATGTGAATGAACATCTGACCTTTGTCGTCAGTAGCACCGCGCGCGAAAATATTATCGCCCTTTATTGTTGGTTCAAACGGAGGAGTGTTCCATAACTCAACCGGATCAACGGGTTGAACATCGTAATGTCCATAAATTAAAACTGTTGGTTTTCCCGGAGCGCCAAGCCATTCACCATATACAATTGGGTGACCTTCAGTTGGGAAAATTTCAACACGGCTCATTCCGGCTTGCTGTAATTTATCCGCCACAAACGCAGCACAATGTTTCATGTCTTCTTTATTTTCTGGTAAAGTGCTGATGCTTGGAATTCGTAAAAATGTCTTTAATTCTTCAACGTAAAGATTTTGGTTGCTTTGAATAAACTGTATAATCGGTTCCAATCGAGAATCCCTTTCGTATTAAATGATTACTTTGTATTTATAAATAATAGGAGTGAACTGAGTAAAATTTGCGCGTGTTAGGGTATCCAGGTTTTCTAACGTTGCTGTTGAAGGGATGAAAACCTTTTTCCATGGATCATCAACTAAATAAAGATTGGCGTTGTTATCCATCGTTATTGATTCCAATGCCGCCCCGTAGTTGTAATCTTTGTAATTTGGAATAATTCCTTTTGCATCATAATAGGTAAGTTCTGAGATATCAAGTTTTTCGTTCAATTTAATTCTGAAAATTTTTGCATTGTTTCGATCAATTCCCCAAAGTGTATTGTTCCCTTCGCAAAAGAGTCCGCAAATAGTCTGGATTTTGTAATTCCGGGTATTCAGTTGTTTAATTATTCTCTTGCTCGCCTTATCAACAATAAAGATCATAGAGCAATCGGAAAAAATTGACTTATGCTCAAACCCTTCCAAACCAAGAAATAAATATTTTTCCGATACTGCTAATCCCTCATACCCGATATTATTCCCAATATATTTTAGAAATAGTTTTTTTGGTTCGATCTGAATTTTTTTAAAACTTACGATCGTATCAGCAAAAAAATTATTCCCGGAAAATTTCAATTGGTAAATACCAACATACTCTTTAATTGATGGTACATTCCCTTCAATTGAAACGAAAACATCACCGGTAAATTTGTCATAAGCTATTTCCTCAAAATCTTTCTTCGGGAATTTTGCCAGATAATTTTGAACCGCCCCGGAAAAAACAAGTTTTTTAAGATTAAAAATTGTATCCCGCGCAATGCTCAACCGCCAAAGGTCTCCAATATCATCAGCAAGAAGAAAAATTTTTTTACCTTCATCTTCCTTTAAGAAGGTGATACCGCTGGTTTGATCAGTACGTACACTATCTGCGGTAAGCCAGCGGGGGAAATTTTTATCCGGTTTTAACGGTATTTCCGCCCCCACCGAAAGTAAGAGATGCAAACTTCCAAAAAATAAAATTAGTACGATGAAACTGCTGATAATTTTCATAATGATGGTTCAAATCTAATCAATTCAAAAGAGATTCAAAAGAGATTCAAAAGAATCATGTAAAACGTAGCGGCGTTTGCCAACCTTTGAAATGCTTCCTATATTTGTTTCGTGATTTTATTCAGATACATATTACGCAGCCATGCAGCACCGTTTCTCTTTTCTATAACCACGCTTATGTTCATTTTTCTTTTTCAATTTTTGATGAAGTTTGCAGATAAACTCGTTGGAAAAGGATTGGACACCTGGATTGTTGTGCAGTTGATTATGTACAACTTAGCGTGGATGGTGGTCTTGGTCGTCCCTATGGCAGTATTGGTTGCTACGCTTATGGCATTTGGGGCGATGGCGCAGAATAATGAAATTACAATTATGAAATCGTCCGGTGTTAGCCTGTATAAAATGATTGCCGGTCCTTTGGCGGCGAGTGTGGTTGTAGGGGTTCTCTTAATATTTTTTAATAACGATGTCCTTCCCGATGCGAATCATCAAGCAAAAATTTTGATGATGGATATTCAGCAAAAGAAACCGACGCTTTCAATTGAACCGGGAGTTTTTTCACAGGAAGTTGAAAACTACGCAATTCTCGCTCGAACTATGGATCAGAATAAAAACAAAATGTTCGGCGTTACTATTTATGATTACACAAATCCATACAAAATAAACATAGTTACAGCTAATGAAGGACTTCTCTATTTCTCTAAAAACCAGACAAAATTGTTGATGGATTTACAGAATGGTGAGATCCATGAAAGCGGGGTTTCTGATACAAAGCTGTACAGAAAACTTCTCTTTACAAAACACCGTATTGCAATGGACGCACAACAATTTTCATTTCAGCAATCCGGTCCCGGCGTTTCGCGAAGTGACCGCGAACTTAGCGCTCCAGATATGCTTACGATTGTTGATAGTCTAAAACAGACACGGTTTCGATATTTCACTCATTTCCAAAAAACCACCAACAAGTTTTTTCTGGGTGATAGCTTTGCTGCCCCTCTTCAAGGTAAAATTCGTCAACCTAATGCGCTGAATGAAAATTACACTAATCTGATTGAACGGGTTAAAAACATAAAAAACGAAATACTTTCTTCGTTCCTCCAGGTTGATTTTGTTGATAAAGAAATTGACAAGTACATGGTTGAAATTCACAAAAAATATTCTATCCCCGCAGCTTGTATCATTTTTATTTTGCTCGGCGCTCCGCTTGGGGTAATAACTCGAAAAGGAGGATTCGGGATGGCGGCAAGTGTTAGTCTTTTCTTCTTTTTGATTTATTGGGCTTCTCTTATCGGCGGAGAAAAACTTGCCGACCGAGGGTTTATGACTCCTTTCTGGGGCATGTGGAGCGCAAATATTTTAATGGGACTTGTCGGAATATTACTTACCAAGAAAGTCGCAAATGAGACGGTTACCCTCGATCTTTCATTCTTTAAAAAATTAATTCCAAAAGCATGGCAGCAGCCTGAAGATACTTCCGTATGAAAATAATAGACCGTTACGTTGTTAAACAATTTGTTCAGACAATCTTTTTTGCATTGCTCGCTTTCATCGCAATTTTTGTTATTGTTGATTTGATGGAAAATCTTGATGATTTTTTAGACCAAAACGTTGTCTCCCAAATTATTTTTCAATACTATATTTATTTTATCCCGGAAATTGTAAAATTGATCACTCCCGTTGCAGTGTTATTTGCCGGACTATTTACGGTGGGAAAAATGTCCAACACAAATGAATTAACCGCCATTAAAGCCGGTGGTGTGAACCTTTACAGATTTATGTTTCCGCTGATAATTGTTTCATTTTTAGTAAGTATGTTTTCCATTTACTTTGGAGGATATGTTGTACCAAAAGCAAATAAGGCTAAACTTGCGATCGAGATAAATTATTTAAAGAAAGGTTATTCGTTTTCCGGAAGTAATATTTTTTTTCAGGACACTAAGAATAAAATTGTAAATATTTCTTATTACGATGAAACCAACCTGATTGCCCATCGAGTAAGCGTTCAAGAATTTGGGAAAGACGATATTACCAAAATGATTAACCGGTTGGATGCTCAACAGTTGGTTTTCGACAGCACAAAAAATATGTGGATCGCAAAAGCAGGTTCGTACAGAATATTCGGCGCATTATCAGACACACTTACAAATTTTACTCAGAAAGAAATGCCTTCATTACAATTTAAACCGAATGAATTAGCCTTTAAACAGCAAAAGCCGGAACAGATGAATTTGGATGAACTGAAAACTCTGATCACAGATAAACAAAAAGCCGGTAATGATCCAACCTCGGTACAAATAGAATATTATTCGCGTTATTCGTTTGCGATGGCAAGTTTAGTGGTGGTGCTGTTCGGAATTCCGCTTTCGGCAAATAAGAGAAAAGGGGGATTAGCTCTTCACTTCGGTATAAATATTCTCATTACTTTTATTTATTTGGGATTGATGAAAATCATCCAGGCGTTCGGTAAAAACGGCACACTTGATCCGGTGCTAACCGCCTGGCTCGTAAACATTTTCTTTGTGATCGGTTCTCTCATAAATCTTTCGAGAGTTAAACAATAAGGTATTGAAACCAAGTTGAGCGTCTTGAAATTACAAATCGCTATCCGTCAATCCTTGTTCGTAATTCTTGTCCAAAGACAAAAATTTGGTTGAGGACATCAATCATCAAAACATATAAACTTGCCCTCTTTTCTTAAACCTTTACCTTCTTCTTTATCACCGCCGCAACAATTAACGACGTTATCGTTCCCATCATCAACGCTCCGAAGATACCTTGAAGGATATAACTTTTCAGATTGAAATAATCCTTCGCTTCCTGAGGAGACATCTTCCCAATTTTAATAGAATATCTTTGAAAGTCTGTGAAGAAATGAGGATTAATAAGAAAGTGAAAAATTAAAATCACCAGCGGACTAATTACCGCAACTACTACCGATACAAAAACACCTGCCAGAAGGGCTTTAAAAAAAGTTATTTCGCCGCCAACCTCGGTTCTCTTGGCGAGGATAGCATACACCATAATTATAATTGCAGGGATGGCAAAGAAATTTGTAATCACCGGATGCAGATTTATAAACGAAGTCTGCAATCCGAAAACAAATTCAAACAACAGCCAAAATAATTGTGCTGCCGAAAACAAAAGTCCAAATTTAATTTCCGTTTTCATACTTAAAGTTCCTAAAATATTAACTTATACGAAATTAAAAAACCGATAAACCAAATTTCATTGTAAAGACGAGGTACACTTCGTCTTTATGTTTAACATTTGTATTCCTAATTCCTAACCTGGACAAGCCAGAACCAATTTATCACATTAGAATGATTGAATGGCTGTATGGTTGAATGAAAAACATCCATCCATTCATTTTCATTCAGTCATTCTTTCGCTTTATTTACCATGTTACTATTCTGCCCAATATTACGCGAACTTTACTGATAAGGTACTACGTTTTTCCCAAGACCATGCTTGGGAAAAAAGCTAAAGGAAAAAATGAATAATGAATATCGAACAAGGAATTTCGAATGATGAAGTTGAACTGCTTATTGCTTTAACTTCGAAATTCATTATTTCTTGTTCATTATTCGATATTTAATTATCGTTAACATGTTATTACTAACGACTCTCTAAGAGCCTAATTAATTTCTATTCTTCATCGCTCCGGAGTTGTTCAAGCACACCAAAATCTTCAAGCGTTGTAGTATCGCCAACAACTGTTCCGCTTGTAGCTATTTCTCTTAAAAGCCGGCGCATAATTTTTCCGCTTCTGGTTTTTGGTAATCCATCGGAAAATCTTATTTCATCGGGTTTGGCAATATGCCCAATTTCTTGAGCAACATGATTCCGCAATTCTTCTTTTAAAAGAAGGGAAGGTACTTTTGTATTTTCCAGCGTAACGAATGCAACAATAGCGCTTCCTTTAATTTCATCGGGGCGGGCAACGACAGCAGCTTCCGCTACATCTCGATGACTGACAAGAGCGCTTTCTATTTCAGCAGTTCCCAAACGATGCCCGGCAACGTTAATTACATCATCAACTCTTCCCATTACCCAGAAATAACCGTCACTGTCTTTTCGCGCGCCGTCACCGGTAAAGTAATATCCTTTATAATCGCCGAAATATTGTTTTTTGAACCTCTGCTTATCGCCATAAATAGTTCTAAGCATTGAGGGCCAGGTATCTTTAATGATAAGAAATCCTCCAGAACCTGGAGGGACAGGTTTTCCTTTTCTATCAACTACTTCCGGAAGAACACCGAACATTGGCAGCGTACAAGAACCGGGTTTGGTGGGAGTAATTCCCGGCAGAGGTGAGATCATAATAGTTCCGGTTTCCGTCTGCCACCAGGTATCCACAATCGGGCATTTTGCTTTCCCGATAATTTTGTGGTACCACATCCAGGCTTCCGGATTTATCGGTTCGCCAACTGTACCCAACAAACGCAAACTTGATAAATTATGTTTTAACACCCATTGTTCACCCCAACGCATAAATGCGCGGATCGCGGTCGGCGCAGTATAAAAAATATTGATTTTATATTTATCAATGATCCGCCAGAATCTATCAGGCTCAGGATGATTCGGCGCGCCTTCATACATAACTGAAGTTGCACCATTCAACATTGGACCATATACCACGTACGTATGTCCGGTAACCCAGCCTATATCAGCAGTACACCAAAAGATGTCTTCATCTTTTAAATCGAAAACCATTTTAGATGTTAAATAAGCATTAACCATGTAACCGGCAGTTGTATGAAGAATTCCTTTTGGTTTTCCGGTTGTGCCTGAAGTGTATAGAATAAAAAGAGGATGCTCGGAATCTAAATGCTCAGCTTCGTTCTGATCATTTACCGATTGCATGATTTCATGCCACCAATGGTCGCGCCCGGGAGACATCGAAATATTTGAATCAGGGATTCTGCGGAAAACAACAACATTTTCTACGCTCGGGGTTCCTTCAATTGCCTTATCAACAGCGGGCTTCAGGTACACTAAACTACCGCGACGTAAAGCGGCGTCTTGTGTAATTACAAGTTTAGCTTGGGCATCGTTAATTCTATCTTTTAACGCTTCAGAGCTAAAACCTCCAAAGACAACAGTATGCACGGCGCCAATACGTGTGCAAGCCAAAATTGCAATTGCTAATTCGGGAACCATTCCCATATATACAGCAACGCAATCTCCTTTGCCAACACCTAATTGCTTCAAGACATTTGCAAACTTACAAACCTCGCGGAACATCACCTGGTAGGTAAGAATTCTGGTTTCACCAGGTTCACCCTCCCAAATAATTGCGGCTTTATTCCTGCGCCATGTAGTTAAATGGCGGTCAAGGCAATTGTAACTTAAATTCGTTTTGCCGCCAAGATACCATTTAGCGTTCGGCGGATTCCACTGTTTTACTTTTGTCCAGTATTTAAACCAATGCAGCTCACCGGCAACATCTCCCCAAAACTTTTCAGGGTTGAGGATAGATTCCTTATACATTTTTTTATACTGCGCCATTGATTTGATGTTGGCGTTTTTTGTAAACTCTTTGTTAGGTTGAAACACACGTTTTTCGTCCATCACGGAAGTGATATTTTCAGTGGACTGTACCTGAGAACTATTCTTCATTCCGGCTCCTCTTTGAAATAAATGAATTGCATTTCTAAAATAGAAATTGAAATGAAATAATCAAAGAAAGTTGAACTGATTTTTTAGGGAAATGGGAATTAAATTGAGGAAGTGTCAGTCTTCTTCGGAAGGTTTTAGGAATATTTCGTCCTCGGAGATAAAAACTTTGGAGCACAGCTCTCCCCTGAACTTCCCCTTTTGTTTACAATCGGAAAAATTGGCTTGCACTTTTTTCTTGCTTTTACTTTTTGCGGAAAAAGCAAAATTGTCTAAAGCTTTGTTGCATTCGGTGCAGAATTCTAGGGATAAATCCGGGATTACTGCTTCGCTTGTCTTTTTAGTTTTCATCGTTAACTCGTGGTGTAAAAATAATCGTAATGCTTGTAATATAAAAGTGAATGCGGAAACTATTTCATCACCGTTTTTTCGGCATTCCATTTTAAGATGTTTGTTATTATTACAAACACACAAACCGGTGATAAAGTTCAAAATATCTTTTCCTGAATTCAAGTGACCTATGACCAATGACTATTGACTATTTACCATTTTTCCCCTTTGTATAAATCAGAATGAAGTGTATTTTTGAATTGAAAATATTTATCGAGTCGAACACTTAAAAGACGGCTACGGTTTTCACAAATAAATAAGTTAGGACTTGACTCCGGCATCGGAGCAGATATCTATGCAAACAAAAAAGCATTTCCCCGTTTTTCCGTTTGATCTCTCAACCGGAATTCCAACTGTTTCAACTCGACTCATTTCAACACAGTTAAAAATTCAGATCGCTTCAAATACGAGGCAATCATGAAAACCGTGCAAGAATTTTCATCCATGAAGCTTGCCGGCAAAAAAATCTCTGTAGCAACTTGTTACGATCACTGGTCTGCATTAATCCTCGACGAAAGCGATGTTGACGCAGTGCTTGTTGGTGACAGCGCCGCAATGGTGATGCACGGATTTGATACGACTATAAACGCTGAACTTGAAATGATGAGCTATCATGTTGCCGCCGTAAAAAGAGGATTGAGGAATAAATTTCTCATCGCTGACCTTCCATTCTTAGCTCATAAAAAAGGTTTGGCATTTTTAACTAATGCTGTTGACACACTCATGAAAGCAGGGGCGCAAGCAGTTAAACTTGAAGGAGCTGAACAAAATATTGAAAACATTAAGTATTTAGTTTCTGCAGGGGTTCCGGTAATGGGTCATCTTGGTTTAACACCGCAATCGGTTCACAAACTCGGTGGAAATAAACTGCAAGGAAATGATACATCTTCTTCCGAACGGATTTTAAAAGACGCACAATCTCTTGAAGAAGCAGGTTGTTTTGCGATTGTTTTGGAAATGGTTCCTGCAACATTAGCCAAAACAATTACAGAAACTTTGGCAATTCCAACCATCGGAATTGGGGCAGGTAATCATACAAGTGGACAAGTTTTAGTGCTTCAAGATCTTTTGGGATGCTCAAAAGATTTCAATCCAAAATTCCTCCGCAAATATTTAGACGGTTTTTCTTTGATTAAATCGGCTTTGAACGCTTATAGCGCGGATGTAAAAGAGCAAAAATTTCCTTCGGAAAAGGAGAGTTACTAATGACGCGAGTTATCAAAACAGTTAAAGAGTGGAATGAACTTTATAAATCAGAAAATTTATCCGCGTCTCAACTTGGATTTGTGCCTACAATGGGAGCGCTGCATAGAGGACATGCTTCATTAATTGAAAAATCTGTTGCCGATAATCGCAAAACTGCCGTCTCGATATTTGTGAATCCAACACAATTCAACGATTCAAACGATCTTCAAAAATATCCAAAAACGTTTGAACAAGATTTTGCCATGTTGGAAGAATACAACGTTGATTATCTTTTCTTCACAAGTTATGAAGAACTCTATGCCGATAAGTTCGCTTATCAGGTTCATGAAAATTCATTCAGTAAAATTTTATGCGGCGCCTTCCGCAGTGGACACTTTGACGGCGTGTTGACCGTTGTACTAAAATTATTGAACATCATAAAACCGGGACGCGCTTATTTTGGTGAGAAAGATTATCAACAATATAAATTGGTAAAAGGAATGGCGGAAGCTTTTTTCTTGCAAACAGAAATAATTGCATGCCCGACTGTGCGCGATGAAGACGGACTTGCATTAAGCTCACGTAATTTATTGCTTTCTCCGGAAGAACGAGAATTTGCGCTCAACTTTCCACGATTGCTCAAAGCAAACAAATCATGTGATGAAATAAAATTTGAATTGGAGCAACTCGGTTTCAAGGTTGATTATATTGAAGAATACGACGGCAGATATCTCGGCGCCGTTTATGCCGGAAAGGTTAGGTTGATAGATAATGTCATATTATAAAATTCTTTTTAAGATTACCGGTTCTATAGCTGCATACAAAAGCGCTTATCTTATTTCAAAACTTGTACAAAACGGATTTGAAGTAAAAGTAGTTGCGACAGATTATGCACTAAAATTTGTCGGCAAGGCAACACTCGAAGGATTGACCGGAAATAAAGTCTTTACCGATTCTTTTGAAGAGGGAGAGATGATGAGTCATATCAATCTTAACAAGTGGGCTGATCTGACAATCGTTTGTCCTGCAACTGCAAACACGATAAATAAACTCGCCGCGGGAATATCAGATAACTTGCTGACTTCTTTATTTCTTGCGCATGACCGCTCAAAACCATATTTGATTGCTCCAGCGATGAATACGCTGATGTTCGATCATCCCGCAACACAAGCATCGCTCTCCAAATTGAAAAAGTGGGGTGTACAAATTCTACCAACTGCCGAAGGTTACTTAGCTTGCGGCGATACCGGAACAGGAAAATTGTTGGAACCGGATGTCATCTTTGAATATATTCTTTCAGCACTAAAAAAAAATGGAACGACTGAAAAACGCAGACTAAAAATCATGATAACATCCGGAGGGACGAAAGAAAATATTGACGGAGTGCGCTATCTATCTAATCTTAGCACGGGAAAAACCGGGGCTGCAATCGCAGAATATTTTTCACGTAACTTTCATGAAGTCACTTTTGTTCACGCGGATAATTCTGTCATTCCCAAAATCGCCGGTAAGTTCATTTCTTATTTCAGTTTTGGTGACCTTAATAAACAATTAAAGTCTCTCCTCTCGAATGAAGATTATGATGCGGTTATTCATCTAGCCGCAGTGGGAGATTACTCAGTAGAATCAATAGAAGTGAATGGAAAGAGAAACAAGCTTCCGCTTGAGTATAAACTTGATTCAACAGGTGATGAAGCAATACTTCACTTAAAACGGAATGATAAAATTATTAAGCATTTAAAAGAATACTCTAAAGATAAAAACTTACTGCTTGTTGGATTCAAACTGACGAATACACAAAATGAAAATGAAAGAATTACGGCTGTTAAAAAACTTTTCAGAGAAGCAGATTGTGATGCCGTAGTTTTAAATGATAAAAGTGACCGTGATGAAAAAGATCAGCAGAAGAATTTTATACTCTTGAGCCAAGCCCAAAAATCAGATGCTTGCCAAACGGTTGAAGAATTAGCTCATAAAATTGAAACAATACTCTTAAACATGATCAAGTTGAAAGTAGAAAGTTGCAAGTAATAAGTTTCCCTTTCCACTTTCCACTTTCCACTTATAACTTTCCACTTACTAAAGGAGATGTAAATGTTACTTTGTCTTGATGTTGGGAATACTCAAATGCACGGAGGAGTTTTTGATGGCGATCAACTTGTTTATCAATTTAGAAAAACTTCCAAGCAAGAATTTTCTTCCGATGAATTTGGTGTTTTTCTCCGTTCGGTACTGCGGGAAAGTAAAATTGATCCGGATCAAATAAATGATATTTCAATTTGCAGCGTTGTACCGGATTTGAATCATTCATTGCGCAACGGATGCTTAAAATATTTTAACACCGATCCGTTTTTTCTAAAACCCGGCGTTAAAACGGGACTTAAAATACAGTACCGTAATCCGCTTGAGGTCGGCGCCGATAGAATTGCCAACGCAATTGCCGCAATGCATTTCTATCCGAACAAAAATCTTATCGTTGTTGATTTCGGAACAGCCACAACCTTCTGTGCAATCTCTAAAAAGAAGGAATATCTCGGCGGCATCATTCTTCCGGGAGTAAAAATTTCTATGGAAGCGTTGGAAGGTAAAACAGCCCAACTGCCAATCGTTGAAATAAAAAAGACAGAAGCGGTTATCGGAAAATCAACTGTTGAAAGTATTCAATCGGGATTGTACCACGGACAAATTGGAATTGTGCGCGAGTTGAAAGCAAAGATTATTCAAGAAGCATTTGCTGACGAACCGCCAATTGTTTTAGCAACGGGAGGTTTTTCCCGTTTGTTTGAAGACGAAAATCTCTTTCAAGAAATCATTCCGACATTGGCATTACAAGGTTTGTACTTTGCATATATGATGAATCAAAAACAGAAAAAGGAAGAGTAGTGAAAAGAACATTATTAAAATCGAAAATACACAGAGCGACGGTTACCGGCGCATACTTAGATTACGAAGGCTCAATTGCCGTTGACCCGCAATTATGCAGCGCGGCAGACATGAAGGAATTTGAAAAAATTGATATTTACAATGTGAATAACGGCGCAAGGGTTTCGACCTATATTATTTTCGGAAAAGAAGGAGAGATTAGTCTGAACGGCGCCGCGGCTCGAATGGTGCAGATCGGCGACCTTGTTATCCTTGCAAGTTATGCAGAATATGATGAAGAAGAATTGGAAAACCACAAACCCAAAATTGTTTTGGTGGATGAGAAGAATAAGATCACTCAGAAAATTTAATCTGCCTTGTGTTTCCCTTCGTGAACCTTGTGGTAAAAAAAGTAAACCACAATGGGCACAAAGATTTTGGTAGACTCTTTACTAAGTTAATCTGTGTATCTATCATCTATATTTCTCCAGCATGGAATAGTCCTTGACAGCAGAGGGATCTCCTGATTTAATTTGTAATACTCTTTTCATGTCTATCTCTTTTTTTTCTTTTAGTAAATTTCAGAAATTCATTTTCCTCTTGAAGCATTATATTGGCCATGCAAATGAATGAATCTTCCATCCATTAGATTCTTTTATAGCTATAAAACCTATTTTTTTAAGCCCACCTAAGGTGAGATTTATAGTTTCGTTTTTAGTGTTTTTAACATTTGCATATGCTTGTACCATCATTTTATCATTGCCTAAAAAATCAATGGATTTAATTTGAACATCGGAAAAAACAAAATCTTTATATACATCTCGAAATTCTTTATTTTCCTCAGGACGAAAAAAATCACTATCCACCAATTCTACCCCTTTAAATTCTAATTGTTCAATAAAAGACTCAGCAAAATGTTGTTGTCGATAATTGTGGATATAATAGTAATACCCTATACCTATAGTTGATAAAACTATTAAACAACATAATAAGATTAGAAACACTTTTTTCTTTTTTGTCATAAGAATCCTTCTATAAAAAAAATCATAAATTGAATTTAAGTTACTAGATTATTTACTTCTTACCACTTAATCAAAAATGCATGATCGCAAAAGATGCAAAGAAAAGTTGCGCGGTTTGCAAAGTATTGATTTCATTTGTAGTTCAGCGTTCCGTCCAGTTTTATTAAATGGTTTTAATTGTGCCATAATTTATTAGTGGCAGGAAGTAAATACCCTAGTTAATTTATTGTTCTGATTACAATAGATTAAATTAGTTAATTAAAGCTCAGGAGACGACTAATAATCATTGAATAGTATCTTTGTTCAGTAATTACAATGTTTTTCGTAAGAAGAAATTAATCGACTTTTAGGATTATTACATCTACCAATATTCTTTAAATCCCAGTGTTGTCGAATTAATTTACCAATAAATTTATTGATAGTATCAACACCTTTATACCTGACCGAGTTCTCGTATTCCGCCACATAGGATTTCTCTATTTCTAAGAAAACCAAATCCGTTATATCTTCCGGACATTTATTCCTATGCTTATGTAAAGTAGTGTCTAATATTTCTTTGATAATAAATTCCATATTGACCTTTATTGAGTAGTTATTTTTTTTATTTTCGAAAATATTAAAGAAGATTTAATCCAAATCTTACTTATTGCTTTATCTCTATTAACAGCTTCGTGATCTCTGTAGTAATTATCCCAGCCGCTAACTTTATATTTTATTGTCTCAACATTGAAATTGTATATTTCTTTAAGCTTTTTTATTATCTTTTCATTATCATAAAGTGCTGATTCTTCGTATCGAATATAATCATTCGGAAAATCGCTATAATTGCCATGAGGATCACCGCTATCTAATTGCCATAAGATATGACTATGTTGATAAGCTACTAAAAGGTCATCGTATAATTGATATAGACTTTTTTCTTCTTTGGTAAATCCGTCAGTATCTATTAAATCTTTTTCCGATAAAAAATTTTGAAGTTTTCTATTGAAGTCCAAATAACTAATACCGATCTTTTGCGAACTCTCTATCTCATTTCCAATAAGAAATAGTTTTTCAAATTTATCTTTATCTATTTTTGAACAAGCACATAAAAAAAGAATTGGTATCAGTAAAAGTTGTAACAACGTGATTGATTTTCTCATACTTAAACCTCTTAAATAAAGTATATTTTATAAATTTTTTTGAATCTACTTTTCGAAGATAATCATCTGAAGAATATAATAAGGGGAAGGGTAACGAATTATTTACCCCGTTTGGGAATGTATTAGTAACAGGTAAGACTAACAAAGAAACAGAACCTCCGTATTCTTGCTAAATTGGACAAACGAACTTAAAAATGTTTTTGGAGATAAGCAAGCAGTAAATAAAAATATTTTAGGAAAATATAACTTAACAACTGCTAATGAACCACACTTGTAAACAATGCTCACGCCGGGCATTAAAGCACTAAATCAATAGCTGTCACTTGCTTGTTTGAGTTCTCAACTAAATAAACGGTCAATTAGCAATTTGAAACAGTTAAATTATTAAATCTACCGTTTTACGATATCACGGAAATACCATAATCCTTAAACTTTCCATCAGCGCTAATAATTGTCATGTTTTCTAAAAAACTTTGAGCAATAATAAGACGGTCAAATGGGTCATTATGATGAAAAGGTAACATCTGCAATTGATAAATATGCTCTAAAGTAATAGCAAGAATATTTAAATCATTTTCTTGTTTCTGTACCTTCACCATATCTGCTAAAGGTATTTTTAAATCCAATTTACCCAGTTGTACCTTAGTCATTAGTCATTAGTCATTAGTCAATAGTTAATAGTTAATTAATACTGACCATTGACTACTGACCAATGACAAGAATTGTTTCCCAGCCAAAAGTCATCCGGTAAAGAATTATTGAAATCTTCGCTCATAATCGCCTTATCCCGATGTTGCCCAAACACTCTTTTGTGGGGTTTATCAGTAAAAGGAACCAGTTTTATTTTTATTTTATTATCGCCAAGTATAAAAATCTCTTCACCTTGTTCAACTAAATTAATTAACTCGGTAAGTTTATTTTTTGCTTCTTGTAGGGGCACGTTTAACATAATTTCACTTCTTTTTGTGTTTCACTAAAATAAAATTTCAAAGTAACCAAATCGTTACGGTTTCAAAATGATGCTTAAATATAATTCAATTATGAAAACCTAACAAAGAAATAGCGCCTCCTGATTCCTTAATTATAAGTACAGCCGAACTTAGAAATGTTTTTGGAGATTAGCAAGCGATAAAGAAAATATTTTGGCAACCCAACCTTCCACCGCAGCCGAGAGAGAATAACCCGAACCTCGTAGAGCCATGCCATGGCATGGCTCTACGCTTAAACTTGTACCGGTGCAATAGGATTTGCTGTATGCCGCATCGAATGAACTTTATTTTTCGGTTCTAAACTCACTTCATCTTTTACTGCTGCATCAAACTCTTCTCTGAATCTTTCGATCATAAATTTAACGGGCCAAGCCGCCGCATCACCTAAAGCGCAAACCGTGTTGCCTTCAATATTTTTGGCGACTGTAACAAGAAGATCAACATCTTTTTTTGTTCCTTCACCGCGGACTATTCTATTTAAAATTTTCAACATCCAGCCGG
>Ga0210046_1000998_pt1 | contig 23575 bp, 23 predicted proteins | sample CryGeyCG2114_250_FD_185461 | JGI IMG/M metagenome (GOLD analysis project Ga0210046, IMG submission 185461) | Groundwater microbial communities from aquifer - Crystal Geyser CG18_big_fil_WC_8/21/14_2.50 (SPAdes) (version 2) | ecosystem: Environmental > Aquatic > Deep subsurface > Groundwater ... | reverse complement strand
GGGCAGGAGACGCGGGTCAATGCCGCCGATTTCCGCGAGGCGTAGGAAACCATCCTGAATGCCTGTCACCATCATCCCGATGGAATCCATGTGCGCGGACAGGAGGAGCGAAGGCCGCGGCGCGGGCGCGTCTCCCCTCCGCAAGGCGTGGATGGAGCCGAGGCGGCTGGTGTGAATCTCGTCCGCCAGTGGCCGCCAGCGCTCGAGTATCAAATCCGCGGCGGGAGACTCGTGTCCCGAAAGTCCCGCGCTGGATAGCAAGGATTTAAGAAAGGGGGAAATGTCCGTCATAGCCGGCATGAAATCCCGCGTCTGCTTAGGGTTGAGCCGTTGTCGCGATGGGCGTGTCGGTGGGAGTGGAAGTCGGCGTCGCGGTGGGCGAGGGCGTGACGGACGGGGTTTCCGTCGCGGTGGGTGTGGGCGTGGCGGACGGGGTTTCCGTGGGCGTGGGCGTAAATGTCATTGTGGGAGTGAATGAGGGCGTCCACGTGAGAGTCGGCGTAAATGTCCGCGTGGGAGGCATGAAAGGCGTGGGGCTGATCGAAGGAGTCAGGCTTTCGGTGGGAGTCGGGCTGAGGGTGGCGGTCGTCGTTAGAATGGACGGAGTCAGGCTGAGGGTCGGGGTGAACGAGGCGAAGGGATTCGGAGTCGGCGTTTCGGAGACGATGGCAGTCATCGTGGGGGTGGGAGTCGCGGTCTGCGGCCCGGGCGCGAGAGTCACCGCCAGAAAGCCGAGGCAGTAGCACGGGATGGTGGAAAGCGTGACGGCGATGAGGGTCAGGCGGCGGCGGGCGCGGGCGGCAACAGGATCATCCATGGGGTGATGATAACATGGGAGGGAGGGGTTGGTAAATGGTAATTGGTAATTGGCGGTAGGAGATAGGGGATAGGAAGCAAGTGTTGCGTGTTCCGTGTTGCGTGTTCCGTGTGTACGTGTGTACCTGTTGTACTGTCGTGTTTGTGCGCCGTGCGAATTACGCTACTCAAAACCGCATGTGTGTTTGCGCCTTTGAAACTTCGATTGCAGCCGTTGGTCTTGCGGATAATAACGGCGGGACGTAACTCCCGTTCGGCGAGGTTGTTGGTGGGCGCAACGGCGTCTACATAGAGAAAGGCCGCTAATTGATGAAGTAGTTCTGCTATACTCATGCTTTCAGCATACACCTTTTTGGCGCTAATTTCAATACGTCTTTTCATTAATGCGGTAAACAATTACAAATAATCAAACCATGAAAGGATCCAAACTCCTCGAAACATTGCTATCATCTCACCCCGACCTTATCCAGATCATTCAAGTCGTCAGGGAAAAATATAACCTGTCTGAAATCAGCCCAGATGACAACCCAATCCAAATGTTCCAGTAACTAAAATTGACACATAGAAAAAGACCCCCTTGCGGGGGTCTTCGCTTTCCATAAATCCAAAGCAGATGGCTTACACGACTGGAGTTTCCGCCATTTTGCGCTGGCGGAAGGTAATGCGTCCGCGCGCCAAGTCGTAGGGAGACATTTCAACAGACACCCGGTCGCCGAGCAGGATGCGGATGTAGTACTTACGCATCTTGCCGGAGAGGTAGGCTAACACTTCGTGTCCGTTGTCGAGTCGTACACGGAACTGTGTGCCGGGCAGGGCCTCAAAGACCACCCCGTCCATTTTAATCTTGCCTTCCTCTTTTGCCATACAGCCTCCTCGCGGCCTCCAGCCTATTCAAAATCCTTGAACGCGCGCCGCTTAATGCGGCGAATGGCCTTCTTCTTTTCCATGCGTCGCTGTTCGCTCTTGGAGACGAACCAGCGCTTGCGGCGAACTGTGCTGAGCACACCGCTTTTGACAACTTTCTTGCGAAAGCGTTTGAGCAGGGAATCCTGGGATTCACCCGAACGTAAATTTACTGCTGCCAAATGAATTCACCTCCTTCCGCATGGAAGATGATCCCAGCCAAGAGAAAACCCCTCGGCATGGAACAAGCCGAAGGGCGTGGAACAGTCAGAACCAACGAATATGATCGAAACGATCACTTCCATCAGGACGATTGCATCTCCTCGACTGTGTTAATCAGGGGCGGAAACCGCCTTACCATAGAACTGTGCGCAGGATTGTACTACACGACAGGGCGCTTGTAAAGAAAAGCCCCTTGGCGATGACCTACTCTCCCAGGAGGCTACCCTCCAAGTACCATCGGCGCTGACGGGCTTAACTTCCGGGTTCGGGATGTTACCGGGTGTACCCCCGTCGCTCAAATCACCAAGGGACGTTTTCACAACGTTAGGCTGAATAGTAAATCTGAATGTGTAGATAAAGAGTACCAAGTTCTCCGCACCACGGGATTAGCCCTCGACCATTAGTACAGCTTAGCTCAACACATTACTGTGCGTACACTTGCTGCCTATATACCAGGTAGTCTACCTGGGGTCTTACTCCATTAACTGGATGAGGGATCTCATCTTGAGGCGAGTTTCCCACTTAGATGCTTTCAGCGGTTATCTCTGCCCGACATAGCTACCCAGCGATGCTCCTGGCGGAACAACTGGCACACCAGAGGTCAGTCCACTCCGGTCCTCTCGTACTAGGAGCAGATCCTCGCAAATCCCTTGCGCCCACAGTGGATAGAGACCGACCTGTCTCACGCATCTCCAAGTTACCTTGAAGATAGACTATACCATCGCCTCTTTCGAGGCGCCGACGTATTATGACGCTCATGGATTTTCTTCATTTCGAAGAAGGGAACGCCATCGAGAGTTCTGTTCGTACACTCAGTCGTTACGGGGGTACAAGATAACCCTTGCTCTCCAAAACTACCCGCACACTTTCGTAAGTATGCTTGCGCTTCTTGGTATAGTTTAGGGTTTGAAAGATTTCCACTTTAGCGCACCACTCCAGAAATTTCTGCGGAGACGGTTCTGATTGACTTGTTATTTCATCAATCAGCCGAAGCGCCATTTCAACCTGCTCACGTTTCAAAATAACATAGGGGGAAAGCAACTCCAATACTTGTCGCACTGGAATAAAACCTTCTATGTCATACTCACTCATTCCATCATTTCGGTCGCGCACTGCGCCTACTTTCAAGTTTTCGTACAACCATTCTAAAATAGAGCGATTGGACTGCTTTTGGTAGAACGCCAGCGTGACCTTGATCTGAAATCCGTAAGCATAATCGGAACGCGGTTTAAGTTGGAACATAACGCTTCCATCGCCATCTAAAAAACCGGCGATGTATGCTAGCGTGGTATCTTGCATCTTGACCTTCCCACGGGATTGCCCTCCAAAGAGGGTTTCCCCGTTATGAGTCGGTTATCAGTTGAGGATCGCTCCTCAACGCCGCCATTGTTGACGGTCTGAACCCAGCTCGCGTACCGCTTTAACGGGCGAACAGCCCGACCCTTGGGACCTTGTACAGCCCCAGGATGCGATGAGCCGACATCGAGGTGCCGAGCGAAGTCGTCGATATGGACTCTTGGACTTCACCAGCCTGTTATCCCCGGGGTAGCTTTTATCCGGTAAGCCACGGCCCTTCCACTCAGAACCGTGGGATCACTAAGCCCGACTTTCGTCTCTGTTCGGCGCGTTGGCCTTACAGTCAAGCTCCCTTATGCCTTTACACTCTTTGGCAGGTTTCCATTCTGCCTGAGGGAACCTTTGGGCGCCTCCGTTACCTTTTAGGAGGCGACCGCCCCAGTCAAACTGCCCACCTGGCACGGTCCCCCACCCGGATTACGGTGTGGGGTTAGAGTCTAGGCATGATCAGGGTGGTATTTCACTGAAGGCTCCACCGACGCTAGCGCGCCAGCTTCAAAGCCTCCCACCTATGCTACACAGATCATACCCAAACGCAATGCCAAGTTACAGTAAAGCTCCACGGGGTCTTTTTGTCCTACTGCGGGTAGGCCGCATCTTCACAGCCATTTCAATTTCACCGGGTCCCTCGTTGAGACACCGTTCTAGTTGTTACGCGGTTCGTGCGGGTCGGAACTTCGCTGATTCTCGCATTCCTGCGAGCGCAGACTATATCTTGATCTCTTCTTTCGCATACTTACGGTTGCCTGATGGATTCATTTCAAACGCCAGTTCGAGAATGCGCTTGAACCCCTCTTTCGTGCGATGCTCGCCTTGATACATCATCCGACATATCTGAGCAAACAGTTCGAAGTCACGTTGCTTGCCTGAGAGCAAAGGATTTACCTCGAAATGAGGAATTACTTTCTCAACCAGGTCGGCAACGCTTCGCACTTCGTATTTCAGCGTTTTGTCGGAACGGTCCGGACGGATTGTACCGCAGGAAAAGTACTGTTCCAGCGTCTCCAAAACTTCAGCCCGGTCACCATTTTGGCTTGCAGAGAAACTCGGTCGAATCTCCCAGCCAAATTGATGACGCCAGCTTTTGTTGATCGAAACACAGAAACATCCTTCACCATCTACAAATCCGCTCAAATACGATCTGATATCCATCGGCCACCTCGCAGAGATCACCGGCGTATGATGACGATCATGGATTTGCCTTGCGGCAGGGATCATCATCTCAGCGTTTGAAACGCTTCAGTCGTTACGGGGTCAATCCTTTTCAGGACGACTTCCCACGGTATTACCCTCTCTATTCACACGATGCCTTGAACATCGCAACGAGATTGGGTTTCACCGTTATTAGCCGGTATGGGCAATTTTACTTACCCGACAAGGAATTTCGCTCTAGTTTGTTACTTCCCAGAAAGTTTCTCTGGGCGAGTCGGTCATTTCTGCCGACTTCCTCATGTCGCCATGAGGTACGGACTATATCATCCTCCAGGATTGGAGGTCTGGCGTATAGTCTCTGAGGATTTCCAGGCATTTTGCCTGGATCTTTCCTGCTGATTGTCTGCACTTGACGCATTTTCACCAAATAAATTGGTAGCGCAAGATACTAACCAGATTTTCCAGCAAACAGCCAGATTTTACTAAGGCTACTTGTTAACCTTAGGACCGTTCGTTTTGTTGCGCCCTTTTCAGGGGGTGGGGTTGGATACCCACTCTGCCTGTCGCCAAGCAGTCCGGACTATATCATCCTCCGGTTTCGGAGGTCTGGCGTATAGTCTCTGAGGATTCTCTGGGCTGAAACCGATCAAGGATTTCAGCTTCGCTGTAACGTCTCTTTCCACCATCGTTCATCTCACGTCGAATTTCCAGGATCTCTTGGATCCCTTCGCGCGTCAGGTGTCTTCCTTCCTGAAAGAGTTCCGCCAACTTCACGAATTTTGCAAAGTCGCGTTTCTTCTTCGCGGATAGGAAACCAAAGCGCTTGAAAAACGGTATGACGTGAGTGAGAATGGCTTCCAGGTTGTTGACTTCAAAATACCACACCCCATCCGGTCGGCTACGCAGGCTCCCACACTGCAAGTGTCTCTTGAACAAGGCCAGGATGACCTTGTCTTTTTGCGAGATATTGAAGCAAAGGGAAACTTTCCACGGCTGAAGATAATCTTGTCGCGGGCGGAAGGAGATATTGAAGCTCCCTTCACCATCGGCAAAACCAGCCAGATAGTAGCCTGTTTGAGGCGGTATTCGTTTGATGTTTAGCATCCAGAGCCTTTCCTGCTGATTGTCCGCACCTGTCGCATTGTCACCCATCCGCCTATAGCAGTGGGTAGCGCAGGATACACCGGGTTTTCCAGCAAATAGCCAAATTTTACAACTACAGGGTCAGTTCTATAGTTACGGCCGCCGTTCACCGGGGCTTCAGTTCAAAGCTTCGACTCCCGAAGGGGTCTAACCTCTCCCTTTAACCTTCCGGCACTGGGCACGCGTCAGCCCCTATACATCGCCTTACGGCTTAGCAGAGACCTGTGGTTTTGTTAACCAGTCACTAGAACCAATTTACTGCGGCCCTCCGGGGCTTTAACACCCCAGGGGGCGCCCCTTCTCCCGAAGTTACGGGGCCATTTTGCCTAGTTCCTTAACGAGGGTTCTCCCGATCGCCTTGGTGCATTTACACCCGTCTACCAGTGTCGGTTTGCGGTACGGGCATTCAGATATCATCGCTTAGAGGCTTTTCTAGGCAGCAAGGCTCAACCACTTATGCCTCAGGGGCTCGCTTTACACCTCAGCTCAACCGGCGGATTTGCCTACCGGTCTCAACGCCTAACGTGTATCGCACCACCACAACCAATCGGTGGCTGGCCTACCTCGCTGCGTCCCCCCATCGCTCCATCTGAACGGTTCCGGAATGTTGACCGGATGTCCATCACCTACGCCTTTCGGCCTCGGCTAAGGACCCGACTAACCCGACGCGGAATGACCTGGCGTCGGAAACCTTAGACTTACGGCGAACACGGTTCTCACGTGTTTGTACGCTACTCATGCCTGCATTCTCACTTCCACCCGCTCCAGCCGCCCTTACCGGTCGACCTTCACCGCTGGTGGAACGCTCCCCTACCGCCCCAGCTTGCGCTGAGACTCATGGCTTCGGTACCAAGCTTAAGCCCCGTTAAGTTTTCCGCGCAAGGTCACTAGACCAGTAAGCTATTACGCACTTTTTAAAGGGTGGCTGCTTCTAAGCCAACCTCCTGGTTGTTCCAGTAACCTCACCTCGTTTCCCACTTAGCTTGGATTTGAGGACCTTAGCCGATGATCTGGGCTGTTTCCCTTTCGACCCCGAAACTCATCTCCCGGAGTCCGACTGCCACACTTGGAGTACTGGCATTCCGAGTTTGATTGGGTTCAGTAAGCTATAAGCCCCTTAGCCCATTCAGTGCTGTACCTCCAGTACTAAACATGTGACGCTAGTCCTAAAACTATTTCGGGGAGAACAAGCTATATCCGAGTTCGTTTGGCATATCACCTCTACCCACAGCTCATCCCCTAATTTTGCAACATTAGTAGGTTCGGGCCTCCACGAGCGTTTAGACTCGCTTCACCCTGGCCATGGGTAGCTCACCCGGTTTCGTGTCTAATCCCAGCGACTATACGCCCTATTAAGACTCGCTTTCGCTACGGCTTCGGGTGTCACTCCCTTAACCTTGCCACTGAGATTAACTCGCAGGCTCATTCTCCAAGAGGCACGCCGTCAGGCATAGCGCCGCGCACAGGCTTTCGCCATAGCACCGACACGCTGTTAGCCCTTCGACTGATTGTAAGCTTACGGTTTCAGGTTCTATTTCACTCCCCTAACAGGGGGACTTTTCACCTTTCCCTCACGGTACTTGTTCACTATCGGTCGCCAAGTGTATTTAGCCTTGGAGAGTGGACTCCCCAGCTTCCTGCCGTATTAGCGTGCACGGCAGTACTCAGGTTTCCGGCGGGAGGCAATCAGTTTTCACATACGGGGCTGTTACCCTCTATGGCAGGCTTTCCCACACCTTTCTGTTAACTGAATGCTTTGTAACTCCCATGTGCCAGACCCTACAACCCCGTCCCAGCAAGCTGGGGCGGTTTGGGCTGTTCCCCGTTCGCTCGCCACTACTAGGGGAATAATCTCTTTTCCTCTGGGTACTTAGATGTTTCAGTTCCCCAGGTTCCCGTAGACCGGTCTATGTGTTCAACCGGCCACGCTACAGGTTCGCTGTAGCAGGTTTCCCTATTCGGACATCCTCGGATCAAAGCCTGTACACGGCTCCCCGAGGCTTATCGCAGTGTCCCACGTCCTTCATCGGCACTTGGCGCCAAGGCATCCTCCGTAAGCTCTTAGTAGCATCTCCACGTGATGCGGAGAAATTGATACTCTTTTGTTTTGGCCTACATCATCAGATTACTATTCAGTTATTAAGGTACTAGTCCACCGTTGACCGGTGAACGATGCTCTCAACTTGCGTCCAGGGCATCGGTCACCCTTCAAACTATTCAACTTTTCGTATCGCGCCAGTGGCAGAGACAATGCGACCCGGCATCACCGCCGGGTCCTGAAAAGGCCGGAATAGCGGTTCAATCTTCGACTTATGCCTGCATGCCGTTTAACAAATTTTCTCTCACTCCTAAAACGTACCCGGCCGACTCAGTGGAGATGGCGGGATTTGAACCCGCGACCTTCGCCTTGCAAAGGCGCTGCTCTCCCGCTGAGCTACATCCCCGGTTAGTCTCGTAGTCTTTTAGTCTGATAGTCGCTTCGTCTTTCAACAACCATCCGACTACGTGACCATTTGACTACCCGACCACCTGACCAAACGAGTGGGCTTGACAGGATTCGAACCTGTGACCCCAGTCTTATCAGGACTGTGCTCTAACCAACTGAGCTACAAGCCCGCAGCAGGCCTCAACAACTGAGAAGTGATAGGAAAACTTTCGTTCTGTGCTAACCAGCACGCTCCAACACCGTGTTAGAGCGATTTTGTGAAGAAGTAGAGCGCAGGCCAAAGCCATTGCTCAGGTATTTCTAGAAAGGAGGTGATCCAGGCGCACGTTCCCGTACACCTACCTTGTTCATGTTTTTCCCTGTGTCGCCACAAGGCACGGACTATCTCTTCATCCTCTGAAACAAGCCTTCCTTACGCGGATGCCACGAACCGATTTTTTCTGCAAAGGCTTTGTGCGACTTCGCCCGAACATAAAACCGCCAGTAGTTTGGATCTACCTCGACATTCGGGTTATGCAATTCACCGCACTCGATTCCCAATCGTTCGAGAATCCTCTTCACCTTTTCCAATTCAGCGCGATCTTTCTGCGTGAACTGAATATAGAACCTCGCGTCGGGAGACTGTGGAAGTCCGCCCTCGGCGTCAAAGTAACCTCGCACATACGCTATTCGTTCCGCATCAGATTCAAGCAAGTCAGGATCGAAGTTCACATCGAGGAATTTTGCCGTTGTTTCCAGCGCATAAACCTCGCGTAACTGGCCTTCTCGATACATCCATGACTTATGGCCTATCTCGGCAAAAGTTTCCTTCAACCGAGAAAGCCAACCTGTTCCTTTTTGCGAGATACGATGAGTATTGTGCAAGTCGCTTCTTGTTCCATCGTGAAGCGCGCCTTGCAGATAGGATTGACATTCGCGTTTCGACATTGTTTCTCCAGAGGAGTCAGCGTGTAGTCTCTGAGGGGTCATATTTACCCGTTCAGGACGGATAAACAGAGGACTTCCCTGCTGATTGACCGCCTCGCTTTCGGATTATCACTGCCATTCCCTTTTTTTCACCTGCGGGAAAGGCGAGTACCGGAAAGACACTTGCGGTTGTTCCAGCATACAGCTGAATTTTGTCATCGCCGTTACCGGCGAGAGTCGCAACAAATTCACGACTTCGTCCCAGTCACCAGCACCACCTTCGACAGCGCCCTCTTTGCAGTTAGGCTACCGGCTTCAGGTGTTACCAGCTCCCATGACGTGACGGGCGGTGTGTACAAGGCCCGAGAACGTATTCAATGCGCTATAGCTGACGCGCATTTACTAGCAACTCCAGCTTCACGCAGGCGAGTTGCAGCCTGCGATCTGAACTGAGACCGGCTTTGGGGGATTGGCTCCGCCTCGCGGCTTAGCAACCCATTGTACCGGCCATTGTAGCGTGTGTGTAGCCCCGGATATAAAGGCCATGCGGACTTGACGTCATCCCCACCTTCCTCCGGCTTGATACCGGCGGTCCCGCGTGACACTTGTAACACGCGGCGAGGGTTGCGCTCGTTAGCGGACTTAACCGAACATCTCACGACACGAGCTGACGACAGCCATGCAACACCTGTTCAGGCTCCCTTGCGGGTCGGTCACCTTTCGGTTTCCTACCACCTGTATGTCAAACCCGGGTAAGGTTCTTCGTGTAACATCGAATTAAACCACACGCTCCGCTGCTTGTGCGGGCCCCCGTCAATTCCTTTGAGTTTTAACCTTGCGGCCGTAGTCCCCAGGCGGTGAACTTATCGCGTTAGCTTCGGCACTGATGGAGTTTAAGCCACCAACGCCAAGTTCACATCGTTTACAGCTAGGACTACCGGGGTCTCTAATCCCGTTTGCTACCCTAGCTTTCGCGTCTGAGCGTCAGAAACGATCCAGAAAATCGCTTTCGCCACTGGTGTTCCTCCCGATATCTACGCATTTCACCACTACACCGGGAATTCCATTTTCCTCTATCGCTCTCAAGTTCGGTAGTATTGGACGACCTCTCCCAGTTGAGCCGGGAGATTTCACGCCCAACTTACCGAACCGCCTGCACGCGCTTTACGCCCAGTGAATCCGGATAACGCTCGCCTCCTACGTGTTACCGCGGCTGCTGGCACGTAGTTAGCCGAGACTTATTCCTGGGATACTGTCCTTTCTCATCTCCCAGAAAAGAGCTTTACGACCCGAAGGCCTTCATCGCTCACGCGGCGTTGCTGCATCAGGCTTTCGCCCATTGTGCAATATTCCCTACTGCTGCCACCCGTAGGTGTATGGACCGTGTTTCAGTTCCATTGTGGGGGGCCACCCTCTCAGGTCCCCTACCCGTCGTAGCCTTGGTGGGCCGTTACCTCACCAACTAGCTGATGGGACGCAGGTCCCTCCCAAAGCGCCTTGCGGCTTTAGTCACCGGTTTCTAGATCCGGGGACCACATGCGGTATTAGCAATCCTTTCGGACTGTTATCCCACACTTTGGGGCAGGTCACCAACGCGTTACTCACCCGTTCGCCACTAGGACACTCTCGTATTGCTACAAAAGCGCCTCGTTCGACTTGCATGTATTAGGCACGCCGCCAGCGTTCATCCTGAGCCAGGATCAAACTCTCCGCAAAAACATCCCTTGCGGGATGAAAGGTACGGAAGAATTAACTGGTTTATAACATCACTGCTGTCTTCCTATCACTTTTCAGTTGTTAAGGTGCAACGCCACTGTTTAGTCAAGCCCATACAGACGAAAGCGCCGATGCTTCATTCCACATCGGCTCGTCAGACTGCAATCCATCAGGCTTGTGTCTCTGACTTGAGACTTCTTCTCAGTTGTCAACGATCTGTCTGGGGAGACGAGATCTGTTTTGTTTTCACTGGCGAATGGTGATTATATGCTTTTCGCCTGCTTTGTCAAGGATAAATGAGTACTTATTAGGCAATTCAACCTTAAAATATCGCGCTCAGATACAATCTTCATAATGCGATTCTACCACACGCGCCGCCTCCCCCGCCCCAGCCTCGCCTCGGATCGCGCGACCCACGAGCTGGGCGCGGCCTCGAAGCGCGTTATCCTCCGCCTGGGCCAACGCGAACACACAACTAACTCATTTCCTGCCTTCCCTGCAAGGCGCGCAGGAGCGTGCTTTGATCGGCGTATTCCAGGTCGCCGCCCATCGGCAGGCCGCGCGCGAGACGCGTCACCGAGACGCCCAACGGCGCGAGACGCTGACCAATGTACAGCGCGGTCGCGTCGCCTTCCATGCTGGGATTGGTGGCAAGGATCACTTCTCGAATCCCGCCGCGCGCGACGCGTTCAATCAGCGGACGAATTTTGATGTCATCGGGGCCGATGCCTTCGATGGGATTCAACACACCCTGCAAAACGTGATACTTGCCCTGATACGCGCCCATCCGTTCGAGCGCCAGCACGTCCAGCGCGTCTTCCAACACACAGATGATGGACGCGTCGCGTTTGGGATTCTCACAGATCTCACAGCGTTCGCGTCCCGCATCGGTAAAGTTGAAGCACTCCGAGCAAAAGGCGATCTTGTCTTTCAGTCCCGTCAATGCCTCGGCCAACTCGGACGAAAGCGACTCGTCGGCGCGCAGAAAATAGAACGCCAGCCGCGAAGCGGACTTTGGCCCGATGCCTGGCAGGCGTTCGAGCGCGTTGATCAGGTTTTGGATGGGTTCGGGGAGGATCATAGGGTAATTGGAGATTAGTAATTGGTAATTGGCTCTTGCAACATCACACCTCCAATTACCATTTACCAATTACTAGAATGGAAGCCCACCCGCCAGCGGACCCATCTTCTGCGCGGCGAGTTCGCGCGACTGATCGAGCGCCATGTTGACGACGGACAGGACCAAGTCCTGCAACATCTCCGCGTCCGCGTCTTTCAGCAGGTCGGGACTGATCTCGACCGCGCGGCACTTCTGGTCGCCCGTCATGGTGACCTTGATCGCGCCGCCGCCCGCGCTCGCGGTGACGGTCTCATCGGCGAGTTGCGCTTGCGCCTCTTCCATTTGCTTTTGCAGGCGCTGGATCTGCGCCATCATGCCACCCTGTCCCCCACCACCTGCTCCACCAACAGGACGATTGAATCCTTTAGCCATAATTTCTCCTTTTGCGTCGCGAAAACCTGTACACGGATTACACGGATTTCACGGACGAACACGGATTTTTTATTTCTTTGTCCAACGCAATGAGCCTTTGCGTTCGTTGTCGAAGACTTTTCGTTTGAAACTCGCCGACTTGCCAAAATTCATCACATAACCAACTTCGATCTCGGTTGATTTGAGGTAGTTGAGCAACTGGGCTTCGAATTCTTCAATGATCGCTTCTGCCGCTTTCAGTTCCAACAAAATCAAGTCGTTGATAATCATGTCTGCAAAGAACTCGCCAACCAATTGCCCACGAAAGTACACTTTGATTGGAATTTGCTCATCAACCTTCATACCATCTTGGCGCAGGGCAATCGCATACGCCTTTTGATAGACTTTTTCGCTAAAGCCATATCCAAGTTCATTATGCACGTCATAAAACACCTTGATGATTTTCTGACTCAACTCAGAATGCTTCCCTTCAAAGGGCTTCGTTTTTCCTGCATATCGCGGCAACATCGTATTCACTCCCAAAAATTAAAAAAGAAAAATCCGCGCAACTCCGTCAAATCCGCGTAATCCGTGTACAGATCACTCCTGCACATCCACAATCTCGCCGCCCTGATGGATCGCTGTCGCGACCATGCCGTCCTGCGAGACATGCGGCGGGACTTTGCCCTTGGCGTTCGACACTTCACAGCGGATGTCCAGCGTCACGCCCAGCGCGTCGGTCACGGCCTTGCGCGTGCGCTCGACTTCCTCAGGTTTCATCTTGGACATCAACACTTCGCTGGCAAAACCAAGCACTAGGGTGTTTCCTTGCATGTCAATGGAAGTGACTGAATTCAGTAAGGCGGCTAAAGTGGGAAAATCCTTTTTCAACGAGTTCTGGACTTGCTTCCAGACTTTGATGACTTCCGACGCGGCAATGACGGGTGGAGTAGTCGTTGCGTTCTGTTTGGGATCAGCAGTCTGATATAACATCTGCGGCGCGGATTTCGACTCTGCCTTCGCGGTTTTCTTCGGCGTAGACGTGACTGCCACAGGCGCGGACTCGGCAGGCGCTTCGAGCATTTCAGCGAAAGCCAGTTCCAGTGAAAGGGATGGTTGCCAGCCGCCGCGCGAATCGGTGGCGGCTTCGTTGAAGGCGCGCATCATCCGCAGGACTTCAGCGGGCGCGAACGCGGAGGCGTGTTCGGTCATCTTTGCTTTGATGTCTTTCGTGGTCTCCACCTGGGACTCGTTGCCCATTTGGATCAACATCAGCCCGCGCAAATAGTCCACGATTTGACGCGCCAGCGCGCGCGGATCGGCGCCGCCGTCGAGGGCTTTGTGAATCGCGTCGAGACCGCGACCCGCCTCCCCGTCCAGAATCGAAGCGACGAGTTCCAGAACGGTTTGGGATGTCGCCGTCCCCAGCACCGTCTGCGCGAGTTCGATCGTGATCGTGTCGCCCGTCGAGGAGAGTTGATCGAGCAGGGAGATGGCGTCGCGCATCCCACCCGCGGCCTGGCGTGCGATCATCGCCAGCGCATCATCGTCCGCTTTGAGATTTTCCGCGGCAACAATGAGTTTGAGTTGACCGACGATCTCGTCCACGGGCACGCGGCGGAACTCGTGCCGCTGGCAACGCGACAAAACCGTCGCAGGGATTTTGTGAATTTCGGTGGTGGCTAAAACGAAGATGGCGTGCGGCGGCGGTTCTTCGAGGGTTTTGAGGAGCGCGTTGAAGGCCGCCGTGGAGAGCATGTGGGCTTCATCAAACACATATATCTTGAATTTTCCCTGCGTGGGCGAGAAGTTGATCTTGTCGCGCAGGTCGCGGACGTCGTCCACGGAGGTATTGGATGCGGCGTCAATTTCGATCAAGTCCATGAAACGATTGTCGTTGACGGCCTTGCAATGGTCGCACTCGTTGCAGGGACGTTTGGTTTTGTCATCGTCCAGGCAGTTGACGGCTTTCGCCAGCAGGCGCGCCAGCGTGGTCTTGCCCGTGCCGCGCGGCCCCGCGAATAAAAACGCGTGACCGACGCGGTCGGCCGCGATGGCATTGCGGAGCGTCTGCACCACGTGTTGCTGGCCGACAACTTCGGCCCAGCCTTGCGGGCGGTATTTTCGGTAGAGGGCTTGGGACATTCAGTTTCCAGTGATCAGTTATCAGTAATCAGTTTTCAGCGGCAGAACAAGTTAAAAAAGTTTTTCAAATTCGTCGATACTCAAACCTGCTTGACGAATAATAGCTCGCAATGTGCCGCGGTCGAGTTCTTTGTGATCTGGAACAACGACTTGAGCAAACGGCTCATCTCGGCGCAAAACCATGTGACTGCTTTCCTGGCGCTTCAAGTAAAAGCCGATTTTGCCGAGGGCTTTCGCGCATTCCCTCCCCGAAATACGCGGTAGTCCACTCATACCGCGACTACCATTGCATCAAAATGTTCTGCTGGAACAGGCAAGCCATCTTCTTCCAACGCGGCAATGTAACCTTGAATCGCTTCCTTGATATTCACAACCGCTTCTTCCCGCGTCTTTCCCTGGCTGATGCAACCAGGCAGGCTGGGACATTCAGCAACAAAGTATTCGTCTTCACCAGAGTAAACAATCACCTGTCTCATTTTTACCTCTCACGCAACACGCAATACGCAACACGGTCTACGGCACTTTATACGTCACAATCAAATTTCCACTGGCATCATACAGGCTTGCTGTTTCACCAGATTTCCAGACGGGCGCGGAGAGATTCCAGTACAGGTCAACGACGGTGTTCGTCCCCGCGGCCGTGTGGATTTGCACCGCGCCTTCCTTGACGAGGCTGATGGCGGGAAACAAAAAGAGATTGCCATTCTCATCCTTGAGTTGCCAGTTGCTCAGGTCAACCTGCCCTTCGCCGAGATAACGCAGGATGACCACCTCCGCGCCCAGGTTGTCCGCACCCACCACGCTGACGATCTGGATTTCGCCGTTCGGGCTGGCGTTCGCCTCGGGGTTGGCCGCGCCCGCCTCGAGTTGAGTCTGAGGCGCAAACGCGGGGGCGGAGGAAGTCGCGCGCTCGTTGCGGTCGTACCAAAACAGGATCGTCCCCGTCACGCAGGCGGAGACAAAAACGTTCAGCAAAAGAAATTTGAGGAGGCGACGGCGATCCATGTCCTAGTTTTTCTTTAAATAATCGTAAACGACAACCAAATATCTGCGGTAATTTTCAAGAAGGGGAGCGATGCTATGATAAACAACCTTGTGATCAATCTCTTCGTAACGGTGAACCAGGCGATTCCGCAATCCTGTAGTCGAAGCAAGCCGAAGTGATAAATCTTTCGACAGAATCTTCAACTTGTTCATTTCGGAAAACGTATCGAAATAAGTGGGCGGTGAAGATTCAGCAAGAGCCGCAACGATATGCCGATTGGCGTCCGTGGCAAACTCGACGATCAGTTCAATCAGTTTTTCAGACGCATGGCGTTTTACATAATCCTTTTTGTATTCAGCAAAACTTCTCGCGCGCAAAGAGTCGAGTTCTTCGATATATTTGGATAACTCCATTAGTTTTTGAGAAAGCAGTTCTTTATCGAGAGATGGCATATCGCGCCCTTTCCACGCTACGCGCAAGACGTTTTTCCAAATCCTCCCTGAATTTTGCGGTATCCCAATAATAACGAACCGCATAAGATTTCCAATTTTCCCACACTCGAGGAGCGCCTTCAAACAATACTTTCCCTTCATTGGCAATGCGAAAGCCAAACAGCGGGTTCGCGTGATTCAAGATCGCAAGATCAATATCCGCGCGGAATAAGGGAGATAACGCGCTCCACAACTTTAACCGCTTATTGAAAGTAAGAGGACGCTCTGTCAAAACCGCCACATCAATATCGCTCTCCTCATGGATTCTGCCTCGCGCCACCGAGCCGAACAGCACGATCAACCGCACGCCAAATTTTTGCGCGATGGGCTGTAACTGTTCTGAAGTGGGAAGAACGGGAAGTTTCGCGGCCATTTTTTCGCCTGCGAAAATTGTATCACAAACAGGCGACAGCCTCTCATGGCCTTGACATTGCCAGCGCGACCCAATCCCCCATTTGACGTTGCCCGGTCAAAACCAGACCTTTGGCCTGCGCGGCCTCCCGGACCTTTTCCGCCTGCCCGGAGAGGATCCCGCTTAAGATGACCGCGCCGCCAGCCTCGACCAAATCCCCCAGCCCCGCCTCGAAGAGACGGATGATGACGGGCGCGAGGATGTTCGCCACCACCAGCGGCGCGGACGCGAACGCAAACCGTCCCGCTTTCACTTCCGCCACCGATCCCTGCCCGAGGATCAACTCCGCGCCGATGCCGTTCTTGTCCGCGTTCTCGCGCGAGTTTCGGACGGACTCGATGTCAATGTCCACGCCGAGGGCGCGCGTCGCGCCAAGTTTGAGCGCCGCGATGGAGAGGATGCCGGAGCCACAGCCGATGTCAATTACGATTTTCGATGCTTCGACTTCGCTCAGCGCAAGTTTACGATTTTCGATTTTAGATTGTTCGAACCAGTTCCCGATGAGTTCAAGACACAACTGCGTCGTCGGATGCGTGCCTGTGCCGAAAGCCATGCCAGGGTCAATGCGGATGGCGATGCGACTCGGTTCGGGCGAATCCATCCAGGCGGGGACGATCATCAGCCGCTTGCCGATGGGGATCGGTTTGTAATGCTCTTTCCACGCTTCCATCCAATTCCGGTCCGCGATCTGTTTGTAGACGGGCGCGGGCAGGGGTTGGATCATCCCCAAATAAAACAACGCCTCTTCGAGTTTCTGCCGCGTCTCTTCGATCTGGTCGTTGACTTCCAAATATGCGCGCACGCTGATCGGTCCCACCGTCACGCCAATGTTTTCCTCATCCACGTATTTGACGCCCGTGCTTTCGGTGACAACGCCATTCGGCGCAAAGCGCGCCAACACATCCGCCACGGCTTCCGCCAATTCGCCATTTACGAGGAGAGAGACTTCGAGCCAGGTTGTCATCCCGATGGGCTAAATCAGCCACCCTCTTTCAAGCCCATATTTGATCCCGCCTTCCCAATCTGCGGTTAAATGGTCTCGAACAAGATTGAACAGATGGAAAACAACATCTAAATTTATTGGGTTTTTGACATAATCCACATCAAAACGAAATTCTCGATCTGTATTCTTTTGTTTTCGGAAAACGTAAATCTGGTCAACTTTATATTTCCGCAGGTTGACATCCTCGGTAAGTTTCAGCCATTCCATAACAACCAGGTAAAGTCCGTTTGGATTACGCGCCTTGAGTTCCTCCGCCGCTCTGGATGACCCCTCGAGCATGGTTTTATCCAAATAGGTTTTGCACTCAATCACCACCGCTGGCAAGTCGAAATAATGGCGTTCAACCCGACCCTCAATGCGGGTTTCGTAAGAAGCAGGCGCCTCAAAAATGCCTACCGAACCTGGATTTTCGGCATCCGCCCTGCTTTGTCTGTCATCAGTGATAAACAATCTCGCTTCGACAGTTGCGCCAATTACAAAATCATGATCCTTTCTTTCCACGCTCGCATGCGGGCGCGCCAGCATAGCGGAATAATTCGGGGGCAGGAAGAATATATCCTTGAAGGTGTGGGATTTTCCCACAAGCGCTTTCTCCCCAAAATCTGCAACAAGGTCTTTGAAAAGATAAAACAAAAATTCTTCAAGAACCGTTGAGTGTAAATTCGAGCGGGAATCAAACTTCTCGGCATATTTCTGCTGGTCAAGAAAGTTTTTGTAATTTTCGAGAAGGCGCGCCCTTTCTCGAACAACAGCCGCGTCATCTTTTTGTATCTTCGAAGAGGGCCCGCTCAACCGCATATTGGCATCGCGCCATTTGTTGTATTCCAAGCGTATTTCCGCAAGGTAGGCGCGGCTTTCGCGGTCTCGATACTTCGTTTTATGGCTTTCTTTTTGCTCCAGATTTGACCCATGGACGAGGTTCATATTTCAATAACCTTTCGCAAGTGACGTGCGATTGCTTCTGCAAGCAACGGAGGAACGGCGTTTCCGATTTGATTGTATTGACATAGATGAATTTCTTCAAACCTCCCCTCTCTTTGCAAAAGGCGATGCGAGACAACAGTTTTCTGTCCCATAAACCTGTACGAATCGGGAAATGATTGAATCCTTGCGCCCTCACGCGCGGTCAAATTCCGATGCTGAAATGGATGAATAAAATTGGCATAGAAAGACGCCGCAATGGTATGGGATGGTTTATGAGGATGTAATCGCCGATTGTTCTGGTCATATTTTTTTTCCGACAAATCGCCGTTGCCGTTTCGCTTCCTGGCGCCATGTTCCTTCGGGACATCCGCGCCAGATTCTCCCCACCCAACGTGCTTAAACCTTTCAACCATTCGCTTCGAATGATTCATCGCGACATGGTTGTATAAAACTTCATTGCTTCCTCGCTCCCAAATCTGGTAGTCGTTCTTCGGGGCTTCCGTATAATCCTGTTCTTCTTCTCCATCCCCAGCATTCAATTCTGGCAAATCTGATATTGCCTCCCAAACAGAAATGGCGCGGTTCAGTTCCGCCGATTCAAAAAGTTTCGGTTGTCCGTTATGGCCATTGGTAAGGACATGTGTCTTTGGTGGCGGACCGATTTGTTCAACGCCAAGGCGATTCCCCACAATAAATATTCTTTCACGAATTTGCGGGACTCCATATTCAGCCGCATTGAGAATCCAGACTTCGACAAAGTAACCAAGATTGACGAATGTCTTTTTGATAATTTCCATTACTCTCTCACCGCTTGCATTGTTACGAGACAATAATCCTTTGACATTTTCAATGACAAAAATCTGGGGATTTAGAACCTCCACCCACCTGGCAAAATCAATAAACAAACTGTTGCGTGGGTCTCTTGGATCTTTCTGCGCTGGCCCGGCAATGCTAAAACCCTGGCATGGAGGCCCACCAATAATCACATGTGGTTTTACATCGCAAACAGCCTTAATATCCTCGATTGTTTGATACTTACGAATATCATCCTGAATTACCTTTAAAGTTGAATTGTTGGCTCTAAGAGTATTGGCAGCCCAGGTATCTATTTCCAATGCAAGCGCGCTTTTATAGCCCGCAAAACGAAAACCCAAACTAAACCCTCCTGCGCCTGCAAACAGGTCAAGTGAAATGGGTTGGGACGGGTTGTTTTTAAAATTTTCCAAGTTTACATCTCACGGATGGTTCTGATTATAAGACGGGTGACGCCAATTTTGGGAGAGTCAGGGTAAACTACAAAACGAATGGATTGCAATGATTACACATGATACCAACCACGAAATGATCAACAGTCCCTTCAAATGAATTGGCGGAAAATCGCGCCTCCGTAAACAAATCATTGCTCTTTTGCCAACGCACACCTGCTACGTTGAACTCTTTTCGGGCGCGGCCTGGGTCTTATTTGGCAAGCCGCGCTTTCAAACCAGCATTTCTGACGGCGGACATGGCAACCGCTTAATTGGCGCGCTTGAAACTCTCAAGGAACGCATCGCGCCCGTCCACAACCGCCTGAAAACCGTCATCATCGAAAACCTCGACTGGCGCGTCTGTTTGGATCGTTATGACCGACCGAATACGGTCATGTACATTGATCCGCCTTATCCCGACAACGGCGCAAACTATTTTCATAACATGCGCGACTGGAAGGAACATCGCGAATTGGCAGAACGATTGCGCAAAACGGAATGCAAGTGGATTCTCTCCTCGTACGACATTCCAGAAATGCGCGAACTGTATCCAGAAAATTATGTTGTCGCCGTTCAAATGGCTTCTGGGATGAAGGCCAGGAAAAACGGCAGTGAGCGCGTCATCAACAAGGAAGTGCTCATCACAAACTTCCTGCCCGATAGCACAGCGGTTTCACAATTCAAAGATCAGGAAGTCCGTCAGATGCGAATGGTTCTGGAAAAAGACGAACCTTACAAAGCGTGATTATAGCATGGCGAGAATAAACCCCAGGAAAAATAAAATCCTGGGGTTTTTCATTCTTCGTCCGCTCACTGAAAACTGATCACTGATGACTGTTCACTTTCCCCTACCCCCCAAACGTCTCGCCAAGCCAATCTAAAATCCCCTTCTCCTTCGGCTTGACCGTCGTGCCGAGCGTCTCCGCAAGTTTTGCGAACAACTCACGCTGTTCCTTCGTGAGTTTCGTCGGCACTTCAATATTGACGATCACCAACTGGTCGCCGCGCCCGCTGCGCCGCAGGTGCGGGACTCCCTTGCCGCGCATGTGGAAAACCTTGCCCGGCTGGGTCCCCGCGGGGATTTTGAGACTCTCATCGCCGTCAACGGTCGGGACTTTGATCTCCGCGCCCAGGGCGGCTTGCGCCACGTTGATGTCGAGGTTGAGCAGGATGTCGTTCTCGCGGCGCTTGAAATATTTGTGCGGCTGGACATTCAACACGAGGAACAAACTTCCGCTCGGTCCCCCGAAGACTCCCGGCCCGCCCTCGCCCGACAAACGGATCTGTGTGCCGTGATCCACTCCCGCAGGGATTTGCACTTTCTTTTTAACCTGCTTGTGTTCCAGCCCCCCGCCGCGGCAGGTGTGGCACGGCGAAATATTCACCTCGCCGTGTCCCTGGCACGCGGGACAGACCGCCGTCTGCATCATCTGCCCGAGGAAGGTCTGGCGCACCTGGCGCACTTCGCCTTGTCCCTGGCAGGTGGAACATTTGGTGGGAGTCGTCCCAGGTTCCGCGCCCGACCCGCCGCAGGTCGAGCAGGTCTCGTCGCGCGAGAACTCGATCTCCTTTTCGACGCCGAAGACGGCCTCCTCGAATTTCAGCGCGACCTCCATCTGAAAGTCGCGCCCGCGCCGCGGCGTCCGACGCGAGGCGCGCCGTCCCGTGGAGAACCCGAACTGGCCGAAGATTTCCTCGAACAGGTCGCCGAAGTCCGCGCTGTAATCGTGGAATCCGCCGCCCATGTTGCCGAGGCCTTCCTTGCCAAAGCGGTCATAGCGGGCGCGCTTGTCCGCGTCCGAAAGAACGCCGTAGGCCTCGTTGATCTCTTTAAATTTTTCCTCGGCGTCAGGTTCCCTGTTCACGTCCGGATGCAACTGGCGCGCCAACTTACGGAACGCGCTCTTGATCTCGTCTTCCGACGCGTTCCGATGGATGCCGAGAATTTCGTAGTAATCGCGGTTTGACATAATAACTTCTAAGAGAAAATCCTTGCCAGTTGTTGTAAATCAGGATACTTTGAACTATCAATATGCGCGACCGCCCATGTCAAATAACTTGCGCGTGGAAAACCATTCCCAAATCTCTTGCATAATTGCACAAGAAAATCCTTGCCATGGAACCAAAATCTATATTGTTTCGCACTTGCAAATGAATCTTGAGAAAACTTGGTGCGATACGCATCTGCATACGCTAACAGGTTCTCTGAGATTACTCCTTCCGTTTGGCTTTTAAATGATTCCACTAACTGACTAGCATTTACCAGGCAATCTTTGTATTTTAGCGACACCGGTAAATCGCCGCTTCCCTTTGCTGTCCAAGTTGTTTGAATCTCAGGCCACCTGGAACCCGGTTTCAATTTTGACAAGCCCCAGCGAACTGCTTCATACTCACATAACACCTTGGCAGTATTAAGAATGTGTTCTTCGATCAAATCGATTGATGGTGCTTTTCCATGATGCCACGATGCAACAGTTTCACGTTCATGCCAATATTGCCAAAGCAGAGTGCTATCAACCAGATAATTTTCAATGCAGGCTAAATGTGTCAACCAAATGGGTTTGGCACCGCTTAACTCAATAAGTTGCTCTTTTTCGGGCGGGTCAGCATCAAAATCGCGGTCACGAAAGCCAATATATTCAGGCTGTTTATCAATAGGGTAGCCACTTAAATACCCATCAATAAACGCCTTCATGCCATTTTTTCCACCCACTGGGCGGATTAAAGCTGTGCTTGGAGCGAGAATATTGCTTAAGAATACGCTGTCCAAACTATTGGGCTGACCTTCACAAAAGATAATTTTAGTTGCGGGATCAATTATGCTTGCCATAAGTTTTTACAACCTATATATTGAAGAGTCAGGCACGATAGCCGTCACCGCTTCGGAGTGAGTGGTAATAACAAATTGATTGTTTTGTCCGAAATGCTGTAGCGCTTTTAGCAATCCTTGTTGAAGTGGTGGATGCAAATGCAGTTCCAATTCATCAATTAGTACGACCGAATTATGAACGCCCCAATTGGCAAAGTCAAACAGCATTGGGAAGATCGCGCGCTCGCCTCCTGACATCTCACTCAACTCATATTGATGATTGCCATCGGATAAATAAAACCATGGTTCAGCCAATACCTCATCCATTTCCGTACGAGGTACAGGTCCAGCAAAACTGTGTCCAGGGAAAACAGCTTGATATACCTTTTCTATTTCAGCAAATAAGTCCCTTTGCCCAGAGCGTAATTCATGTTCGCCACGTTGCACTCGCTCATGGAAATAAAAAAGATCGGACATACGCCGCCGAAGCAGATTCATGTCATAGGTAATTTCTTCGCCATTGCTCTCTGGAGGTGTAAGGCTATTTGTTGTCCTATGCTCTGTATACCAAAAAATATCCCCCACATTATCGAATAATCGCGAACCTTCATTCGCATATTTGAGTATCATGCGCGCATAACGACGGCCTTGAAATTGAAAAAATTGAGCTGTACTTGGCGCGTCAACACGGTTCTCAGAAGCATTGTACCTGAGTTTGACCATGGAACTTGAACCCGGGGGAGTTTTATCATGGTCACGCCCCATGTCAGTTCGTGAAAAATAGTCTCGCGTAAACTTAATTTCGTCACGCGAAAACTCAACATCAACATCCAATTCAATTGGGCGAACCCATGCCGCATTTGCTATTCGCAAATCGAAGCCTGGCCACTCTAAGTCCAGAGGTGATGGCAAACGAAAGGTTGCGGAACCAATCATTGCAGCTATCGCCTGCAAGATACTGGATTTCCCAGAACCGTTTTGTCCAATTAGTACGATTAAGTCTTTCGCGAGTCCAGTCTCCGAATCGCGAAAATCTAAATTCAAGGATTGGAACTTCTTAAAGTTCCTAAGATGAATCTTTTGGACTTTCATGCTTCCTTCCTTTCGAAAACTCACATAATGAAAATACTAACCTTCTTTTACTTCGCCGTCAACAAAATCTGGTCCAGATTCTTTCCTTTCGGAGCCATCATTATTGTCAGACGCGTTGGGCTGTTGGTAGACGCTCGCGCCGATCTTCTGGATGACCTGCCCGAGCGACTCGGTCGCGGACTTGATAGCGGCCGCGTCCTCACCCTCGGCGGCTTTCTTGACCTCGGCGGCCTTGGCCTCGACTTCGCTTTTCACCTCTGACGGGACCTTGTCGCCAAATTCCTTCAAGGCCTTCTCCGCGGTGTAGACGGCGTTATCGGCCTGGTTGCGCGCTTC
>Ga0210046_1000984_pt1 | contig 23813 bp, 18 predicted proteins | sample CryGeyCG2114_250_FD_185461 | JGI IMG/M metagenome (GOLD analysis project Ga0210046, IMG submission 185461) | Groundwater microbial communities from aquifer - Crystal Geyser CG18_big_fil_WC_8/21/14_2.50 (SPAdes) (version 2) | ecosystem: Environmental > Aquatic > Deep subsurface > Groundwater ... | reverse complement strand
ATTTGATCGAAGCAATACGCTCCATTTACAAACCTCATTAATATTTACAATTTTCTTTTCTCACTACAATTTTCATTTGGAAGAAAGACTTCTAAAATGAAGCGCTTCGGCGCTTTATTTCTTTTAATTGGTGGCTAACGGGAAGCATATGCTTTGTGGCGGACTTTGAAAGACGAATCTTTCTGTCCACACAGATTTATATTTGTAACTAAAATGTTCATATTCAGACCGTAACCCGCCATAAAGTATATGCATTGTTGCCAGCATGTGCTTTATTTTTATCAAATATGTGCAAAAATTAATTTGTAATCAATTCCACTGATTCTTTTCAAACCAAGCAATATCTTTGAATCATTAATCTTAGTATTTGGGTCATTTACGGTTATTATTGATTTCGCAAATCCGCAATCGGCTTTATAGTTCAAAGAGTTCAAATCAGTCAATGTTTGACAACAATTTGTCTTAATTGACATATCCTTGAAATTTGTTCTGGACGCCATGTCCATAGATTCTTGCCAGAAATCCATTGAAATCTCTTTACCGCAATTTGGGCAAACTACTTTTTCAAACCCTTGTCCACAATCCACAAAGCTAATCGTGGAATCAAGTCGAATAATTATCTCATTATTAGGAAATTCCTTTGAAAGATACTTTATCAACGAAACTGATATTTCCTTTTGTAATTCAAGTTCAGGTTTTTGGGGAATAATACGAATCTCAAATCCAGAAGATGTTGCATTTTTCGGTTTATAAATCAAGTTAATTCCTGATTCTGTCTTTTCTTCCGCCAATTTTGTATCTGTCTTGCAACTAAAAAGTCCAAATATCGAAATCATTAATATGTAGGTTAGTGCTTTCATTAAAATCACAATTCAATCATTGGTAATGTGTTCTTTTTTTTTGCATTGCTGGCAACGAGTGGATAAACTCACCTCTAGTGGATATATCTGCATTGGGTCGATTATCTAAAATGGGTGTTTAAATATGTTTTTGTGAAGAAAGCAGCCATTCTAACCTTGTATTTTGGTGTCATGTTGATCCTACAGTTAATTAATTTCTCAAAACTAATCTTTTTTCTTTAAATTCAAAAGATCCAGCGGACTTTTTATCTGATCAAAACCTTTGGTGGTAACATGGGTATAAATTTCAGTTGTTTTGCTGCTCTCATGGCCCATCATGTTTTGTATGTACCTCAGGTCAGTTCCGCCTTCCAGCGAATGTGTGCCAAAAGTGTGCCTCAAGGTATGCATGGTTACCCGCTTCTTAATCCCTGCACGGGCACTAATTTCTTTTATCACGGTTTGTAAGCTTGATACCGAATATTGATGGCCTTTTTCGCCTTCAAATAAAAATTCTTTCGGGCGATAGGATTCCAGGTATTCATCCAGAGTATTCAGGAAGTTATGGGCCAGCTTGGTTACCCTGTCTTTTTTTCCTTTGCCGGATACTACCCTGATTTGCATGCGTTCCCGATCGATGTCGCTGATTTTTAGATTGGTAATCTCTCCCAATCGCAATCCTGCCGAGTAGGCCAACATGATAGCACATTTGTGTTTGATGTTAATTGCAGCGTCAAAAAGTGCCAGAGTTTCTTCTGTATTCAATACCGTTGGAAGGGTTCGCTCTTTCTTTGGCCTGTCTATAAAGTAAAACTTGCGTTGGCCGCCCAACACCCGCTCATAATAAAACTTTATCGCGTTTATGGCTTGATTTTGGTACGAAGCTGAAACCTTTCGGTCCATGACCAAAAACCTTAAAAAAGCTATGATTTGCTGCTCCGATATGGCGTTTATTTCGTAAGTGTGATAGTAGTTTATAAATTCTTCAAACAAGCTTGTGTAGGTCTTGAGTGTACTTGTGCTGTATCGCAACTCCTTTAACTTTAACACCATAGCCTCAGGGCATACACGATAATTGGCCAAGTCAAACGGGGTAACTCTTTTTATTCCGGGTTCTCCGTCCGGTTCCTCCTCATACCTGAAACCTAATCCCCTGTCAGCCGAAAGTTCTTGTATTTTATTTAGGTAAACTTCTGAATAGGGGAGGTTCCACCACTTGTTTTTACTGTCCCAGCTGCTGTATGGAAAGGTTTTAATGAGTTTTCTGAGTTCATTGTCAAACCCGAATATTATCCTGAGTCTTCTTGTTCTTGTTTTAAAAGCCAATACCTCGTTTCGGCCAATGGTATAGGTTTCGTTGCTAACACTGATATCGAAACTTTCGTGGTATATTACTTGTCCAATCCGGTCGTTGAAATGGTCTCGTATCAAATCTAGGTTGCCCGGATAATCGGGTACTTCCCACAGCCGGTATTCTGGATTCCATCTGCTGTATTTCAACTGGTTCACGAATTTAATATCTTCCTGGTTTTTAGGCATGGTTATCAGGATCTTTCGCCCCGCTACCTCCACTTTGACCTTGAAACCAGTCGCGGGGCTCTTGATTTCTGTTTGGGGAGTGTTCGTACCGCTCTCGGGCAGGGTGGTTTTAGGTTCATCACTTCCCGTTTCTATAACCAGGTCTGGAAACTGATCATGCAGCTGTTTCATGCTTTCTACCTGATCTGGTATATGCCAGGCGTTCATCGTGCTGCTCCAACGGGCATCAAGTAGTTGCTTAACTTGCCTTATTAGCTCCCGGTTATATGGAAATTCCAAACAAATGCGCCTCTCCCCGCGGTGTTTTACTCTATATGCCTTCATGATTTATAGCGTTTATTCCGGAATATGGTTGGGTAAATACAGGTTTTAACCTGTGGAAGATTCAAAATCCTTCGGTTTATAACGCGTATCTTATTATCTGTTTTTGCCATTAAAAGTGGGGAAGCCGGGGTTACCCAGCTTCGCCTTCTAAGTCCCATTAGGATTAACTAACTAACTGCTGTATAACCATTTAATGAATATTGCTAAAAGACAAATATCAGCTATCTATTGCTGTTTCTGCGATTTTGGAGACCTTGTTATGTGTAGTAGGTATGGGGTGTGGCGAGCATTAAAAAGCAGGGTTGCAGCATAAGCAGGTTTTTTGGTTTTAGCAGTTGTTTACATCAAGATTGGTTATGTTTTGATGGGGCTAATGTATAAAATATTGTTCTTCAAGAAAAAAAAGGTTTAAATATTTTGGTTATTCATTGAAAATGAGCCTCTGTTCAACCAAAACGGATAGTTTGTTATTTACTGAAAAAAACATCCCGGTCTAAAAACTTTTTTTCTAATTTTGTCGCCGATACGGGTGTCAGTTTATCGGACCTGATAAACGACTTAATAGGGAAACAGGTGTAAAACCTGTACAGTTCCCGCTGCTGTGAGCTCAATTATGTGCTCCTGAAACCTGGTCACTGTCAGCCTCAGGCTGATGGGAAGGCCTCAGGAGTGAGCAAAGTCAGAAGACCTGCCTGCGTCAACGGATGATCAAAGCTTTCGGGATAAAAGCATGGTGATGTCAAAGTCATTTTGTCAAAAACTTTCCTGTAAAGATTTGAGGTTTAATTTTTTAGTAACCTTAAACTTTTAACAAATGAAAAAATTTACTTTCTCAATGCTCGCAGCAGGGATGCTGTTGGTGTGCCCATATCTTGGGGCACAGTCGTTTACCGTAAAACAAGTTATGATTGGTTCGGGTGGCAATTATGCCAATCCGGATGATTTTGTAGAACTCAGTAGTTACGATCCGGTTTCTAACCAGTCGGTTAATTTCGGAACGGTGTTCACGCAAAGTATACAGGATGTGATGATTAGTGATGGATTTCTGTATGTGGCCGCCCAGGATTCCATCGCCAAATATGATGCAAACACCTTCCAGCGTTTAGCTGTAACTGCGGCCGTGGGGGTAAATAAACTGGCTGTTTACCAAAACAAGCTGATGGCTACGTTTGCATATCCTGTTACCGAAAATTTTATACGTTGGTTCGATGCTTCCGACCTGACCTTTCTGGGCTCTGTCGCCGATGTTTCGGACGAATCTGCCGGGATGCTAATCGTTGGAAACCTGCTTTATGTGGCTGTTCCGGGTGGCTGGACCAGTACCACTGGTAAATTGGCCATGATTGACCTGGATTCGTTTGAATTGATTGATGAAGTCGATTTGGGCAGCGAAGCCATGGGTATTTACAACCTTTACCTGGCGAATAATCAGATTGTAACGGTGAACCGTTCGGCATGGGGTACAACCACCGGAAATTTAACCGTCATCAATACGGACTTGTCCGATTTTACACACTATGCTTACACGGAATCCATCGGAGCAGGTATTGGTGTATACAACAACCTGCTTTTCACACAAATGAACAATGGAATCGGATCTGTGAACCTCGAAACCATGGAATTGGAGAAATCAACTGTGGTCGAGCCCTTTGCGATGTTGATTGCTGCTGCAAAACTCGACACCGTGAACGGCCTTTTTTATGTTACCACAACGGATTATTCAGCGCTGGGTGCCGGTTTTATTTATAATTTGGCAGGGGAGGAGCAAAATACTTTTGATGCGGGGATATCAGCCGAAGCCATAGCCATCGACTATCGCTCATCAGTTGGTGTTCAGGAGTTTCATGCTCAAATCGCCCTGCAGGCTTATCCCAATCCCACCCATGACGTCTGCCGGATTTCGTTGCCCGATGAACTTGCCGGAGCACAATGGAAAATTTGTGATCTGATAGGCAGAATTTATTTGGAAGGAAGTGTCGATTTGAATAGGAAAACCCTGGACTTGGATATGCAAGGTCTCCAACAGGGAATGTATCTCATCACCTTACGAAATAGTCAGGCACAAGGATTGGCGAAAGTCCTGTTGAATTAGACTTGGTAACCATGAAAATCATTCTCCATTATTGTTCAAAAGTCCTCCCGGCTATTTTGCTGTCGGGAGGACTCTGGACTTCTATTCAGTTGCAGGCGCAGTTTGCACCTCCGGCCGGAATGCCGGGTACAACTGCCATTTTTGCCGATAGCACTGTTTTTGTGGATTGGGCCTCAACATGTTCATTTCAGGCAGGCTGGATGGATATTTCCAATGAATCGCTGGGTGTGGTAACTTATGGAACTCCTGAAAATGGGATCGGTAAGGCTGACGACCTTGTCCTTAGCCTGGGTGACGGGGGAGTGGCCACCTGTTTATTTACCACCCCTCTGGCCGATGGTCCCGGCTGGGATTTTGCCGTTTTTGAAAACTCCTTTGATGATACTTTCCTGGAACTGGCTTTTGTGGAAGTTAGTTCCGATGGTGAAAATTTTGTACGTTTTTCGGCTTCCTCATTAACCCAAACGGAGACTCAGGTGCTAACTTTTGGAATATTGGATGCCACACAACTGAATAACCTGGCTGGAAAATACAGAGGCAGATATGGCGTTCCCTTTGATTTAAACGAATTATCGGGTGAGAGCGGTTTGGATATCAATCACATTGTGGCCATCAGGTTGGTGGATGTGGTGGGAAGTCTATCACCACTCTGGCAGAGTTTTGATCAGGAAGGCAGGATCATTAACGACCCCTGGCCAACACCTTTCGAAACAGGTGGGTTCGACCTGGATGCCGTGGGAGTGATTCATAACCAGAACAATACCGGAATTCTCCTGGTCGATGCACAGAACAATTTCCTGATTTATCCGAATCCAATTAATGGAATTCTGTTTTTTCAGTCCGAACGTCCGGTTGAAAGGTTGTCGGTTTTTTCTTCGTCCGGAAAAACCGTGTTTCAGTCTGAAAACCAACAGCAGTTGACCATCCCGACCGAAGATTGGCCTGCGGGGATATACGTTGCGCGTCTGGTGATCGAAAACCGGATTTTAACCTCAAAACTGGTGAAGCTAAAGTAAGGTATGAAACTGAAATTCAACTATATTCTGATGGTTGTGATGCTGGCTTTGATGCCGGTACAACTGTCGTGTCAGGCTATTTTTGATACGCTTAACCTCAAGGAGTTTGAAGTCATTGCCGATCATCCCGAATCAGGAAACCAGTCGAGGACACAATCCATCGATTCTATCCAGATGAGCGAGTTCTCGCAGCAGGATCTGGGCGAATTGCTTGCAGCGTTAACTCCCCTTTACATCAAATCCTATGGTCGCGGTACTTTATCCACTGTGTCGTTTCGGGGTTCGGGATCAACTCATACCCAGGTCCTGTGGGAAGGGTTTCAACTCAATTCACCCATGTTGGGACAGGTTGATTTTTCGCAGGTACCCATGGCCTTTTTTAGTAATGTGGAGTTGCTTTTTGGCGGTGCTTCCCTCGAAAAATCTGGGGGTGCTTTGGGGGGTAGTGTGAATTTGTCGAGTAACTTTATTGCGGGCGAAATTGACAAAACCATTCAATTGGAACAAACGGTGGGCAGCTTTAATACTTACCTTACTTCTTTGGGCATCCATCTGAAACGGGGTAAAGTAAGTTCGTTCACAAAAATCATCCGGCAAACGTCCGACAACGATTTTGTTTATAATAACAATTCCATGCTGCCTGTTGAAAGCATGAAACAACAAAGTGCCGGATTTGAAAATGTGGGGTTTTTGCAAAAATTCAGCATTCAACTAAAGGATAATCAACACCTTTACCTGATGACGTGGAACCAATGGTCGGACCGCGATCTGCCACCCATCATGACCAACGTGTTTAAGTTGCAGGAAGAGTACCAAACGGATATGACTTCCCGAACCATTCTTGGATGGAAAAAAACAGGCAGAAGGGTCGCATTGCAGGTGAAAGGGGCTTATTTTTTTGAAAACTATCATTATTATCTCAAAACGATTTCGCAGGATACGGATTCTAAAAATTTGATTAACAGCGGTTTTGTTAAGGCTGATGTGATCATGGAGTTGGGAAAGGGTTTTTTGATGACCACGGGTGTAGAGTTGGAACATCAGTCGGTAAACAGCCTTAACTATAATGGCATCAAAACCCGCAACCGGGTATTGGCTAAGGCTGTAGTTGAGAAAACATTCTTCAATCGCCTTGCGTTGAAACTGGTGCTTCGTGAGGAATATTCCGATGATTCGTTTTTGCCGCTTTTGCCCTATTTTGGAGCAAGCTACAAACCCTTTGAAAAAGAAGCACTTTTTATCCGGTTTAATGTCTCGCGAAACTACAAACGCCCCACCCTGAACGAACTGTATTTTTATCCCGTGGGTAACATCAACCTGCTTCCCGAAAAGGCGTTTGAGCTGGAAGCCGGAATTGATTTCAAGCATGATTTGTGGGCCGGACAATCGATTTCCATTGGGTTTACCGGATATTATTCTTCAGTCAAAGACTGGATTCATTGGAATCCAAGTAATTACGAGCCGTGGTTCCCTGAGAATATTCCGGAAGTGGTTTCGCAAGGACTGGAGGCATCGCTTCACTGGCAGGCCAATGTGCAGGACTGGGAGCTGGGGACTTCCCTTCAATATGCTTTTACGCGAACAACTGATCGCAGTCATGTTGATCAGGAACACCTTCAGCTTCCCTACATTCCTGTTTACCAGGGAAATGGATTCATCTCACTTGCATATTATCCTTATTTTGTCCGGTGGAATATCAGCTATACGGGAGAACGGGCTACAACGCTGGATGCAAAAAAAAATGAAATCAATATGCTTCCCGGTTACTGGCTCAACCATATAACATTTGGCAGGACTTTTCAAATCAGGAAGTTGGATTTGGAGGCCCGAATTAAAATGTACAATATTTTCGATGTAAATTATCAAGCCGTGGTCTGGCGGGCTATGCCTAAAAGATATGCCGATTTAACCGTTAAAATAAAATTGTGATATGAAACAACTTATAGCGATTTTCCTGGTGCTCATCATGGCCGTTGCGTGTAATGAAAAAAAGACGTACGAACCTGGCGGAGGCTTGAATTCAGGTGTATTTATTTTAAATCAGGGCAATTTTACCTATGCCAATTCTTCGTTAAGCACCTACGATCCTGTGACAAAAACAGTGGAGCAATCGGTATTTTACCGAGCCAATGGTGTGCCGCTGGGCGATGTGGCGCAAAGCATGACCATCAATGGAGATACTGCCTTTGTGGTGGTTAACAATTCGGGATTTATTTACGCCATCAACCGGAAATCCTTTCAGTTCATCAGCAAGATTACCGGGTTTGAATCACCCCGGAATATGCTGTTCGTCAACAAACACAAGGCTTATGTGAGCGATTTGTATGCCAAATACATTACGGTGATTTACCCCTTGACCAATGAAATAATCAAACACATCCCGTTAGGACGGAGCAGCGAGGCGATGGTCATGGCCGAAGGAAAAGTATTTGTGGCCAATTGGTCCAATTACAATCAAACCGCTGAAAACAATATGATTGTGGTGATCGAACCTGAAACGGATCAACTCATCGATTCCATTCAGGTTGGAAAAGAACCCAATAGCATGGTTGTGGACAAATATGGTTATTTATGGGTTTTGTGTTCCGGTGGTTATTTGAATGAGGAAGTAGCCACACTTTGGAAAGTAGATCCCGTTTCGTTGACTATGGTAGAAAAGTTTGAATTTGAGCAGATAACCGATAACCCAACCTCACTTTGCCTTGATCAGGAAAATAATCTTTACTACTTAAACCATGGAGTGTTCCGCATGGATATTAGCCTTCATGAATTACCAAAAACAGCCTTTATTTCAGAAGGCGATCGTAACTTCTACGCCTTGTTTATCTATCCGGAGAATCAAATTTACGTTAGCGATGCGGGTAACTACCTCAGTAATGGATGGGTATATGTGTACAACAGCTCAGGGGATGAAACCGATCATTTTGAAGCTGGAATCATTCCGGGATATTTTGTTTTAAACCGATAGCCTTTGCCTGATTTGCAAATATTTTCAATATATTGATATTGTGTGATATATCAATACACCTAATAAATTTTTTCTCAATTCATTCTCCCTTCAGGGTTGCCTGCCTGCCGGTAGGCAGGGGGTGAAAAGGAATTGAGAAAAAGTTTAAGTTTAAAAACTTGGTAGCTAAATAATTACGTTTTATTTAAATAAAAAACATCGCCACACCCACCACGCTGATCACGGCACCAATAATTTCTTTCAGGGTGATTTTTTGTTTGAAAATGAAATGTGCCGGTGCGATAATGAGCACAGGTACAATGGACATCAGGGTGGCGGCAATCCCGGCCGAGGTATGCTGAATGGCAATCAGCGAAAAAGCAACCCCCAGAAACGGACCAAAAAAGGAACCGATGCCGATACCCGCCATAATTTGCCTTTGTTGAAGTGTACGGGCCACTTGTTTCCATTTTCCAAGGAGGGTGATTAAAAAAGTAAAACCAGCAATACCTGCGATGATCCTGATTTGCGTGGCAGCAAAAGGATCGTAATCGCGCATGCCGTATTTGCTCAGAACCAGACCGCCTGCCTGTCCCATGGCACCCAGAAAGGCAAAAACCAATCCCTTGATCGGAAAATTAAACGAAATTCGTTTGCCTACCACCGGTTTTGCCAGGATGGTGAGCGAAATACCGAAGATGACCAGCAACATTCCAAAGATGCTTTTTGGCGAAAGCGATTCATCCAAAACAAAATAACCCAACAGCACGGTTGCCGGTGGTGCCAGGGTCATCATCAGCATGGCTATCCGTGAGCCGATCAGTACATAGGAGGAGAACAGAAAATAGTCGCCAATCACAAACCCGATGAGCCCTGAAAGGGACAGCCAAATCCAGGCATGAGCGCTGGCGTCCATGGGTAGAAAAAGGTCTCTGGTATAGTAGGTTACACCTCCCAACAGGAAAAAAGCAGCGGTCAGCCGGATGATATTGACCGGATAGGAACCCACTTTTTTGGTGGCAAATTCAAAGGCCAGGGCCGTTATAGTCCAGAAAACCGCTGTAATCAGCGCGGCGATTTCTCCAAAATAAGCTGTCTCCATGTGATTTTTTAAGGCTGCAAATGTAGTGGATTATTGGAGATAATTGTAGGTGACGATTGCCATGGACTTTTGTTTCGTTTTTTTCTCTGACTAAGGTAGTAACCCGCATCAGCGTTCAGATATTTTTGTCCGCATTCCTTCTTACATTCTCAACCTTACTTATTTATCCGGATTTCTAAATAAGTACAAACCAAAACATAACCCATCATAAAGATCATGATAATCAGTGCTCGTCCCGTTCGTACGGGGTTCTATCCTGAACAATTTAAAAATCTGACATGGTTTCCCCGATGCAACTTCCTTGGCGCCAACAATAAATCATTAACTTTGCAAAAAAACTTAAAAATCTAAAAACATGAGCCATAAAACGAATGTGACCTGGACGGGAGCAATGTCTTTCGAGGCCGAAGTCAACAGTTTCAAAATTAAACTCGATGCCGATGAAGCCGTCGGTGGAAAAAATACCGGACCCCGTCCCAAGCCACTTACCCTGGTTTCGCTGGGTGGTTGTACCGGCATGGATGTGATTTCAATACTGGGTAAAATGCGCGTGGTACCTGAATATTTTAATGTGGAAGTTACCGGCGAACTCACCGAAGAACATCCCAAATATTATGATAAACTGCACATCCGGTACATTTTTAAAGGCGATGATTTGCCTATGGAAAAACTGGAAAAAGCAGTTACCCTTTCTCAGGAGCGCTATTGTGGTGTAAGCGAAATGCTACGAAAAGCGGCCACCATCACCCACGAAATTGTGGTGGAATAATCGTTGTACTCAACGCAAAAGAAGCCTGCTACTAAAATAGCAGGTTTTTTTGGTTTTATATTTTGTTGGGCAGCATATTGAAAAAGAACTAAAAAATTAAAAAGAAAAAAGTGAGATATTTTCTCAATATGCATTACATTTGCAGAATAATGAGAAAATATCTCAAGTACACTACGCTATGATTATAGAATTTACAGTTGGTAATTTTTTGTCCTTTAAGGAAAAAAAGACATTAACCTTTGAAGCAACCAACATTACTGAATATAAGGAATCCACCATAAAAATGGGTAATTACAAATTGCTGAAAAGTGTTGTGCTCTATGGAGCAAACTCAAGTGGTAAATCAAATCTAATAAAAGCGATGTCTGTAATGAAAAATATTGTCATGACATCAATTGAAAAAACTTCAATTTCAAAGAATAATGTAATTCCATTTTTATTAAATAATGATACCGAAAATTTACCTTCATTTTTTGAAGTTGTTTTTCTAATTAATAATATAAGATATCGTTATGGTTTTGAACTTGACTCAACTTCAATATATGGGGAGTGGCTTTTTAAATTAGAAAATAGAAAAGAGATCCCATTATTTATCAGAGAGAAAGATGGTATTGGACTAACTGATGATTTTGAAGAAGGAAAGGGATTAGAAGAAAAGACAAGAGAGAATGCCCTATTTCTTTCTGTAGCAGATCAATTTAACGGAAAAGTTTCAGGAGAAATAATAAGATGGTTTAATGATTGGGCAACTATCTCAGGACTTAGTCATGACAATTATCGTGGAGTTACTCTTTCTCTGTTAGAAAAGAAAAAATCAAAAGAAAAACTTTTGGGATTCTTCAAAGATTTAGATTTAGGATTTCAAGAGTTAAAATTGAAAAAGGAGAGGTTTCAAAGAAGTTTCTTACCTCAAGATTTACCTTCAGAAATATTAGATGACATTGTTTCGGATCTTGAAGGGAAAACAATTGCAAGAGTAAGCACTTCACATAATAAATTCGATGCGCAAGGAAATCAGATTGGGTTTTGTGATTTTGACCTAAGGGATCAAGAATCATCAGGAACGAATAAAGTAATTGATATTTCAGGGCCAATCTTTGACACACTTCTCAATGGCGGAATCCTGGTGGTTGATGAATTAGATGCAAAATTGCACCCATTAATGACAGCTGCGATAACAAATTTATTTAACTCACCTGACTATAATATAAATAAAGCCCAACTAATTTTTGCAACTCATGATACAAATTTGCTGTCCTATGGTAAATTCAGAAGGGATCAAATTTATTTCCTCGAAAAGGATAAATTTGAAGCAACAGATTTATATTCATTAATCGATTACAAAGAAGAAGGAACCAGAATTAGAAAAGATCGTTCGTTCGAAAAGGATTATATCCATGGCAGATATGGTGCTATTCCATTTATCGGTGATTTTGAAAAACTCGTAAAAAATGGCTAGAAAATTGAAAATAGATAATGCCATTTTAAAAAGGCGGGAAAGGAAAGAAAGTAAAAGAAAAACTCAATTTAAATCGAAGAGAAAATTCTATTTGATTGTATGTGAGGGTGAGAAAACAGAACCTAATTATTTCAATTCTCTTAAAGATTCATTACCAAAAGGCGTACTTTCACTTGTGAATATTGATATTGATGGAACGGGTAGAAATACACTCTCAATTATTGATGAAACTAAGAAGTTAAGAAAATCATATGAAAGCAAGTATTTAAGAAAGATTGATAAGGTCTGGGCTGTTTTTGACAGGGACAGTTTTCCCTCTGAACATTTCAATAATGCAATTGTTAAAGGAGAAAATTCAAAACCTAAGATTAATTGTGCCTGGACTAATGAAGCATTTGAGTTATGGTACTTGCTTCATTTTAGTTACTATAACACAGGGGTTTCAAGAGATCAGTATCAAAAACTACTTGAACGGGAGATTATTCAATTCTCTGGAAACAGTGGTTATAAATATCGAAAGAACTCAACAGAGATGTATGAATTACTTAATCGTTTTGGAAATCAAATTTTTGCAATTGAGAATTCTGAGAGATTAGACAATTTGTACGATGATGATAGATTTGCTGGTCATAATCCTCGTACAAAAGTTCACGTTTTAATCAAGGAATTAATTGAATTGACAGAAAAATATGCTACCCAGCACCAAATATAGTGTATTTGGCAGATGGCGCTATAATGTGAATGGTTGAATTAATTAGCCTTTGTAATAACTTGAATAATTGGAGAAATAAATGCCAAATTCAAAATGTTCAGAGCAGATTGTCTACTTTTATCCCTGATAACCAAATATATTTTTAAAATGAAAAAAGGGTTACTTCTTCTGTTTTCAGGATTGTTTTCGATGGCAACACTTTTTGCCGGATCGGTTACCCGCCAACAGGCCGAAACGCTGGCCATTAATTTCTGGGAATCGAATGTGTTGATGAAGTCTGTCGCCGGTGGCTTTACGCCTGAAGTTGGCGACATCACCCCCATCGAGGACGATAAACAAGTAGTTTATTTTCAAATAAATATGAACCCTGATGGCTGGATCATGGTTTCTGCCACCGATGCAGCGCAACCCATTTTGGCTTATTCACCTACAGGACAAATTGATTTGCAAAATATGCCTGCCAATGCAGCCGCATGGTTGTCTCAATATCAGAAAGCATTGAATGAAATCATACAAAACGACCTCCCAGGCACTTTGGATATCCTTCAAAAATGGGAAGAACTCCTTTCCATGGAAGCCGATTCCACTAATCGTTCTACATGGTCGCGCGGCGTGGATCCTTTGCTCACCACCAACTGGGATCAGGGGCGTTATTATAACGAAATGTGCCCCTCTGATCCTGCCGGTCCGGGAGGGCATTGCTATGCGGGTTGTGTGCCCACCACGCTCGGACAGCTTTGCAACTATTTCCGCTGGCCCGAAACAGGAATTGGCGAGTATTCCTATGATGATCCGGTTTATGGAACCCTGTCGGCTGATTTTGGAAATACCACTTACCATTGGGATGAAATGGCGGTTTCGTTGCACAATTCTAACCTCGCTGTTGCTGAATTGTTGTATCATCTGGGAGTTGCCTGCGATTTGGTTTATGGACCCGATGGTTCGGGAATGTACAACCACAAAGCCGCCTACGCCTTGCGTACCTTCTTTAAATTTGCACCAGAAACCCAATATGTCTTCCGCGACAGCACCAACATGGAGTGGGACAGCCTGATCGTTTCACATCTTAACAGGAATATTCCCATGTATTATGCCGGCTGGTCGGTGCCCAACATCAACGGACATGCTTTTGTGTGCGATGGTTATCAGGATGAACACTTTTTCCATTTTAACTGGGGCTGGAGTGGTTCGTATGATGGCTATTTTTATACGGATGCCCTGAATCCGGGTGGGAGCAATTTTAACCTGGCCCAGGAATTGGTCATCAATGCCATTCCTGATTCAATCAATTATACCTATCCGGCGGGATGTGCAGGATTTTCAGAACTCAATACCACCAGCGGTACAATTGGTGATGGCAGCGGACCGTTGTATGGTTATTTGCCCGGGACAGACTGTAGTTGGCTGATTGCTCCGGAGGATTCAATTACATCGATCAAACTTCATTTTATGCAATTTGATGCAGATGAAGGAGATACCTTATTTATATACCAGGGTGGTTCGGCAACTGCACCCAGAGTAGGAGCCTATTCCGGAGATCAACTTCCTGATGATTTGGTGGTTGAAAGCGATCAGGCTTTCCTGGAATTTCAAACGCAATCGATTTCCGGTGCTTCGGGTTGGCTGGTGGGTTTTGAAGCTCAGATACCAGTTTACTGTACTACCAACCAAATGCTTACAGATATATCTGGCACTTTAAGCGATGGTAGTGGCCCCCGCAATTATCACAATGCTTCAACATGCATGTGGATGATTGCTCCTCCAGTGGCTCAACTGATTGACCTGCAATTTGAAACATTCGATACCGAGCCCGACTTTGATGTGGTAACCATCTACGATGGAAATGAGGTGATAGGAGCATTCTCGGGCAATGAAATCCCGCCCATGTTAACTGCCACCAGCGGAATCATGTTCGTTGTTTTTACCTCCAATGCGGAGATAACAGCCCCCGGCTGGACGGCTTTCTACACCACCGATTTGGTGGGATTGGGAGAAAATCTGTCCGAAGTACCAAAATTAGCTGCATTTCCAAACCCGGCTCACGACAAGCTGATGGTTCGTCCTGCCAATGGAGGAGTACATACCCACATTAAACTTACCAATTCAATTGGTCAAACGGTTTATTCCGAAAATTCGCAACGCAATGAAATACAGGTTGATATTTCCGGCTGGTTGCCTGGGATATATCTGTTGGAAGTAAGTTCTGCTGAAGGCAGGGAGCTGATGAAGGTGATTGTTTGGTAACTCAATTAGTAAGAATGTCCGTTTTGTTTTGAAGGAAGTCTTTTATAGTTTTAAACACTTCCTGCCGTGCCGTTTTATTTGATAGCATTAGGTCGTGCATGCCTTCAGGTATGGCTTTCTTGGTAACCTGTTTTCCTAGACTGTCGGCAATTCGTTCAATATCTGCAACATTCAATACCGAATCCGCCGTCTGCATGTCTTCGCGATAGGTCCCTGGTTTTACACTTTTTTCAGCATACATGACCAGGATGGGAAGCCTGATATCCAGTCCTTTCTGTAGGGTTCTCTGAGCAGTATAGATGGCGTTCACCCAGCCCAGTTCAACCCGGTGACCTTCGATGGGTTTTATAAGCCTGTCAAATTCCCATTCGCCATGAAATTCTTTATGGATGCTCTCACCGTAGCCTTTGGACAAACTGGCTGGAGCCGGAATCCCGGGAAAAATTTTGCCCAAAGCCGCCATCACCGGAAGCAGGCACTTTTCGATGTAGGACATGTTAAATTCAAAAAAAGGACTGTTCAAAATCAATGCATCAACAGGGTAATAATCTTTAAACTGACTGCAATACAGCGAAGTGATCAATCCTCCTGTAGAATGGCCCATCAGAGCAATATTCTTGATCCCTTTTTTTGTGCGGATGTAGTTCAAAGCCAGTATTATTTCCTCAAAATATTCGGCGATGTTATGTGTGTCACCAGGCTTTTGATGAGGAAGCAACGATCGTCCGTAACGTCTTAAATCAAGGGCGAAAAACTGTATCCCCTGACTTGTAAACCAATCGGCCACATGTATTTGAAAAAAGTAATCGTTAAATCCATGAATATACAATACAGCACTGACAGGCTGAACAAGAATCGGGTGAACATACAAGGTTGCAATATTTTGACCGATTTTATCGGGAGTGAGCTGGAAAGTAACGGTTTTACCCGGAAAGGTCTCTTTTAGCATGTTAATAACTTGGCGTTGAGCTACAAAAGTAGTAAATGTTTAATACAAGAATATTTTATTTTCATGCCTAAAGTGTAAGCTATTTTGAATTGGGTGTCACATGTAAAGTTGTATTGTTATTAATAATAGCGAGTTGAAAATCAAGTAAAGCCATCTGTCGGTTTCATTTATTTTCAACGAATCTCCCTTTAGGGCATGGGGTGAATGAGTTGAAAATCAATGAACCCGGACTTCGCGGAAAGGACTCAAGGTTGAAAGGCTGATCGCACCGGGCTAAAGCCGCGGTGCAATGGATGGGATTGTTGAGGGTTCCCAACTTTACTATCTTTGCATTCACTAATTCTCAACTATGCAACCTACCGACCTACCGCAATGGCTGCCCACTACCCTCAAAGAAGTACAAGAAAGGGGCTGGGATGAGCTAGATGTAATCCTTTTTAGCGGTGATGCTTATATCGATCATCCATCATTCGGGATGCCGGTTATCGGTCGCGTGCTCGAAAGCATGGGGCTCAAAGTGGCTATTGTTCCTCAACCCAACTGGCGCGATGATTTGCGCGATTTTAAGAAGTTGGGGAAACCGCGGCTATTTTTTGGCGTTTCGGCAGGTGTAATGGATTCGATGGTCAATCATTATACTGCAGGAAGAAGGTTGCGATCCAACGATGCCTATACCCCCGGAAATAAAGCTGGTTTCAGGCCCGATTATCCTACCATTGTTTATTCAAAAATACTTAAGAACCTGTTTCCCGATGTGCCCATTGTGGCTGGTGGGGTGGAGGCTTCGTTGCGCCGGGTAACACACTACGATTATTGGCAAAATAAATTGTTGCCATCGATGATCGTCATGAGCCAGGCGGACTTAATTGTTTATGGGATGGGCGAAAAACCACTGATGCAGGTGGTGGATTTGTTGCTTCGCGGAGTGCCGTTTAAAAAAATTAATACGGTTCAGCAAACCGTATTTAAAGTGAGTTCGCGGGATCAAATTCCGGTGAACAAAAAATGGGAGACTTTCGAGTTGAATTCCCATGAGAGCTGTTTGGAAGATAAAGTGGCTTACGCGAAAAATTTCAGGGTAATAGAGGTGGAATCGAACCGCATGAATGCAAAAAGGTTGGTACAAAAGTCAGGTGATGAGTATGTGGTCATTAATCCTGCCATCCCATGGCTGGAAGAAAAAGAAATTGATTTTGCCTTCGATTTGCCTTATACCAGGCTTCCTCATTTTAAGTACAAATTCAAGGGATCCATCCCTGCATACGAAATGATTAAATTCTCGGTCAACATGCACCGGGGATGTTTCGGAGGATGTAGTTTTTGTACCATTTCTGCCCACCAGGGCAAATTTATTTCCTCACGCTCCGAACGATCTATCCTCGAGGAGGTGAAAAAAGTAGCACAGTTACCCGATTTTAAAGGTCATATATCGGATTTGGGCGGCCCCTCTGCAAATATGTACAAGATGCAAGGCAGGGATTTGGGACAGTGCGCTTTGTGCAAGCGTCCATCTTGCATTTATCCAACTGTTTGTACCAACCTGGAGGCAGATCATGGGCCCATGTTGGACTTGTATAAGAAAGTGGACGAGGTTCCGGGTATCAAAAAAGTAACCATTGGTAGTGGCATCCGTTACGATTTACTGTTGCCGGAGCGCAATAAAAATGGAGGTAAGTCCATGGACGAGTACATCAGGACGATTGCTCAAAAACATGTGTCGGGACGGTTAAAAATTGCTCCTGAACATACGGCCAAAGATGTGCTAACGCTCATGCGTAAACCCCCATTTGCCTTATATGATCTGTTCCAGAAGAAGTTTATGAAGGCCTCGCAGGATGCCGGATTAAAGCAGCAGATTATTCCTTATTTTATATCGAGTCATCCGGGTTGCACCGAAGCCGACATGGCCCAACTGGCTGTAGATACGAAAGACGCCGGTTTTCAACTTGAACAGGTTCAGGATTTTACACCAACTCCAATGACCAATGCAACCGTGATGTATTATTCGGGGATTAATCCGGACAACATGAAACCTGTTTATTCGGCTAAAACCGCTGAGGAGAAAAAGGCACAGAACATGTTTTTCTTCTGGTACAAACCAGAATTTAAACAGCTTATTCAGACACGATTGATGAAGTTAAAGCGACCCGATCTGGCTTCCCGGTTGTCGGACAAGAAACGTTAAGCCATGTTGGTGAACACCGCCTGAACGTCTTCGTCATTATCAATCTTCTCAAGCAATTTCTCGATGTCCTCAGTTTGTTCTTCGTTAAATTCGACAGGCGAGTTGGGAAAACGCTGAAGGCTGGATTTTTTTACCTGAATGCCCATGTCTTCAATGGCTTTCATCAACGAGCCAAATTGGGTATACTCGCCATAAGCATACACCACACCTCCTTCTTCATCAATTTCCTCCAGTCCGGCATCAATCAATTCCAGCTCAAGTTCTTCAATATCCATTCCTTCTGTCTTGTCAAACTCAATCACTGCCTTGCGGGTAAACATAAAGTCCAGTGATCCTGATGGAACAAAAGTGCCTCCTGCCCTGTTGAAATAGCTGCGCATATTGGCAACTGTACGTGTGGTGTTATCGGTGGCACATTCCACAACCACCAGAATCCCATGGGGCCCTTTACCTTCGTACAGAGTCTCAACAATGGTTTCAGAATCTTTTCCCGCAGCTCTTTTAATGGCCGCATCAATGTTGTCCTTTGGTACGTTGTGGGCCTTGGCATTTTGAATGGCATTGCGTAGTTTGGAGTTTGAATCCGGATCAGGGCCTCCTTCTTTGGCTGCCATGGTAATGATTTTTCCCAGGCGGGGAAATATCCGTGACATCTGTCCCCATCTTTTCATTTTCGATGCTTTGCGGTATTCAAAAGCTCTTCCCATAAAAGAAATGTTTTATAAACTGATATTATTTGAGGCGGCAAAATTATTAAATCCTGTGCAAAGGTCACTCATTTTATTGATTTTTATTCAATAAAGTTAAACTTGTTGCGGATAAATGAATACGATATTTGGCTTACTGTATTTAGTAATTAATCGCATAGTAAATTTTTCATAATGTTTGTTGTATGATAAGCTGCTTTTTCTGGATGAAACAATCAGAAATAAATCAGAATCTGTAGCATTTATCTGGTCATACTCCTGTTTGCTAAATTGATGTATGACAGCTTGTTGAAAATATCCTTTCAGGTCTTTTTTCAAACCAGCTTCTATTCTGTCTACCATGTTTTGAGTTGAATGGACAATGAGTTTATCCTTCAATTTTCTGGACAATTGTTCCGCTTTAACCATTACCTGGTCAAAGCCCAATTCAAAATCGGCATTTTCAGGTAAGAACAGGTGAATGTTGCTTCCATTATTAAATAAAATAGTTGGAGTTTTAACTACCCAAACCATCTTGGTTGTTTTGTCAAGTATGTGGTTTATTACATTGCCGAAAAGGACATCAAACGGTGTCGACTTTTCGTGCCAACCCAATATCACAATGGAGGCTGAAAGCTCCTTCATCGCTTTGGAGATTCCATTGGTGATGGTAGAATCAATACGTGTGATGAGTTTAAAACTAACATCTGAATGCAAGTCGTTTACTACCTTTTTAAATACCACTTTGTTTCGTTCGATTTGTTGTTGAACGGTAGGTACATTTGCCATAACAGTGAGGGCATAAACAGACTTCATTTCGTTTGTCTGTTGTATGAAGGAAGCAAATTTCAGCAATGTCTTCATGTTTGCAGGGTTCGACACAGGGATCATGATGATTTCCAAATTCCTGGCGATTGTATCCAATGAGGAATCTGATTCAGCTACTTTTTTGGCATTGTTCCGCGTGACATAAGTACTTAGGATACTGGTTGTTAATATTAAAACCACCGTATGATTGATCATGACATCAGAGAGTAGTCCTAACTTATACCCCACCAATACGATGGCGATGGCAGAAGCCGCCCTGGACGTGGTCAATCCAAAAATTAAATTCCCTTCATGGTTTTGAAATTTAAAAAACTTCTGTGTGACAATAGCAGCGAGGTATTTTCCGGATATGGCAATCCCTATCAACAAAACCAGTGGAAGCAGGTTTGAAGGCTGATTGATGTAAAAAACGGGGTTTACCAGCAAACCAACTGAAATTAAAAATACCGGAATAAAAAGACTGTTGCCGATAAATTCTATTCGTTGATATAAAGGGGATTCGTGTATGATGTTTCGGTTTAATACCAACCCACAAAAAAAAGCACCTATAATGGGCTCAATATGAAACAATTTTGCTGTAGTGGCTGATACAAACAACAACGTCATGATAAATAAATACTGTATTGTCAAGTCGCCAACAAAATGCTTGAAAAACAATTTTGCCAACCTGGGGATCACTAAAAACTGGATTAAACCGAAACCAGCAAAGTTTACCACCATCCTCAAGATTCCGGCAGTATTAAATAGCCCGGAGAAATAATCGGAAATCAACTGTAACGAAACCAATGCAAAAACATCGGCTATTATGGTTCCTCCAATGATGATTGTAACGATGGTAGTAGAAATAATGCCTGCTTTACTTACAATGGGATAGGAAATAAGTGTATGTGACGAAAGCATCGAACCGATAAGCATTGAGGGCAGAAGACCCAGGTTGAGCAAATAATAGCTTGCTGCAAATCCTAACACAAAAGGAAAAATAAATGACAACAACCCCAGTACTAAGCTCTTGCCCTTGTTTTCCAGAAAGTCGATCAAATCAATTTCAAGTCCTGCCAGGAACATGAGGTACAGCAATCCGGTGGTGCTGAAAAGAGTAAATTCTAAATTGGTAGGAATGATATTAAACACATGTGGGCCTATGAGCATACCAAAAATCAATAGTCCGGCTATTCCCGGAACCTGAATGCGCTCAAGTAACATAGGCGAAAGCAGGATGATCAGAAACATCACCGTGATGATCAGTATGGGATCCTGTAAAGGTAACGCGACGATACTTAAACTAATCATTTGCCATTGGATTGTTAGATTGCAAAGTTAGTGAATTCAAGTCTTCCTTTCTCATTCAACGGAATTGGATATGGTTTATCTGCTTTTGCCTGATGGGGACTTGGATTTTTACCGGGTCAAACTTTGATAGGTCTTTGATTCCCTGAATTACCTAATTACCTTTGCAGCAAAATTGTTTAAATTAAATGAAAAAAAACGTCGTTTACCTGTGTTTTTTACTGATAACGGGTCTGTTAGCAAAGGCACAGGATTTTCAACGTTCGGTTGAAGTAAGTGAGGACCTGAATTATCGCAATATTTCCGATGACACCATCGCAGTATTTATCTTTAATTCATTGGCTTCCTATTTTAATCTGTCACCCAACCGCATTCGCATAAACGCCTCCGGTGTATTTCATCTGGTGCTGGATAAAATTTCCCCCAATCGATTGATGTTGAACGTGTCTTTTCACAAGAGAACCCTTACAGGTAAGAATGAGTTTCAAGGGTTTAATGCCGATTCTGTTCTCTGGCCCGGCCAGGTGACAGCTAAAATACAGGTGTACAATGGCCGACATTTGCGAAACACCATGTCATTTTCTTGTCCAACCGATGGTACTTCAATTCAATTGGATGTATCGGAATTTGCCAATGGCGGGATAGGGGAGTTGGCATTTAAGATGGATCAGGTTCAATACTCTTTTCGATCACCTCAGAAGTTAAAGGCAATAGAATGGATTAGCCAGGTTCAAATGTATTATTCATACCATGCTTTGCTGACATCGGTGAATGCCAAATATCAACAACATGCCAACGAGAATCACCGATCCACAGCCAATTTGATGATCGACCACATCGAGTTGGAAAGGTTACAATGGTTGCTTGAACAGGAGACGTTTGTTCAAAACTTGCACATCGACAGGTTCGATCCCGAAGGATTATTAATAATGCGGGAACAACTCAACCGGTTTGCCAACCGGGCTTCTACTTTATTCGACCAGGAAATGCGAAAAAATGAAGTGGTCGAGCTGGATTATCTTACTACATTTTGCAGGCAATACGTTGCTTTAAGTACAAACTATCTGAATTGGGCCGAAACCCTTCAGCCTTCCGTCGCGAGCGCCCTGGTACTGATGGCCTCCATTCCGCAACAAGCCAATGAACTTGGTATTCTGCGCGAGATAATACAATATTTCGTATCAGAACCGAATCATGCCGAAATGCAAATCCCAATCTGTATCAGTGAACTTTATGCCAGGGAGGCACAGCAATTAAATGCTGTTGAGGATTACGTAAATGCCCTGTTGTTGCTTCGCAATGCTGCATTCATTCAATCATCGTTCAGCCTCCCGTCCAATCAGGGCTTTAATACTGCTTATTTGGCGGCTTTCGATGGAGTCGCGGCATCTTATCTTAAAGTTGGCAGAATGGCCTGCCTGTCGAACAACAGCCAGTTGTCGCGTAATTATTTTCAGCGTGTTTATGGAATGATTGACAGCCACCGTGATTTTTTAACTAACATGGTTCCTCAGGATAGCGCATTGCCGGGATTGTTTCGTGAAATCGGTTCAGTAAACAAAGTGCCAGCCCTTCAGTTTTCGTATACCGATAAAGTGCAACTCTTTGATAAAACCATATTCCTGGCACAGCACGTTGGAAGAACATGGCATCCTGCCATCGATTCCGCATACAGGATTAACCTTCAGGGATACCTTGATCACCAGTTGGATGTATTGGAATGGATGGTAAACCAGAATCAATTCCCTGATGCGGGTTTGAAACTTACTTCCATTGACGCGTTTTTAAAAGGGCATGCTGATTTTCATCCCACGGATACAATCCGGTTGTATCAACTTGCGAAACAACTATTTGAGGTATATATTCAACAAAGCGACAGGCTGTTATTGGCCGGACAACCGGGCGTGGCACTCGAGCAGCTGGTTTTGGCAGGCAGAATTGGCGATTGGCTCCCTTCCGGAGCACGTACACGTATTGACCACAGAATCGACAGCCTCTCTTTCCCACTCATTGGGACTATGGTTGAAAAAGCGAGGTATTATATTTGGGCGCTGCGTTTACCTGAAGCCACCACAAAACTGGCTGAAGCCGATTCCATCGAACAGCTTTATCTGTCTGGAACCAACTCAAAAGCCATTGAACTGCTGTCCAGAGCCCATCAGGAATTGGAGACCCGGATTTGTACGGTGGCCGAACAAAAACTCGAGTCGGCTATCAATGAAATCAGGGCGGCTTTGAGAGCTCATTCCTTTACTTCCGTTGAGAAGGTATATGTATCGGTACAGGATTTGAAGTCAGAAACTGTGGGCTGTGACCTGAACGAGAAACAGTTGCTCATTGTTGAACAAACATGTCAGCCGATTGTAGGCTATTTGGACCAAAACAGGCAGGTTAAAAAATTATTGTTTGAACGTGGCTATTCAGCTGCCATCGATCATTACGTGAACCTGCTGAAGTATATTTCGACTTATCAACTGGATACATTGGGCATTACGCTTCCTTCATTGTACACCTTTGTCGGCCAGCAAAAACTATCGTTGCTAACGATCACAACAACCCAGTATTATCTTGATAAAGGCAATTATCAGGATGCGTTGCAATATTTATGGATGGCCAGAAAACAAAAGATTAAAAAGGCAGATATGCGCCACCTGATGAGAAGAATAGCTGAAGGATTAGCACAAATGGATAAAAAATCAGAAACGTTGGTGAGCGAAGCATTAGAAAACTATACCGGCAACGATAAGTGGTTCAGCTATTTTAACTTTACCTACCGAAAAAACCGGCTATTTTAATCGTACTTCGCGTTCGCTATGGCAAAATAAAAAGATGACA
>Ga0210046_1000980_pt1 | contig 23903 bp, 15 predicted proteins | sample CryGeyCG2114_250_FD_185461 | JGI IMG/M metagenome (GOLD analysis project Ga0210046, IMG submission 185461) | Groundwater microbial communities from aquifer - Crystal Geyser CG18_big_fil_WC_8/21/14_2.50 (SPAdes) (version 2) | ecosystem: Environmental > Aquatic > Deep subsurface > Groundwater ... | reverse complement strand
GCAAGTTTGGCCAGTTCACCATTCCCGATTTTCTGGGTGCGCGTTACGGCGGCGATGTGCCGCGCGTGATTGGCGTGTTCGCCGCCATCTTGTGCTCGTTCACCTATGTGATCGCGCAGATTTACGGGCTGGGACTGATTGTCAGCCGCTTCACCGGACTGGATTTCGGTATCGGTGTGTTCGTTGGCTTGGGCAGCATCCTGCTCTGTTCCTTTCTGGGCGGCATGCGCGCGGTGACCTGGACCCAGGTTTCCCAGTACGTCATTTTGATTGTCGCCTACATGATTCCGGTGATCTGGCTGTCGGTCAAACACACCGGCAATCCGGTGCCGCAGATTGCCTACGGCTATGTGTTGCAGCAGGTCACCGCGCGCGAACAGGTGCTGAACGATCCGACCACCCCGGAAGGCGAGCGCGAAGCCGAGGTGCGCGCCCTGTTCAGCCAGCAACAGGCACAGCATGAACAAAAATTGCGTGCGCTGCAGGCGGGCGGCAAGGAATATCTGGCGCAGGAAAGAGCGCAATTGCAGGCAACGGTCGCCACGCTCAAGACGATGCCGACTGTCGCGCCGGAAAGGCTGGCCGATGCGGAAGCCGCGCTGGCGACTTTCCCCGGCGAGGTGGCAAGTGCGCGCACGGTGTGGCAGGCGGCTGCCGATGCCGAGCGCGTCCGGGCAGCGCCGATATCCCCCCACGCCGAACCTTTTGCCGCGCCGGATGAAGCGGGCCGGGAGATCAAACGCAAGAATTTTCTGGCATTGGTGTTGTGTCTGATGGTGGGCACGGCCGCCTTGCCCCATATCCTGATGCGTTTCTATACCACCACCTCGGTGAAGGAGGCGCGGCTGTCGGTGTTCTGGTCGCTGCTCTTCATCTCGCTGCTTTACATCACCGCACCGGCACTGGCGGTGCTGGCCAAATATGACGTCTATACCCTGCTGGTGGGTTCCAGTTTTTCCGAACTGCCGAGCTGGGTGTCGGCCTGGGCGGCGGTGGACAAGACCCTGATGAGTGTGACCGACATGAACCGGGATGGCATCGTGCAACTGGCGGAGATCACCTTGGGGGGCGACCTGGTCGTGCTGGCTACCCCGGAGATTGCAGGGCTGCCCTACGTCATTACCGCGCTGGTGGCGGCCGGCGGATTGGCCGCCGCCCTGTCCACCGCGGATGGCTTGATGCTGACCATCGCCAATGCCCTGTCGCATGACGTCTATTACAAAATGATCAATCCGGCCGCGCCGACATCGCGCCGTCTCGCGATTTCCAAAGGGCTGTTGTTGCTGGTTGCGATTTGCGGGGCCTATGTGACCTCGCTCAAACCCGGCGACATTCTGTTCCTCGTCGGTGCGGCATTTTCGCTGGCCGCTTCTGCCTTCTTCCCGGCGCTGGTGCTGGGGATCTTCTGGAAACGCGCCAACCGCACCGGCGCGGTCATTGGCATGGTTGGCGGCTTGGCCGTGTGCATGGTCTACATGTATCGGACTTACCCATTTTTCGGTGTCAACGGCAGCCTGTGGTGGGATATTAATCCGATCTCGGCAGGCATCTTCGGCATGCCGGTCGGTTTTGCCGGGATCATCCTCGGCAGCCTGCTGACGCGGGCGCCCGCATTGCAGATACAAACGATGGTTGATCAGGTGCGCTATCCGCGTCTGGCGACCGATAACGAAGTCGAGAAAGTTTGAGCGTGAAACTGCGATGACGACTCCTCCGGCACTGTTCAGCATCGTTGTCCTCAAGGCACTGATCGAGATCGCCGCCTTCTCCCTGCTGGCGCAAGCCATCGTTGGGGCGCTGGCCGGACCGGCGCGGCAGACGAATGTCGTTTATGGTCTGTTGCAGACGGTCACCCAACCGGTGTTGCGCGCGGTGCGAAAATTGACCCCGAAGCGGATTGCAGATCACTACCTGGGGTTGGTTGCATTTCTGCTGTTGTGCTGGTGCTGGTTGCTGCTGTTGTATGCCAAGGTATATGTCTGCCACGCGCAGAATCTGGCCTGTTTCGCCGCGCCGTAGTAGTTGGACTGCAAAGGCAAAAGCCGTTATCCTGCGCACCGCTTCAAAACGCGCTCGTAGCTCAGCTGGATAGAGTATCGGTTTCCGAAGCTTACGGTCATTCGGGCGTGGTGATGTAAAATGACCGTAAGTTCAAATTTGGCTGCTGTGTCTTTTAGCTGCCTGTCAAAACAACGCGCTCGTAGCTCAGTTGGATAGAGTATCGGTTTCCGAAGCCGAGGGTCGTGGGTTCGACTCCCGCCGAGCGCGCCATTTCTGGCTTATGGTCATGTAACTTATGGTCGATGGATTTCACAGCATTTTCTGCTGTGACCATTCCGTGACTAATGTGTGACTATCTCGTGACTACTATTTTGCGCGGGTATGCATCCTCGTCATACTATTGACCAATGCTCTCCGTGACTTTCATTTGCCCAAAATCATAGCAAGCTCACTCGTATTCAAATCTGGGATACCAATTTCGTATCGACCAAGGATCGCAAGTGTTCTCCCAGCAGTCTGGGAATGTGGCCTCCAGCGATGAGCACGCCAGCCTCCATGTTCTTTTCCATGGCATGCCCGGTGAGGTTCGCGCTGGTAATGAAACACATCCTGCCGTCTGCGACAGCGACTTTCGCGTGGACGCGGCCGTCTGAAAACGGGTCGGCCTTGTTGCGCCAGGCATAGAGATTGGCGGCCGGAACCAGCGCCCTCATTTTGCCTATCGCATCGAAAGTGATGCTGCCACCATGATCTTGAGACAACTCAAGCAGCATTGAGATGGCCACACCGCGATCATTTACCGCGTTCAGGGCCTTGACTATGGTGGACACGTCGTAGGCCACGAAGCTGGTAATAAACAACGACTGTTCTGCGGAGTTGATTACCTGCAAAAGCACTTGCTCTGTTCGACGAGCCGACACGAAAGGCGTCGTCGGGCCAGTCCACACGAGTTCGGTGGATTGCTCAGAAGCGGCTTTGGCGTAGACGTGGCTGGCAGCGATAAGCATTGATGCCAGTTCGTCTGAACTGATCTTGGTGTTTTGCCAGGCTGCCGCAAGCTGCTCGACCAGGGTGCTGGCCACCGGGGTTCCGACCACACTCGGCAACACTGTCGCAGCCTTGCTGGCATCAGTTCGACGAACGCGGGCGGCAACGGCCTGCACCTTCTCAGGCGAGACCAGAGAGATCAAGGCTGCAATGGCATCCAAGAGTTCATCCATGTCAGAAACCCTTGAAGAAAGCAGCGTCGGCGCGCTCGAGTGTTGGTATGAGCAGCGATCGATCCAGATACCGATTACCCCGCTCGCAAGATGTCTCCGCCACTAGAGAGCACGCGTGGCAAGCAGCCCCATGCAAAGAGCGATCTTTTTCGGGATCATGTTCCGAGCAGAGCGGATCGGATGAGCAAATCTTTGAACGATTCAGTGCTTGTTCCAGCAGGCGACCAAGGTTTTCTGGTTTGCCAAGATCAACGAGGCCGCCCAGCGTACCGTCTGAATCTGCTGCTGCGGTGTATATGAGGATGCCTGCCTGTGGGCTATCGCCTGATGTGTCAGCATAGATTCGCTCTCGAATGCTTGCGGCGTTGTATCCGCACTCCAGCGCCAGCTCGCGAATCAGCAAATGAGATAGCGTGTGGAGCATTGCATAGCGAACGCCGGGGTAACCTTCGTTCGGATCAAGATGACGCGAATTGCGCCATCCCCTATGGCCACCACGGAGCATCTGGTCGACCTTCTTCACGCCATCCAAAGCCTCCCACTTGACCAGCGCGGCTTCGTCGAACTGGATGAAGATTCCTTCACCATGAACCTGGTTGGCTGGCACCCAATCCGGTTTGCTGCGTGACAGGCTGGCCATCTGCGGACGCTCATTGGGGTCGCCAGACTCTTCAGGTGCCTCGACCCGGGTGAAACCCAGCAGCGCATTCACCTCGCGCAAACGCTCGAGGAGCAAGACTCGACTGATATGGCCTCCGAGGCCCTGTGGCGTGCCGACCTTCTTGCTCATGAAGTGCGGGTAGTCCGTGGGCGGGTTGGCCTCCGTCAGCACATCCCACTCGGGCCCTTTGATGTCGGCCTCACCCACAGCCTCCTGTCCGCCGCCTTTGCGGTGTGCTTCAATGCCCGACCAGATCAATGCCGCCGGATATTTGTCGATTCCTGGCAGCGCCCCGGTCTTTTTCAACGTCTTCACCGTCACCGACACCTCGGCTTCGGATTCAAGTTCGTCGAAAAACTCCCAGCCATCCTGGATCAGTTGACTGAGCGGGTCTTTGGTCTGGGGGATTGCAAGTGCGGAGAGCGTGATCGGGAACCAGCTGTTCGTGGCACCCAATAGCACCGCGCGTGCTTCCTCATCGCATTCGTGGTCGAAGTGGTCTAGGTGCGGATGCCGTCCTCGGCACCCCGGCAGATTCTCTTTTCCTGCCTTGCCGAAAGCGTGTGCCATGCTTCTGGAAGCCCCACAGGCATCACACTTCACCCACAGGTTTTCCGTTTGCAGCGACGCGCCGCTCTCGAAGAAGCGCAGCGTGCCCTTGCACGAGCTGTTACCTCCATGCACGAAGTAATGCCACGGAAAATCGTCAAGGTGGCCGTCGCGGCAGGCCAGCAGAAAACGTGCGGGAACGGCATCAGCATCCTTGGCAGGTTGGTCGCCTTTGGAGCCACGGCAGCCTTTGTGAACGAAGCGGGTTCGCTCCGGCCTGAAGCGGTTCTCCTTGATCTCGAACAGACCGGCATCAAAGGGCGACAGCAGGCCGCATTTCACGCAGCGCATCCAGCGCGGAAATGGCCGAACAGGAACACCGATGTTGGCCTCGGCCGACCAGACGTCGACGAGTTCACTCTTCTGGAACGGTGGCATGCGAAGGTTCTCGACCTGCGCGCCTAGAACTTTCCGAACTGCAGCGAGCAGTCGTGCCTCTTGAATCGGCTGGCAGCGATCCTTTTCCCATCGGTCGATACCGAGCGTCACGACTGACAAGCTAGGCAGATCGATCAGCGCACCGGGGCCATAAGTCCACAGCAACTGGCTGGGGCGAACCTCTCCGACTGGAGTCTTGTTGTTGATGATCATGTTCAATCCTCATCCTTCGTTGCGGGACGAGGCTTCCAATCGTGATCGTCCGTGATATGGCTCGTGTTCATGATCAGGCGCACGCCGGGCTCCACTTCCCGCATCGACATCGGTACGGTCCAGTTGTCCCAGGCTTGAAGGCCGGGCGACTTGATCAATGCAACGGTCTTGTCTTTTTCGGGGCCGCGCTTCTCATACGCCAAGATGCGTCCGCCCTTGCTAACCTCTTTCGCCCATTCATCTGCGCGTTCTTTCAGCTCAGTCTCAGCCAACTGCTTGCGCGAGTTGTCTTCAGCGACATTGCCCGCACGAGTCGCCAATATCTTGATGGCATCAGTCATCTCGGCCTGGTTGGACATGCTCAGTTGGCCCGCGCCTTCGTTCGGGCTGAACACATCATTCTCAAGGCGCATCAGACTCAGCATCGCGCCTGTCAAACCCCGGTCCATCGCGCGCGGTGAGAACGGCGTTACCGATTGCGCCTCGACGTGTTTGTAGAACGTGGCGTGGTAATGCTCGAAGGTTTCGTAGTGCGACAGGTCGCGCGGTCTGGCCCACGTCAGCACCGTGCAGACCAAGCCCGGGAAAGAACGCCCGACACGGCTGGTCGCCTGAATGTACTCAGCAGTTCCTTTGGGTTGCCCGTTCACGGCCATCAGGCCGAGTCGGTTAACGTCGACACCGACGGAAAGCATGTTGGTCGCCAGCACCACATCGATGGCGCGCGTGTCACCTTCCTGCCAGCGGGTCACATACTTGCCGGTGGCGGCGTCGAAGTCGGACTTGAATTTGACCTCCAAGTTATCGAGGTACTTGGGAATATCCTGACTCGACACCCGCGACGTCAGCTCACGAATGTTGCTGATGCTGCGTTGTGCCAGTGCGGGGCGCTCCACCATGCTCATCTGCACGCGGTAAGAACGTGTCTGCACATCATCCTCTGCCAAGCGCTTCATGCCGCCCAGCTCACGCAGGGAGTTGAAGTAGCCGACCATGGTCATATACGGGTCAGCGGGTTCGCCAAAGTGGTCGAACAGTTCCTGCGCTGCCGTCAAGAACGCGGTGTAGACGCGGATTAGCATTGCGGGGCGCGAACTGCCGGGGGAGCACACGCCGAGGTAACGCCGCCCCGGCTTGTCTTCAATCGGGCGTTGCACTGAGAAGAAGTTGTCTTCCACATCCAGACCGTGCGGTGGAAACACCGAAACACGACGCATGAAGACGTTGTTCACTTGCTCCTTGGCTTTGCGCACCGTAGCCGTGGAGGCAATGATCTTCGGTTTGACCGTTTTGCCATTGAGCGTCCAGCCGCACAGTTCATCCACGGCAGTCTCATATAAGCCCACCATGGTGCCCAGCGGCCCACTGATCAGGTGGAACTCATCCTGAATGATCAAGTCAGGCGGGCGAATCGGATTGATGGTCTTTACCTTCGTGGAAGGCAGACCCTTCCCAGCTTGATGATTGCCATTGCAATCGGCACCTTGCCAAAGCAGTCCGTGGCGCTCGCATTCCTGCCCGACGCGACCAAATAGCGTGCGCACCTGGCCACGCCACGCCATCATGGCGAACTTGTCTACGGTGGCGATCATCATCGTCGGTGGGCGGTGGTAGATCTCTTCGTCGACCACTAGCACCGGAATCCCCGGATGCGGCTGCTTGCTGGACTTGCCCTTGGAAAAATCGCAGTGACCTTTCTTGTCGCCACAGAATACGAAGGTGCGACCAGAGCCTTTGTCGACCTCGACATCGCGTCCCGGGGCCACTTCCGAGCCGCACCACGGGCAACTGGTCAGCTGCGCGGGTGAGGCTGCTCCGGCGTTGTATTTGCCGGGGTTGCGCACATCCTCTATGGCGCGGTGGCTGTCCTCGGTCGTGCCCGGGGTGACCTTGTTGCCGACCCAGAGGCCGATGGTGAAAGGCTCGGTGCCGAGGGATTTGTCGCCCTTGTCCAGCGCTTCGCGTCGCAATACCTCCATTGCGCAGATCAACGCCGTGGCGCGCTGGAACTGCTGCAGCGTCAGTAGGCGCAGCGTGTAACGCATGATCACTGCCAACCCGCGCGAGCTGTCGAACCCGCCGAGATTGCCCTGCATGCGCCGGATGGCCATGGTGAAGGCTGCCACGCCCAAATAGGCTTCAGTCTTGCCGCCACCGGTGGGGAACCACAGCAGATCGGCGTAGGCCTCGACAGGCTCAACGCGATCCGGGTGACTCGGATCTGCCAGAGACGGAATCGAGAGCAGCAGAAACGCCAACTGGAATGGACGCCAGCTGCGGTTCTTCAGCACATCGAACTTGTCAATGGTGACATCCTCGCCCCGGCGCATGGCCAGCGCGTATTGGCTGCGCACGCGTTGCGTCGCCATCGCTCGGTTGGCAAACCGGAACGCGGCCAACGCTTTCTCATTGCCTTTCAGTGTGTCGATACCCTGCTGCAGGCGAGTGTGGATCTCCTGGCAGCGATCCATCGCTTGTTGCGACTGGGTGTCGTAGCCGGTGACTTCGCCCCCGATGCGAGCGCGCTGTTCATTGATCCACGCTGCGTAATCCTTGGTCAGCATGCTCAAGGCATCGACCAATGGGTCGATTTCCAAGGTGGCCAGTCGCTGCATATCGAGCAGGCCACTGCTGACCATCTTGCGCATCGCCGGGCGATCGCTTGGATCTAGCCCGGGTGTCTCCGTCACCTGTACCTCGTACTGCGGCATCACCGTGGTGCGCACCTCGGTGGCCAGCGTCACGTCCTCTGCCGTTTCGGCATGGACGGCAACACCATGGCCCACGGCGAATTCGACGCGGTTGCGGTAGATCATCTCCAATGCTTCACGCTCCGGGTCCATACCGTCTGCATCCAGCACTGGCCTGCGCCGGAAGATGGCGCGCTTGGCGGCATCCTTCTCCGAACGAACGATTAGCTCGGGCTGGAACATCCACGCCGTGTCGCGGTTGGTGTCCGGCTCTTCCTGTGCATTCACCAGAAACAAGGTGACCAGCCGATCGCCATTGGCATTCTTGGCCCGAATGGAACCCTGCACGCGCACTTCGGGAAAATCGTTGTCGGGGGCTTGGTGCGGTATCACGCCTTCGGTCAGCGGCAGCACGATCTTGCCGCCACAAGGAATGCGCTGCCACACCTTGGCCTTCTGCCCGTTGGACTTGAGCAGTTCATGCTCATCATTCGGTACACGCTCGTACCGCCCCCAGCGCGCCTCAATCTCGATACTTTCGGCGTCACCATCGACGCAGAAAGTCATGCCCAAACTGCTGGGCACCAGAGACTGGTTGCTGGCGGCATCGATCTCGTCAGCCGAATCCGATTCCGGCTCCACACGCCCAGTGGCCGTTCCAAACTCTGCACCCGGCTCGTGACGTCCGGGAGCCTTGGCCTCCGTGGGCTCTTCGACGTCGTCATTGGCCAGTGGCCCGTCCAACCCCTCGATGCCGCCCTGTGCGGCCTCACGCGGGGCCAGTTTGCCAACCAGGTAGCGATCCCGCACGCCCATGTCGACGATGCGTTCACGGGGGCCGCCAGCGGGGCCGAGCAGGTCGTCCATCACGGCCAGTTGCAACAGTTCGCGGATATAGGCTTGATCCTTGATGGTCGGTACTTCAGCGATGGTCTTGTGCAATGCCTTGGGGAGCGGCTCAAGGAAGTCCGTCCATTGAATGCGGCCCACGCTGCCGGAGGATGGCGGGGTGAATGACGTAAGGCCAATCGAAACCGCCGGATCGACCGACAGCATGCGGTCGAAGTAGATCAAGGTGGTCTCCAGATCGGAACGAACCCGCAGCACACGACCAACCCGAGTGATGTGGCCCGCAGTGTTCAGGATCAACACCCAATCGTCATCGTCGATGGCTTGATACAGCGAACGCTCGCCTTTCAGCCGCAACGTGTTTAGTGCCAGCGTGGGATCAGCAGCAAGGCCATGATCGATGGCGATCCATGCGTTGGTTGGTTTGCTCTGTGCCATATTTAGATACCCCTACGAGCTTCGAATAGGAACTAACGTCCCAAGGTATGCCTTGTTGTCTGCTCTAGTGTTCTTCTTATAACCCAGAGCGTCACAAACAGCTTCGACCTTCTGGCAGAACACATCGGCGTTCAAGGGGATCATCCAGAGCTCGCCCTTTGTTGGCTCCTCCCTGTTAGTGCTTTGCCACTGCATCTCATCGTTCAGAGGATGCTCGGGCCTGAACGGATGAATATTGAAAATTTTATGGTCGACCTGTGTAATCCAAGACGCTCCAACCTCCGTGATGGCCCCCCAAGAAACCTTCGTGTTCTCACTCGTCACGAAGAGAACGAATATTTTCTGGGTCGAGTAGCTTTCCACAAAAAACTCTCTCAGATAGTCGTAAACGCCTCTTCCTTCAGGTACACGGCAGATTTCATCATCGCAATTCGTATACAGGATGTCCTCGGCTGGCACATTGTTGTGTAAAAGCATCTGATAGATGATGTCGGAAAATGGCTTGTCCGGATACGTCTGACTAATGAGTATCTTTTTCTTCTGAGAATCAATGAGCGACTTCAGACCTATGTCCGGACTATTGTCATTGATCGACTTTGTAATAGCGCCCTCAATCGCTTCGCGTGACAAGCCAGATCCAAGGCCGAGCAGACTGCTGGCGGCTTCTTCGCTCGCCTTTTTTCGAAAGGCATCGACATCGCGCCGGAGCTTCTCTTCATTGTCCTTTTGCTCATCTTGTTTCTGCTGTTTTTTCTTTGCTTTGCCAATGTCAGTGAAAATCTCTCGCTTCTTAAGGGCTTCCGCCAACAGTTCCTTTCTGACATAGTCAAGAACAGCCACGTATCGTGGGTCGTCAGATTTGTATCCCTGTCGATTGCTCAATGCCATATCAGGCAATTCGGTCAACTCAAAAAGGTCGACATGTAGTTGCCCTACGACGTAGACCTCGTTCAATTTATTCTGGCCAACGACTGGCAGAATATTGAACTCCCCCATCTTCTTGTTTGCGAAAAGCGAGATGAAGTTGTCTGGAAAGTCCGACATTTCAGCTTTGCGGCCTCGTGTTGTCTTGTACGTTCCGATCCAGCCTGCAACATCAAGACTGTATTCGTGTTCAACCCCTAGGTTGTCTTTCATGACCAAGGGGATAGATTTCTTATCCTTTGCGGTGACAAGGTCGGCTCTCTTTTGCGGATAGACATCAGGCACAAGGTCGATCAATGAAGAATACTCATCACCAAGCGCAATTAGTGTGCCGAGTTCACCCATAACGTTTTTGTCAAAATCTTCAATGATCTCGGACTCATCTCCCCTGATGACGTGGATGCGAAAATCCGAATTGATGAGAGGGAAAATCTTCAGAAGATTGCGCTTTACGGCAGCAAGTGTTTTATGCAATCTGTACTCTGGATTGCGCATCACGATGGCTGAGCCATGATCTTTGACGCGATCGAACATGATGTCGGAGTCATCAATGGCTCTGAGCTTGCTGCCTTCATCTGGATGGCGAGAAAGAACAAAACCAGACTTCTCGCCATCTGCTACAGTCAAGATATCGACATTCTCGGAAACGGATAACGCAGCAAGTTTTCCGACACCCTTGCGCCCCATCTTGCGGCGGCAACCTGATTTTGAGAACGAGTCAGCCTCTTTGATTCGCGAAACACCGGCCACATTCAGGTAGCTTGCAATGTCCCCTTTTTCATAAGACATACCATGCCCATCATCTTCAACCCGGATATCATCCTTGTTGGCAATGATGTAGACGTTCTTTGCATCTGCGTCATACGCATTCGCAATCAGTTCCGCCAATACATAGTAAATGTTCGTGTAGAGATTTGGCCCGAGTAACTCCAAGATACGCGGATCTACATTTATTCTATATTCCTTCATTTACACTCCCAATTCTCAGCAGTGAATACTTTCTTCTGAGCAACTCAGCTAATCGCCCAGACATTTTTATAGTTTCGATTATTATTTCGATCGGGTGATTAACACTTTCAGAAAAACTACCCAGTTTTATTAAAAGCTCACTCTTTGTTGTTAATGCGGCCTGCAACTGACCAAGAAAAGCGCGAGTGAGGTTTTCCTGGCCGAAGAGCCGCCACGGATTGAAGGTCACGATGACGGCCTGTTCAGCTTCCGGGCGCTGCTCCAGGAAGTGCCACACATAGCTCAGTACCGTGGACTTTCCCGAACCCCAAGGGCCATAGAGCGCCAGCACTAGATCATCGTTGCCTGGGTAGCGACAAATGCTATTGGCAAGGCTTTCATCGAACGGGGCATGTCCGAATAGTTCGTCCTGCGGGTTTGAGCTGGGGCGGTCGGCGGAGAGAGCCGTCATGTGCCCTCTCCAGCGAACAGGTCGGTCACAGACTGATTTGGTGCGGCTTTTGGACGACGTCCGCGTTTGGCAGGACTGGTCAAAGTTTTTTCAGCCAGCTCAAGCTCTTCGTCATGCTTTTTCCGATTCAGCACTGATAGCCGAGAGATGAATTGATCTTTTGCCTCCGGAGAAATTGAAAACCTTATACTGTCATCCTCTGAGAGGTCTTCTTGTGTGTAGTAGTCATGCAAAAGATCCAAGTCTGACCATCCATAAGCTTTGCATACGGCGACATCAAGATCGACTAGACGTGCTCTGTATTGATTTACCAGAGGATCTGTAATCTTAGGATTATTTGCCGCATTGAATAACTCTGTAATTCCAATGCTCATATTTTTCAAGCAATCTTCTCTGGTCGTGTTATAGGCCTCTGCAGCTGACTCAAGTTCGGCATTTTCCAAGTCGGGCATTGGAAAGGTGTCTAATGCACTGGCAGTCGAATACTTTTTCCCAGATATACCTTTGGACGATGAGCGCCACCGACCCCAGGCAACGTGTATTGATGACTGCAGAACTCCAAAAAATGAATATGAAGACGTGAAATAGACTTTCACAGAATCATTAAAAACCGCACGGGGCTCGCAAAATCTGAAAAATATATACTTTGAATCTCTGGGCTGAACCAAGAGGCGCGGCAATGATCTCATTGCATCTCTCAGCTTTGCCCGCATGTCCCAGAATTTCCAAAAGCAATCTTGATGTATTTGCCCTGACAGTTTCTCTCGGACGGGCTTTACCAAATGCTCAACCCTTGAGAAGGTAAAAGGGTATTTTCTGGCTTCCTGCTCTGGCATGTCGCCAAAATCAATAATCCATCGCCTTGCTGTTAGCTCTGGCATACCTGCCAAGTCAGCGCCATTAAAGAAAGGAAATATCAACTCCTTTGCTGATGGCTCTGTTGCCAATAGGCTCTGCCTCTCTTCATCTGTCAGGATGAATCCATCCCCATAGATAGTAAAGCCTTGAGACCCCAGACCCTTCATGGCCTTCAATGGATGAATTTCACTATCTTCTATTTCATCAAGACCGCCAGATATAACGTTGACAATCCTGTCATCTAGTCTTTTCTCACCACGCCAAGCATTTTTTGAGATAAAAACCATACTAACAATTACGTTGGCTTTTCCAGGCCAAACGAATTTTGAAGTAGCTGAATAGATAGTTCCGCCGCCCCGCGTTACTTGATCCAATCCAACAGAGCGATTCCCTGTTTCTCTTACTGCACTTGTCAATAGCAGCCCCAGCGTTCCCAATTTGTTCGTTAGCTGCCAATATCTGAGCAAGAAAAAAACACACAAATCTGGACTTCCTTTTACGCTGCCGCGCAATAAATCTAGATTTTTGTAATAGGTGTCCCCAAAAATTCCAGTGAGATGGCGTCCGCCTTTATATGGTGGATTTCCGACTATCCCATCAAAACCACCAGCCTCAAATACCTCTGGAAATTCAAGAGGCCAATGAAAAGGCCGACGCGAAGGCTTGTCGGTGGATAGATCTGTCGAGAGGGCTGTAATTGAACTCCGATTTATTGATACGAGTACGTCGGAGTCACCGTCAACGACTCGCTCTGCTTGGACAGTCAGCGATGTCAGCGCATTCTCTAACGCCGTGTTGTCGCCGCCCGAGACAAAAACATTGCCGATGAACGCATCTGCAATTCGTTCAGGGACCTCAAGACGATTGCGCGCATCAGCATCAAGTCGTGCCATTACTTCGACGTCATGGATGTCGCGGATCGGCATCTCGCGTAGTCGCTGGCGCAGTTCGATCGCTTCGTGAACAGCCTTTTCGATGTTCTTGCCAAACAGACGCTGCTGTCCTTTACCGCCGGGCGTCATTGAAAGTTCTGTGAGCTGATCCAGTCGATGGATGCCCAGAAGGCTGTCGCCGCAGCGCAGGTTGTGATCAAGGAAGCCAAAGGGGCGTCCCTTGGCCAGCGTCACTAACCAGATCGAGAGCTTGGCGAGTTCGACGGCCAGCGGGTTCAGATCAACCCCATACAGGCAACGTTCGGCGATGAGGCGACGTGCGATCACCATGCGAGCTTCGCTGTCGCGGGAAAGAGGTTCCGTGGCACTACCTGCTTCCAGAACGTCACCATCCACGTTCACGACCTTGCCTAAGGTTTCGACCTGAGCCCATGACTCAACGAGGCGATCAGACAACCAACGGCAGACCTGCACCAAGAAGGCTCCTGAACCCATGGCTGGGTCGCAGATCTTGAGGTCGAGCAGTTCGGCGGGTGACTTCAGAGCCCATTGATCACGCGGCGTTCCTTCTGCCGGGCCGACGTAGGCGATGGGTGTGAGCGTCTCGGCGACGATGGCCTCGGTCAGCGATTTCGGGGTGTAGTGGGTGCCGGTTTCGCGCCGATCAGATCCGGTGGTGACGATGAAAGCGCCAGCGGGATAGACCAGCGGATAGCCCCATGGATCGGTACGCAGCAGATGAGCATAGGGTTTGACGCGATCGCGCAGCTTGGTGTCGCCTTGGCAAGCGGTCAGCAGGCGGTCGGCCAGGGTGTCGTCGACGGGTTTGGCCAGATCATTGCGCACCCGGCTGGCAGAGCTGCCAGAGCGTTCTTGCAGCAACTCGGCGAGTCGCGCGGTGCCATCCAAGCGAGCCGAATCCAGTTCGGCCAATTTGACCCATGGCGTCTTGGCGCTCTTGGTGGCATCCAGTTCTAGCGTGACCTCATCGGTACGCTTGACGGTGCGTTCGAGCAGACCCTCGTACACGTAACCGATCTGTTCAACATCCAATGCACGGTAAGACAGTGTGCGGCCCTGGAATTGCTGGATGGCCTCGAGTAACAGCAGCACGGTGCGGTTGTCGATGGGCAGCGGCTTGGCGGCATCGCTGCGCCAGTTGGAGCCTTTGGCCCGACCTTCGAGGAAGGGGAAACGGTCGGGATCGAAGAGCGAACCGCCCAAGGCGGGCAGGCGCAGGTTTTCATGCTCAATGCCGCCGAACACGGCGCGGAAGATCGCCAGCAGGCGCGACCAGGCATCCCAGCGGCGCTCCAGAATTTCCTCGGACTCCTTGCGCAACTGCATTCGCAAGGTGGAGAGCGCGTAGTTGGCTTCGTAACGCTCGTCGCCCATCAGCAGCAGGCCACGCTCTTCGGCGGAGAGCAGGAACACCAGGCGCATCATCACCGTCAGCGCGGCCTCATACAGCTCGGGTTCTTTGACGTCGTGCAGGAGCTCTCGATTGCGGTCCTGGTCAGCTTTGTCGAGGGTCTGAATCAATACTTCGACGGCGCGGCGTACTTGCTCGCCAAGGGCGTCAGTGACTTCGTCCTGGAACTTCAGGGAGCGATCGAACAGTGCAGGCAGTTGTTCGGTTTCATCGACAAAGAAACGACGAATGCCGAGCAGGTGCACGAAGGCCTGCAGGGTAATGGGCTCCTGGCTCCAAATGCGGGCATACCAACTGGCAAAGGTGGTAACGGCACCCACCGGGGCATCTACCAGCATCCAACGCTCGCCGTTGGTCACCAGTCCGAGGCGACAACCCAGCGAACGGCACAACTGAACCATGCGATCGGCGGGTGTGGCGGCCCAGCCATCTTGCTTCAGGGTTGCATCAAGGTCGACATCCTCGGCATAGGTTTGGATCAGCAGCAGTGGCTTGCAGGCGCGTTGCTCGTCGATTACCGCAAGATCAGGCGAAAGCGTCACGCCATGTTCGGGCAAGGTGGCTTGGAGGTTGGCTGCACACCAGTCGGCGCGCTTGAGAACGTCGCCTTTGCCGTCTTCATCAAGCTCAAGGCCACGCGACAGCACCTCGTCGATCCAGGCCACATGCAACTCGGCGAATTGCGCGTCTTCCAGTTCCAGCGCTTCGCGCCATTCCTCGTAGGCTTGGCGCAGACGTTTGCGCTTTGTGGCATCAAGCTCTTCCAGCCCTTGTGGAAAGGCTTCCTTCAGAACGGGAACGGCAAGGAAAGGGCCGGAGATCTCGATCAGCGACAGCCAATCGTGGTATTGAATAGGCGTCGTCATTCAGGCTGCTCCTCGAAAAAAGCAATGGTGACGCCTTTGTCGGTACTCGCCCAACGGTGGCCGCATTCGCAGATTGAGGATTGACCGAGATCGATATATGCCTTTGTTCCGCAATCTTGGCAGTGGATACGAGCGCAACCACATCCACGACATTGACCAGCAAGCCACCAAAACCAAGAGCCTCCTTCAAAAGTAACCGCTCCATCTTGATCGAGAACAATGCAATCCGCACCGCAGGATGGACACATCTTCCATTTGTCTGGAACAATCAAATCCAAGGAATCTTCCACTGAGAGCAGTTCGAGGGAGCATCCGACATGGTCTGCTTTTCTCTTGGCAGGCTCTGTCCAGCCATTCGCCGCGACGACGATGGCTTTGTTTGCGCCAACTGCCTCTGCGAGCGCAAGCACTGATTCGACCTCCCTCACATCAATGGGGACGGAATGGAACTTGGCATCGACGATTATCCTTAAGGAGTGTCCCTTGGCATTGATTTCGATGAGCACGTCAATTTGCCGTAGTTGACCGGTGATCTTGTCAGGCACCATGACATTCCTGCTGACATTTCCAAATCCATCGGTTTGCTCATAGAGCACGGCGACGGCCTCTTGATATTCCTGCCATGTCATCATTTCGTCGCCCCCAATGTCGATTCGGGAACGATGAATATAACCGCTACTGGGAAGGTACGGTCGTTGAGTTTGGCGTAACGGGTTTCGATGGCTTCAGCCTCCTGCTGACGCTCGGTTGGAATGCGTGCAAGGCGCGCTTCCAGTGCAGCGGTGTCACGCCTGAGCTGTGTTCGTTCGTCTTCCGAGAACAGGGAAAGCTGGGCCGGTTGCTGATCTTTTTTCAGCTCAAACTGGATGGCTTTCTCAAGTTCATTGAGCACGGTGCCAATGTCGGCAACTTCCTGCTGCTTGCGGGATTGCAGTGTGTTGGTCAGGAACTTGAGCCGGTCTTTCGAACGGGCGTCGACCGCCTGCAGTATGGCGCTCTGCGCCTGGTCGAAGCGGACGCGGATAGCATCAAACAGAGATTCTGCGGCGGTCAACGGCTTGGCTTGATCCAGCCATTGCTGGACTTTGGTGACGCCTTCTTCGCGGCGGAATGCTTTGTCGCCCAGATAACCACCGGCTACCGTCAGCTCTTCGTGAAGGCGATGATGATTGCCGCCCGTGATGACCAGCCGCGAGATGACGACTACGGCAGGCCCGTCGATCAGTGCTTCTGGCACCGATCGCACCGTGACGCGATGCAACTTCTTCACATCGTCTTGCGCCCAGACCTCGGCGCGCAGCAAGCGCAGGCACATCTGCACCAGTCGGTGGTTCAGGTGAACCAACACCACGTCGTCACGCCCGGTGGCGACAGCGTGATCGAAGGTGATGGGGCGAATTTGCAGTGTGTGAGGGTGACGCAACCCTTCGAGGCAGCGTGCCCACGAGCCCGACAGCGCTGGCATCTTGAATACGGTTCCTGCTGGAGCATCTGCCAAGGCAAAAGGCTCAAGCGGCGGGCGGCCTGCTAACACAAGGCCCGTCTTGACTGCCATCAGGATGTGCTCTGGTGTGAGGTGAAAATCCTGCTGCGTGGTCAGGAGCCGTTCGTGCAGCTTGGCGACGCGGTCTTTCAGTTCGCGCTCGGCGCGCACGAAGCGTCTGGCCTTGGCGATTTTGGCTTCAGCGAGGCGGGTGTCGAGGTCTTTGAGCGAGCCCTCAATCAGTCCCGACATTTGCGGCGCGATAACCGGGTTGACGCTACCCATGTCCGCCCGCATCGATTCGAGTTTGCGCAGCGCGCGAATGATGTCGTCGCCGTGACCGCCAATGGTTGCTTTGCCCTGCTCACCGCCATCGACGGGGTGCCAGATCAATACATGTTTCTGGCGCTGACCGTGCCGGTCGATACGGCCATTGCGCTGCTCCATCACATTGGGGTTGTAAGGGATCTCCAGATGGATGAGGCAGTTACAGTGGTTCTGCAAGTCGATACCTTCGGACGCGGCATCGGTGGCCAGCAAGATGCGAACCGCTGAATCCTTAGGCGAAGTCTGGAAGGCGGCTTTGACCTTCTCGCGCTCATCCTGCGGCATACCGCCATGCAGGATGGCCAGTCGATCGCCACCGAAACCGTGGCTGGCGAGGATCTCGTGCATCCACTGGTGGGTGGTGCGGTACTCGGTGAACAAGATGACCCTGCGATCATTCCACTGACCATCAGTCTTGAGATTGTTAGCGAGCCAATTGAGGACAGCCTTGGCTTTGGCATCGACCTGGTTCTTGGCCGTCTGCGCCCACGACCGCAGCTCATTCAGCATTTGCTGCTGCTCTGCTGTGAGCGGTTGCGCGCGACGTGAGGCTTCTTCAACGGCCTCGGACTGCGCGTTTTCGACCTCTTGGTCATTGGCGTAGTCTTCATCGACCCGCAGGATGGCTTTGCGCAAAATGCGGTCGGCCATCGCATCCTTGTTCTTGCGGTGGCTTCCATTGGCCAGACTGGCAATGTGCTTCTCAAGGGTGGATGCGAAAGCGGCGGGTGAAGAAAAGAGCCGCTTCTTGAGCAACTGGTTAACGAACGACGTGCCGAACGCATTGCCGACCTTCTCAGCATCCTGCTCGCGGCTCGCGCAGTAGTCGTTCAGCTTTTGGTGAATGACGCGTTCTTGTGGGGAGTACGAGGCCAGCAGCGCTTGCAACTTGCGCTGCGCATAGAGCGGCTTGCCTTCGGCATCGACTAGGTCGCTTTTGAGGCGGCGGATCATGACCTGACTCAACTGCTTTTCATCCGGCAGGATGTTTCGAGCGAAACGCTGGTCGTCCAGCAACTCCAGTAGCGAAGTGAAGGACTCCGTGTAGCCGTTGTGTGGAGTGGCTGTCAAAAACAGGCGATGCTGGAAGTGCGGGCTGATGGAGCGAATAAAGCGTGTGCGCTGGCTCTCCAGCGCGTAGTTCGCGCCGGCGGCGGGGGCGATGTTGTGTGCTTCATCGACCACGAGCATGTCAAATTTGCGCGGGTAGCTGGTATGCGCAGGCAAGACGTCGCGCATGGCGCGCAGTCCTTCGCCGCTCTTGACCCAGTCCATGGACGCGATCAGGCGTGGATGGGAAGTCCAGGGATTGGCATGGATGCCGCGATCGCGGCGCAACTGCTTGATGTAGGCCGTGTCGACAACCCGGAAATCAAGACCAAACTTTTCCAGCATCTCGACACGCCACTTTTCTTGCAGCGATGCGGGGCAGATGATCAGGACGGTGCGGGCACGGTGCCGCAGCAGCATCTCTTGAATAACGAGACCGGCCTCGATGGTCTTGCCCAAGCCGACGTCATCGGCGATGAGCAAATTGACGCGGGCCATGTCGATGGCGCGTACCAGCGGATCAAGCTGGAAGTCCTCAATGCTGACGCCACTGCGGAATGGCGCTTGCAGAAAGCCTCTGTCGGCATTGGTGGCGGCCCCCCAGCGAACAGCATCAAGAAAGGCTTCTAGGGTGTCAGAGTCATCCTGGCCTGTGATCGAAGGCAGACCAGCACGCTCAATGATCTGCGCCCCCGGCTCAATCTCCCAGATGACCTCAAGCTCCTCACCCAGACCATCCTCGTCGATGGATGAGAGGGTCACCGCATTCTGTAGCGTAGAGGTTGATGTCAGCTTGGATGAAGCAACTTCGGCAACAACCCACTGACGTCGCCTGACCTCGACCAGTTGACCGGGCTCAGGGCGGGCACGGTAAGACTCGCTATTCTGTGCGTTCAAAGTTTCCATGCGGTCTACCATTTTCCTGTTCTATGGGTTCTATGTGCCCAAGCAAATAGTCGAGGCGGCATTTATCGGTTCATGGTTGTGACGAAATCGCGGCAAGATGGGAGTTGATGCTACGTGCGATAGCGCGACCAAGGTCAACAGGAACGGCATTGCCAATAAGGCGACCCAGCACCTTGAAGCTTACCTTACCGTCATCGGGAATGAACGCATAGTCACGCGGGAAACTTTGAATAATTGCGGCTTCCCTCAAGGTGATTGCGCGATTCTGTTCAGGATGCCCAAACCGCCCATTCCCGAATCCAAAGCACTGGGTCGTCATGGTGGGGGCAGGTTTGTCCCACTCCATGCGGCCATAGACGCCGGGGTAAGTTTTACCGCTTTCAGCACGATGGCAGTCGGCGATGAGATGCTCTGGCCAGTCACGCCACGTACCGCCTGGCTTCGAGACCTTGATGCGGTTCAGATTTTTCGCCGACAGCGTGGATGAAACATGTAGCTTGTCCCTTGGAGCAGCCTCCCCTGCGCTCAATGCTGGTAGCCGGCCAATGGCTTGCCTCACGGTTTTAGGTTTATCAATCGTAGGTTCGATCATACGGATATCACCATGCCTTGATGCCAGCAGCACCATGCGGCGGCGAGTTTGTGGCACGCCGTATTGCGAACTGTCGACGACATCAAACCAGACGTTGTAACCAAGTCGCTTGAGCGTGTCGACGAAGTCGTGAAATACCTCGTGCTTGGCAACGGTTGGGACGTTCTCCATCGTGATGACATCTGGCAGTGTACCTTTGGCCAAGCGAGCGAACTCGTACAAAAGCCCCCATTTGCCATCCTTGCCATCCAGTTCGTAGCGTTGCGCATACGTGGAAAATGGCTGGCAAGGAGCACACCCTGCAAGGATCTTCAAGTCGGCATCGCCGAAAAGATGATTCAATTCGGCAGTGGTTACTTTGCTGATATCTCGCTCTACAAATTTTGCGCTGTTGTTTGCTTCATAGGGAAAACGGCAAGCGGAGTCCATGTCGATGCCTGCAACGACTGGCACGCCTTCTAGGACTAAGCCATGTGTCAGGCCGCCAGCTCCACAGAATAAATCTACACACGATATTTTTTTCATTTCAACATTCCTTGCTATTGCTATTGCTATTGCTATTGCTATTGCTATTGCTATTGCTATTGCTATTGCTATGGCAATCGGATGAAGCGTTGAGAATCAGTCGATTGTGACTTTATGATTCTGCAAGCGAAACATTTTCGAATTAACTTAATGAAGAATCGGGTAAGTGTTCTACTAGCTGCTCAATGCGACAGCCAAAATAAGTACACAGACGATCCAATACATCTGCCGTTGGGTTGTACCCACGGTGATTGGCAATCTTAGAAAGTGTCATGCGATGAATGCCGGTCGTATTGGCAACCTCCACCATTGTTATAACCCTTCCCTCCCGAAATTCTTTTTCGGCAAGTAACTCTTTAAGCCTGAAACGTAGCATCTCGATAACCCATTGGCTGCAAGTGATGCGCAAGTGTATCAAAAGAAGTTTGCGAAAAGCTTCGGATATGTATAATGAGCTTACTGTGATAATTAAAAGTATCACAGGATCGTTAAACATATCAAAGGAGACTTGCAATGAATCAAACTTATCTGACTACGGACGAACTGGCAGACGTAATCAAATATGACAGTCGAACCATCCGCGAGCGCTTGAAGGACAGCGTACTTATCGAAGGCGTTCATTACTTCCGGCCTTTCGGCGGCAGGAAGATCCTCTTCATTTGGGAAGCCATTGAGCGCGACATGCGCCTGAATGGCAGCTCGCTGGCTATTCCGATGGCAAATGGCGAGGTGTGCCATGGCTAGTATTCAAGTACGTAAAGAAACGGGTTGTCTGATTATCGACTTCTACGTCAAGGGAACACGCTGTCGCGAACAAACCGCCCTCGCCGATACCGCAGCGAACCGCAAGAAAGTACAAAAGGTTCTCGACCGCATCGAAGCCGAGATTGATGCAGGCACATTCGAATACCGCCGCTATTTCCCCGGTAGCAAGAATGCGAAAAAGTTCGATGAGGATGGACAGCCTGACGCTGCTGTAGCGCAGATCACGCAGTCCGTCGCTAGTGCGTTGGGGCAAGAAGTCGGTACGGTTGCCTCAGGCGTTGCCGGCACTCCATTGCTGAAGGAGTTTGCCGAGACCTGGTACAAAGAGAAAGAAGTCGAGTGGCGCCGTTCTCACAAGAAGATCATCCGTTCAGATCTGGACGGACGCATCATCCCGCGCTGGGGGGAATGGGAGGTCGGCAGAATCACAAAAGCAGACATCCTTGCATACCGTGCTGATCTCGCCAAAGTCCAGGCACGGAGCAAGGGTAGCGTTCTGTCCAATCGCCGCATCAACAAATTGGTAAATCTGCTGAGGCAGATTGTCAATGAAGCCGCCGACCGATTTAATTTTCGCACGCCGTTCCAGAATATCAAACAACTGAAAGTGAAGCGCACGGATGTCGATCCGTTCACGCTGGATGAAGTCAAGCGCATGCTCGACACCGTCAGGCCTGATTTTCGCAGTTACTACATCGTGCGCTTCTTTACGGGTATGCGCAGTGGCGAGATCAATGGGCTGAAATGGAAGTATGTCGATTTCGAGCGCCGGCTCATCCTGGTTCGAGAAACCATCGTGCTGGGTGAGGATGAGTACACCAAGAACGATAGCTCCCAGCGAGATATTCAGATGTCACAGACGGTCTACGATGCGCTCAGGGCACAAGAGCAAGTGACGCGAGACAAATCAGACTATGTCTTCTGCACTCGAAACCTGACGCCGCTCGACAACAAGAACGTGACGGATCGGGTGTGGTATCCCCTGCTGCGGCATCTTGATATTACGCGACGGCGCGCATATCAGACTCGCCATACCGCAGCCACACTGTGGTTGGCCGCCGGCGAGAACCCGGAGTGGATCGCCCGACAGATGGGACATACAACCACCGAGATGCTGTTCCGGGTGTACTCGCGCTTCGTGCCCAATCTGACACGACAGGACGGCAGTGCATTCGAGCGCTTGCTATTGCAGAGCGGAGCAGGGGGACAGCAAGTTGAGCCGATGCTAAAGAACGCTGATATCCAAGCGATTCCTTACAAAAAGGAGACTAGTAATGAATAAAGAAAACACTTTTTCACCGATTGACTCAATGCCAGGGGTGTACCGCATCGTATCGATTAACAGTGTGCCGACTCCCAATGGGCGTGGTGTCGCTTATCGTGTCGAGCTCTACCACGATAAGGTGCAAATGACAGTGGCATTCACTCGGTCACAGCCAGATATTCGCCTTAGAGCTAACCTGCTGGTCTCGGTGCGCTGGAAGCTGCCAGTTTCCTCAATCAATGGGGCGATCCAGATATCGCGCCTAGTGCTGCTGGAACGTCCAATCAAAGGGGTGAACCCGTTCGAGATGGTGCCTCCTAATTGGGTGAAGGATAGAAGCTTGGCCAGGAAGGCCGCTCAATTGCTTGATGCCTTGCCGGAAACCATCCGGCAACTGGTTTGCGCAATCTTCTGGGATGGCGATCGATGCCATCTGTTTTGCGACAGACCAGCCTCTATGCGTGACCATCATTCAAATCGAAATGGGAATCTACGGCACACGGTAGAAGTAGCGGAAATGGTGAAATTGCTGGCAAGCCAATATCCGCAAGCAAACCTTGGAATCAGTCTGGCAGCCGCATTGCTGCACGACGCAGGGAAGGCGGTGGAATATGACACCTGGCGCAATGGCGATTGGTGCATGACTGATCGGGGGAAGCTGGTTGGACATCGTCATACAGTGCTGGAATGGATCGCGGTAGCACTGGCAACGAATCGCATTATTTTGCCCGAGCGGCATTACCTGTCACTGCTGCATGCGCTGACCTCAGCACCAAACGCTGAATGGCTGGGCATCCGATCTCCGGTAACACCGGAAGCGACTTTGTTGTCGATGGCTGATCGATTGAGTGGTGAGAGTGCTCTGACAGCGCAGCTGGCCAGTCGGAATGGCGGTTGGGGCAATAGGCATCCGAATCGAAAGGGGAAGCCCTTCACCTTGCTGCCATAAGACTTGAGCGCGGCATGTAGAAGACAGGCCGAAATACCAAACACTAGAAAGGAACAAACAAAATGAAATTCAAAATCGAGAAATATATGCGCAACTTCGAGTACGACGATCACCGTATCGAAAGTCTGCTTGGGATGTTTGACGACAATGTGCGGTTCATACGCGACTATGACGATGACTTCAAAATGGATAGCAAAGAAGAGCCTGCGATGCTGGCCGGATATCGCAACAACGGCTTCGGCATCCTGTATGCGTTACTACACCTTGGACATATCACTACAGCGGATTTTCACCATCGGATGCATGCGATGAATGTGGTGTATTTTGAAAAGGTGAAGGTATAGTGCAATCGGTATACTTGAAGCTACTTCAAGCATGGGTTCACTTATGCAGTGATTGAGTCCCTAAACTGCTGTAAATAATTGGTGGGCAGCCACCGCTTCGATTCGGTAAATTAGCGTTAGCAAAACGTTCAACAAACCAAAGGAGAAGAAGCGATGGCTGGATATGAGATTAACGTAGGAGGCGAACTGTTGCCAGGACTTTTGACGGGGCAGGACGGACTGGCGAAGCTGGTGGAGGCGGTATTG
>Ga0210046_1000962_pt1 | contig 24227 bp, 23 predicted proteins | sample CryGeyCG2114_250_FD_185461 | JGI IMG/M metagenome (GOLD analysis project Ga0210046, IMG submission 185461) | Groundwater microbial communities from aquifer - Crystal Geyser CG18_big_fil_WC_8/21/14_2.50 (SPAdes) (version 2) | ecosystem: Environmental > Aquatic > Deep subsurface > Groundwater ... | reverse complement strand
TATTTTAGTATTTTTATCTACAATAATGTATGCCACTTCTTCTGCTTTTCTTTTTTTGTTAACTTCAAACAAAATTTTTTCAGGAATAATAACATCAGTAGTTGTTGTGTTAGTTAACACAATCTGATAGGTTCCTTCAACAGGTAATTCATCTGCTTGCATAAGAGGAGCAGGGGTATGTTCTATTTCTTCAGTGATAATATCCTGAGAAAACCCTGTACATGACAGTAAAAAAGTAAAAAGAATAGTAAAAAATGTTTTCATAGTTTCATTATTTTGTTTTTTGTAATATATTTACAGCATAATAAACCATTGATTTATTGATTTATAGAAACTGTAGGTGAAATTACAATAATATAACCAAAATATAACATTTTAGAGTGATTTTTTTTTATTTTTAACAAATATAATTTCTGTATTATTGGGTTTCTAAAAAGAAGATTTTGAAGAGAGAAGTTAGAGATTAGAGATTGGAAATTTTGGAATTAAAAAAATCAACGACCTAAAGAAAAACAATTTTTCTTTGATATTGTTTTCAAATTGAAAACTTTTCAGTATATTTGTTGCGTGAAATAATTATTTTTAAATAAACATCAACAAAGTTAACCCGCTTTATTCATGCAAAAGCGAAGCGAATTGTATGAATGTGCGAAGGGCTGTGGTAAGCAAAGCGGTTAATCCCTTCCGATAATTATCGGAATAGTAATACCCAAATTTGGGTTATTGAAAATAGCTAAATTTGTTGGTATTACTTATATCGTAGAAAATTCATGAACCGAGCTTGCAAGTTCAACGAAGTTAATTTTATGGGTTAAAAGCGAAACAATAAATAAATATTTAAATTAATGAATATTATAGTTAAACGGGCTGTTTTGTATTATGTAGATAAGTATCCATCAGCAAAAACGGCTTTATTAACATGGTATAATGAGTTTTTAAAATGTGAGTTTAGTAATTTTAATGAATTAAAAGAAGTTTACAGAAATGCCAGTATTGTTTCAAATGATAGGGTAATATTTAATATCAAAGGTAATGATTTTCGTTTAATTTTTTCCATTAACTTTAAACAATCAGCAGCCTATATTATTTGGTTTGGAACACATGCAGCGTATGATAAAATAGACACAGAAAAAATAGAATTTGACACAAAAATATTAACCTATAAAGCAAAATAAAGTTATGGAATGGAAAGTTTTAAAAACAGAAGCAGCTTATCAAAAAGCCATTAAAAGAACATTAGAAATTTTTAATGCAGTAGAAGGTACAAACGAAGCTGATGAATTGGCATTATTGCTAATTTTAGTAAAAGATTATGAAGATAAACATGTGAAACTTCCTCAACTAAATCCGATAGAAGTGATAAAACTAAAAATGGAAGAAATGGGATTGAAAGCTAAAGACTTGGAGTCTGTTATTGGTAGCAAAGGACATATATCATCTATTCTTTCGGGTAGAAGAGAAATTACATTAAAAATGGCACAAAAATTAAAAGATTATTTTAAATTACCTGAAGAGGTTTTTTTACATTCGGCTTAAAACTTTTTCAGATGACAAAAAATATAAAAAACTTGCTTTTCATCCTTGCTTTTATAGAAGGCGGGGCAGTAATGTGTGTGGAATTGTGTAGTGCTAAAATTTTAGCTCCATTTTTTGGTACATCCATCTATGTTTGGGCAGCAGTGCTTGGAATTACGCTAACAGCATTAACTTCTGGGTATTATTTTGGAGGATATCTTTCTTCAAAAACCAGTAATCAGAAACAAGTTGCTTGGTTGATGTTGCTTGGTGGTTTGTTACTTACCCTAACTCCAATAATTAGTAGTTTTATTTTGCCTATTACCATTAATTTTTCATTATTAATGGGAACAATAATTTCATTAATGTGCTTTTTATTTTTTCCTTTAGTGCTATTTGGAGCAGTTTCTCCAATGCTTATTAATTTGCTTACATCTCAAGCAAAAGAATCGGGTAAAAACAGTGGAACAGTCTATGCTGTATCCACCTTGGGAGGTATTTTCTCTACTTTTTTAGTGGGATTTTACTTATTACCAAACTATGGTATAACAAAAACATTGTATGGCTATGGTTTACTGGTAGTTATAATTGCTCTTATACTTTTTATATATTCAAAAAAAACAACTATTAAAGTGATAGGAATTGCTTTTTTCGCACTAATTTCTTATAATTTTTCAACGTCAAAAACCCCAGGCGTAATAGAAGAATCAGATGGAATTTTAGGTAACATTAAGGTAATGGATAGGCAATATCCCAATGGGAAAATTTACAGAGAATTAATTGTAAATAATATTTCTCAAACCATAATGAATTTAGAAAGCCCTTCAGAAAGTTTGTGGGGTTATGTAGATGTGTTGATGTATAATATCAATTCGTATAGCAATGGTAAAAAGGCATTATTGTTAGGCATGGGAGGAGGCACCGTTTATAAACAACTTATAAATAATGGATATACGGTAGATATTGTTGAAATTGATGCTCGTATTGAAAAATTGGCAAAAAAATATTTTTTTATTGCTGAAAATGTTGATGTTATTATTGATGATGCAAGGCATTATATAAGAACTACCAACAAAAAATATGATGTAATTATTTACGATTTATACAATAGTGAAACACCTCCTGTACATCTAATGACTGTTGAAGCATTTGCAGATATTCAACATAAATTAACAGACAATGGATTGCTAGTAGTTAATTTTTATGGATTTATAAATGGAAGCAAAGGTAGAGCAGCTCGTTCGTTGTATAAAACCTTAAAACAAGCAAAATTTGATATTCATTTAATTGCAACCCCAGGAGAAGAAAATGAACGAAATTTATTGTTTATGAGTGGGAAAAATGAGTTAAAAGCGAAACAACAAATTATTCACAACATGATTTACGAAATGGATTTGAATTTTGATGATGCTTTGTTATTAACTGATGACAAACCTGTATTAGAACACATCTATTTAGAAGCAGCACTACAATGGCGAAAAGATTACAATGAGGTGAATGCGAAACAGTTTTTGAGGTAATCCCGAAAAATGTGTGAACTTGAAAACTAACTTTTTAACTTTAAGTACTTCTAAGTATTTCTAAGTACTTGCTTTACTCCACCAATCCTCTGCCTGTTTTTACAATTTTTCCGTTAGATTTTAAATCAACAATCAATTTATCAAGAATTCCATTCACAAATAGTTTACTTTTAGGAGTGCTGTAGGTTTTTGATAAATCGATGTATTCGTTTAGAGTTACTTTTATTGGTATTTGTGAAAATGAAGTAAGCTCACTAATTGCCATTTTCATAATTAGAATATCAACAGTTGCAATTCGTTCAACTTCCCAATTTTGAGTTTTTTCGGCAATTAGTTTAGAATTTTCTTTGTCATCAACAATAGTTTTATTAAAAAGAATTTTCACAAACTCGGTATCGTCTTCTTTATCTGTAAAGTTGTGAAAAATAGCATCTAAATTAGAGTCATTTTCTTTTAGTTTTTTAATACTTTTTATAACCATACTCAATACGAAATCAATTTCATCATAGGTCCAATAAATGCTCTTTTCTGAAATACCCGAAATTAAAAAATCATATTCAGCAATAATTTTTTTATAAAGAGCAACAACAAATTTTTTATCATTTTCAAATGAATTGTCTTCATTTTGCATATAATCAAGATATATATCGTGTTTTCTAGTGAAGTTAAATAGTTTTGTCATTAATTCTTGATCAATGTTCCAAGAAATTTTTTTCTCTTTCACAAAATTGGAAAGGGTTGAGTTTGTTTCTAATAGTTTAAAGATACGATTAGTAATAAATTTTGTACTAGGATTTAAATCAGCATCGGTAGGTAATCGTTTTGATTTCGATTCTTCAATTTTAAGCATTGAAAGATGTGATAGTTCACTTCCAATTAATAAGAAAAGTAAATATAAATCGTGCATTTTTTGAAAACTCAAAAAAAGCTCATTCTCAACTTTTTTTTGATTTTCTTTTCCCGAATGAAAGTAAGCATAAAGTGCCTGAAATGTTTTTATTCTTAAATACCGTCTGCTTATCATATTTTTTACTTAAAATTGAGTTTATAGATTACAAATCTTCACCCTTTGTGTTTCCCCCAAGGGAAAAGCCTACACACATATCTGGACTACTAACCCCTAACTACTTTTATAAAGGTAATTTAATTTTCCCTATAGCTTCTATTCTTTCTTCAGCCATTTGGTTTGCAATAGCGTAAGTAGGAATATTGTCTTTTTTTGAACGCTCAATTATTGTTGTAGTTGTGTTGTAAATTTCTTCTGCTTTATCCATTGCCCATTTGGCAGATAATTCTTTTACTTCAGCATAGCAATTAATTACACCACCAGCATTTAACATAAAATCTGGAGTATAAATTATTCCTTTTTTCATTACTTCAACACCATGAATTGCTTCGTCTTTCAATTGATTGTTGGCTGATCCAGCAATAATAGAACATTTTAAACGACTTAATGTATCATCATTAATTGTAGCACCTAATGCACAAGGAGCATAAATATCCATGTTTAAATCATAAATTTCATCTAAGCCAATTATTTTTGCTCCAAATTTTGAAGCAATATTTTTTAGCGTAGCTTCATGAATATCAGCAATATAAACTTCAGCACCTTCTTTCGTTAAGTGTTCTACCAAATATTGACCAACATGACCAACACCTTGAACGGCAATTTTTTTACCTGCTAATGAATCGTTTCCAAATTGTTGTTTGGCACTTGCTTTCATTCCAACATAAACACCATAGGCAGTTACGGGAGAAGGGTCTCCACTTTTACCTGGTAGTCCTGCAACGTGATTGGTTTCCATGTTTACCCATGTCATGTCTTGAGGAGAAATTCCAACATCTTCAGCGGTAATATATTTTCCAGCTAAACTGTTAACAAATTTTCCAAATCGTCTGAAAAGAGCTTCGTTTTTTTGTGTGCGAGCATCACCAATAATAACTGCTTTTCCACCACCCAAATTTAAGCCTGCTAAACTGTTTTTATAGGTCATTCCTCTTGATAAGCGCAACACATCATTTAGTGCTTCTGCTTCGTTATTGTACATCCACATTCTAGTCCCACCAAGTGCTGGGCCCAAAACAGTGTTGTGTACCGCTATTATTGCTTTTAATCCTGTTGCATTATCTTGACAAAACACGAGTTGTTCGTGATTATATTTTGTCATTTGGCTGATAATTGAGTTTTCAGCTAATTTGTTTTCTTTAACGTCTATCATTAATTTTGGTTTAAAGTTTATTATTTTATTACTAATCTCTCACTCACTTCTTTTTTTTGCCACAAATTTAAACACCACGAGTAGCATCAACGCATTATTTAAAAAAATAAACAAGTCGTTGATAAATCTGTGAAACACCACTAAGTAGCATCAATATCTTATTGTAAAATAAAAAAATATTGATAAATCTGCGTGAATTTGTGTAATCTGTGGCATAATAAGTGGCTGAGCAGTAATCTTTTTTTTCATTTCTTATTCTCTGTTTTAGCATCTAAATTTTTAAAATTGTAAATCTAAAATCGTAATTCGTAAATCTAAAATCGTAAATCCTTAGTTTTGCATCCTTAAAAAAACTATGTTTAATCGGGGCGTAAAATTAATGTTTTCTTATTAATAGCAACTCTTTTCTCAGATATAAATAGTGTAATTTAATTAATTTTTTAATATACCAATGAATTCCCTAAAATACTTAAATAAATACTTATGGAAGTATAAGTTTAGATTGTTACTGGGATTTGTATTCATAATTTTTTCTAATCTATTTGCTGTGTATCCTGCTCAGCTGATAAGAGAAGCGTTAGATTTAGTGGAGTCAAAATTGAGTGGTGTTGCTATAGAAAGCACTTCATTTTTAACGGTTTATATTGAAAATATTCCGATAACAAAAGTGGTATTGCTTTATGGCGGAATTGTTTTTGCTGCAGCTATAATTAAAGGGATATTTACTTTTTTTATGCGTCAAACCATCATTATTTCTTCTCGGTTGATTGAGTTTGAACTGAAAAATGAAATTTATAACCATTATCAAGAGCTTGATATTTCTTTTTATAAAGAAAACAACACTGGCGATATTATGAACCGGATTAGCGAAGATGTTTCTAAAGTTCGTATGTATTTAGGGCCAGGAATAATGTATAGCCTTAATCTTGCGGCTTTGTTTGTGATTATTGTCCCTATCATGTTTTCAATAAATGTTAAATTAACCATTTATTCTCTTCTGCCTTTACCAGTTTTATCTATAATAATATATTATGTGAGTAATATTATTAATAAACAAAGTACAAAAGTACAAGCTAAATTATCTGATATTACAACACTTACACAGGAAACGTATTCAGGAATTCGCATAATTAAATCGTTTGTAAAAGAGAATTATTTTACAGCTCAGCTCGAAAAGGAAAATGAAAACTATAAAAACCGATCGATGGATTTAGTGAAAACGAATGCTTTTTTTTCGCCAACTATGTTGCTTTTAATAGGGTTGAGCACTATTTTTACTATTTATGTTGGAGGGCAAGAATACATTGCAGGAAATATTTCAAAAGGTAATATTTTAGAATTTGTTATTTATGTAAATATGCTTACTTGGCCAGTAACAGCAATAGGTTGGGTTTCGTCTATTATTCAGAGAGCATCAGCCTCCCAAACTAGAATTAATGAATTTTTATCAACAACATCTAAAATAAAAAATCCTAGCAATGAAATCATTGAAATTGAAGGAGAAATTGAGTTTAAAAATGTGTCGTTTACCTACCCCGAATCAGGAATAAATGCTTTAAAAGATATTTCATTTAACGTGAAACAAGGCGAAACGCTTGCTATTGTTGGTAAAACAGGTTCAGGGAAATCTTCCATTGTGAATTTATTGCTTAGAAATTATGATGTAAACAATGGGGAGGTGTTGATTGATGGAAAAAACATAAAAAGCATTAACCTTAATAATTATCGCGAAAATGTAGGCTTTGTTCCGCAAGATATTTTTCTTTTTTCGGATACCATAGAAAACAACATTGCCTTTGGATATAAAAACAAATTGCCCGAAAAAGAAGTGATAGAACAAGCTGCAAAAGATGCTGCTATTTATACTTCTATAATAGGTTTTGAAAAAGGATTTAAAACTAGGGTAGGAGAACGAGGCGTTACACTTTCGGGAGGTCAAAAACAACGTGTTTCCATTGCCAGAGCTATTATTAAAGCTCCTAAAATTTTAATTTTTGATGATTGTTTGTCAGCAGTTGACACCGAAACGGAAGACATTATTTTAACCAATTTATCTAAAATAATGAAAAACAAAACCTCTATTATTGTGAGTCATCGGATTTCATCAATCCGAAATGCAAATCATATTGTAATGATAGAAAATGGAGAATTAATTGAAAAAGGAACACACCAAGAATTAATTGCAGCCAAAGGAGCTTACTATAAAATGTATCAAAAGCAATTGATGGAGGAAAACGAGTGAATTAGGGGTTAGTAGTTAGGGAACTAATAAAAATGAATCCTTGTGGTAAAAGGATGTAAAAATAGATGTTTAATACTTGTTTTTGAATACATTAGATTAAATACCAGATAAAATAAAATATTTTTTGAACTATTTCTTGCCAACTAATTTTTAATGTATAAATTTGCAGCCCTTTTAAAGGATAAAAACAATTATTACTATGGAAGCTATTAAATTTGTAGAAAACGATTTATCACCAGTTGCTCAATTCCCTGAGTTTAAATCAGGAGATACGATTACGGTATATTATAAAATTAAGGAAGGAAACAAAGAAAGAACACAGTTTTTTCAAGGTGTTGTTCTTCAACGAAGAAATGCAGGAGCAAACGAAACTTTCACTATCAGAAAAATGTCTGGTGGAGTAGGAGTGGAAAGAGTTTTTCCTTTGGCATCTCCTTTTATTGAAAAAATTGAAGTAAACAAACATGGAAATGTTCGTAGAGCTAGAATTTTCTATCTAAGAGAACGTACAGGTAAATCTGCTCGTATCAGAGAAAAGAAAATGGTTAAAAAAGCATAACAATAAAATTTTGATAGGTTTTAAAATCCTTAGGAGAAATTCTTCTAAGGATTTTTTTTGTTTTTGAAATAATGGAGTGATAGTTTTAGTGTTAACCCGCTTTATTCATGCAAAAGCGAAGCGAATTGTATGAATGTGCGAAGGGCTGTGGGATGCAAAGCGGTTAATCCCTTCCGATAATTATCGGAATAGTAATACCCAAATTTGGGCTATTGAAAATAGCTAAATTTGTTGGTATTACTTATATCGTAGAAAATTTGTGAACCGAGCTTGCGAGTTCAACGAAGTTAATTTTCTGGGTTAATATAGTTGGAATTAAAATTCCAACGGTTAATAATACTGTTTGATTTTGAAACAACTTCTATTAAACATTTTGCATTACACAAAATGCATTATACAAAATGTTTAATGGGTTTGAGGTAATGCAATTCAATTTTCATCACCAATTACCATGATGAATTTTTCTTTAGGTTGTATGTCAATCGCTTTTTCATTTTCTAATACCATAGTGGGCATACCATCAAAATCGGTTATTTTACCTTTCACATAAATTTGTTGATGGATGAGTGTTTTGAGTGGGTCGTAACTGAAATTTACCAAATTTTGTCTCCAAATAGCTACGGTAAAAATATGGTTAGGATAATTGAGGTCTAAATTCAAAAAAATATGTCCATTTCTGGTCTCTTTTGCACTCACAACCGTTCCCGCAATAGTAACTTTATTGCTTCCTCCCATCAATCTTTTGGCTTGTATGGTATTATAAACGCCTTTCGGTAAATCGGGTTGATAAAGTGGTGTAACATCATTTTTTTGTTTTTCAGGAACCCAATCTTTATAATTATTTTGATGTTCAAGTTTTTCTTCTAATTCATCATCTAATAAATAAAAAAAGTCAATTCCTGTTGCTTCTTCCACTTCATTAATTGAAATTGCAAAACTACTCAGAGGATATTCGATTTTTTTGTTAGGCATAATAAATCCGATAGCTTTTTGGTTGGTTAAATCTATAACCACTTTAAAATAATATTTTGGGATAGATACTTTATTAACTCCACGCTCTATAACTGGTAAGCTATCGTTGAGCAAAGGTCCACTAACAACATATAGTTGTGTATTTTGGTTCATTACAATATAGCCTCTAAATATATCTTCTAATTCGCCCCATTTCCCTCTGTTAAAATCAGCCAATTGTGGCGACATATTGGAATAAAGATAAGATTCTGAAAGTGCTTTTTTGCTCCATTTAAAATCTGCCGAAGGAGCTAAATGACCTCTGTCAAAACCAAAACCATCATAAGCATAAGTGCTGTCTTCTTTTTTTGTTTTTAAAAAATAGTCTTTTTCGGTAGCCGAACCTGTTTTTATGAGCGAGTCTTCCCTGAAATCATTTGTTCTACCTTCTTTTCCGTTAATAATATCGGGTAAAATAATATGAGCCACCCATTTAGCCTGTTCGTGTTGTTCCGAATAAACTAAGCTCATTGCCGAATGATGAATTATTTCTTCATTATCGGTTGTTTTTGGAAGTCCAATTTTTTTTAAATCTTCTTGTATTTTTTCGAGCTTGAAAGTTTCTAATTTTTTATAAACTTGTTCTTTTTGTTGATCGAGTTTATTTAATTCTTCTGTCAACGTATTGATTTTTTCTTCAGAAGTTTGTGCAGAAACGGAAATACTTATAAAAAATATAAGAGGGAAAAATAGGCTGTAGCTGAATTTTAGCATTAAAATAGGTGTTAGACTTTAGAGAGTTAAAGCTAACAATAATTGTGCTATAGAAGTTAGGTTAATGTTATTATTCTTTAAACAAAGAATCAACAAATTCAACTTTGTTGAAAACCTGTAGATGTTCTATGCCTTCGCCAACACCAATGTATTTTACAGGGATTTTAAATTGGTCGGAAATTCCAATCACAACACCGCCTTTAGCAGTTCCATCAAGTTTAGTAATGGCTAACGCATTTATTTCAGTTGCCAATGAAAACTGTTTAGCTTGTTCATACGCATTTTGACCAGTTGAACCATCTAAAACCAATAAAATCTCATGAGGAGCATTAGGAATAACCTTCTTCATTACATTTTTTATTTTAGAAAGTTCGTTCATCAGGTTGATTTTGTTGTGTAATCTTCCTGCAGTATCAATAATAACAACATCCATTCCTTTTGCTTTGGCTGACTGTAAGGAATCGAAAGCCACAGAAGCTGGGTCAGCATTCATTCCTTGTTCCACAATTGGAACATCTACTCGACTTGCCCAAATTTTTAATTGATCAACAGCAGCAGCTCTAAAGGTGTCGGAAGCACCAAGCATAACCTTCAATCCATTTTTCTTTAATTGGTAAGCAAGTTTACCAATAGTTGTAGTTTTACCAACTCCATTAACTCCAACAACCATAATTACATAAGGTTCATCTTGCGTTGGAATTTGAAAATCAGTATAATTTCCTGTGTTGTTTTCTTCTAATAAATCAGTAATTTCTTCTCTCAAAATTTTATTAAGCTCAGTTGTGCCAACATATTTATCTTGTTCAGCTCTATCTTCAATTTTTTTGATAATACGAAGCGTAGTTTCAACACCAACATCGGAGGTTATTAATAATTCTTCTAAGTTGTCTAAAACTTCAGAATCAATTTTAGATTTCCCAGCAACAGCCCGAGTTAATTTTGAAAAAAAATTCTCTTTGGTTTTGGTTAAACCTTCATCTAATACTTCTTTCTTTTCTTTTGAAAATAACTTAAAAAATCCCATTTGCTTTAGAGTGATTCGTGTTTATTAATAAAATCAAAAGGCTTTATTAAAATAAAAAAAGCTTCTCTCTAAATAAAGAAAGAAGCTAATATAAAGTTCTTATAAAAAAGACGCTAATTATTTTTTGAAAAAATCTTCTACTTTATCTTTAGTAACAATATTTTCTTTAAAAGAATAAGCTCCTGATTTAGGAGATTTTATCATCTTAATAACTTTAGTGTAATTCTTTCCACCTTCTTTTTGTACTGTTCCAACGGTTTTCTTTGCCATAACTTTTTGTTTTATTTAAAATTTTCATAAAGAGAAAATTTCTAATTTGGTTTATTTGAAATTTTCATAAAGAGAAAATTTCTAATTATTTAATTTCTTTATGTACGGTAACTTTTTTCAAAATAGGATTGTATTTTTTTAATTCAACTCTATCTGGTGTATTTTTTTTATTTTTAGTAGTAATGTATCTTGATGTACCAGGCATACCACTTGTTTTATGTTCTGTGCATTCCATTATTACTTGGATTCTATTACCTTTCTTTGCCATTTGTTCAAACTTTTTAAAATTGGATTGCAAATTTAGAATTTTTTTTGAAATTCTAACAAATAAACTGCTATTATTTTTAATCAAAAAAAAACGAGTTGAAATTCTGACAAAATTCATAGTTTTTTGAAACACAAAGATAGACTTTTGTACATTCAATTATGTCAGTCCAAATAAAAAACACAACAGTCTGTTTTCACTGCGGAGAAGATTGTCTTGATGAAGCAATTTTGTTTGATAACAAACACTTTTGTTGTTCGGGCTGTAAAACCGTGTTTGAAATTCTCAACCAAAATAATTTATGCGATTATTATGACATTGAAAAAATGCCTGGAATTTCGCCTCCAAAAAATGCAATTAAAAAATATGAGTACCTCGATAATGAGCAAATTTTTGAGAAACTTATCGATTTTAAAGATGAAGATCAAGCATTGGTAACGCTTTTTTTACCTCAAATTCATTGTAGTTCGTGCATTTGGTTGTTAGAAAATTTGTATAAACTTAATCCACACATTGTTTCCTCTCGTGTAAATTTTTTGAAAAAAGAAATTAAAATTGCTTTTAACTATTCAGATTTATCGCTCCGAAAATTAGTTGAATTACTCACTTCTATTGGCTACGAGCCTGAAATTACTTTTTCTAATGTGAGTAACAATAAAAAACATTCAATTGATAGAAGTTTAATTTTTAAATTGGGTATAGCAGGTTTTTGCTTTGGAAATATTATGTTGATTAGCTTGCCTGATTATTTTGGTTTAGATAACCTCAAAGACAATGATTTTTCTCAATTTTTTGGATACATTAATATTTTACTTTCTTTACCCGTGCTTTTATATAGTGCTTCCGATTACCTTAAATCAGCTTGGCAAGCGATGTTTCGAAAATCCATTAATATTGATGTGCCAATTGCCTTAGGAATTATAGCATTGTTTGCCAGAAGTGTTTATGAAATTATTTCAAACACAGGATCTGGTTATTTGGATTCTTTGGCAGGACTTATCTTTTTCATGTTATTAGGGAAAATTTTTCAACAAAAAACGTATGCCATTTTATCGTTTGAAAGAGATTATAAATCCTATTTTCCTATTTCTACTACATTAATAGATGCTGATGGAAATGAAAAAAGTGTGTCTGTTTCAGAAGTTAAAGTTGGAGATATTATTTTGATAAGAAATAATGAAATTATTCCAGTAGATGCCTTGTTGGTAGAGGGATGTGCTCAAATAGATAATAGCTTTGTTACAGGTGAATCTGTTGCTGTTCATAAAAATGTGGGAGAAAAGATTTATGCAGGAGGAAAGCAAATGGGACAGGCTATTCAATTGGAGGTAATTAAAGAGCTTTCGCAATCGTATTTAACTCAACTGTGGAATGATGAAGCTTTTATAAAACAACAACATCATCAATTTGAGGGTATAACCAATGCCATGAGTAAATATTTTACTATTGTTATTTTAATAATTGCTTTTTCAAGTGCTTTTTTTTGGTGGCAAACATCAATAAAAATTGCTATCCATGCTTTCACCTCTGTATTGATTATTGCCTGCCCTTGTGCATTAGCACTTTCAGCACCATTCACTTTTGGAAATGTGTTGCGAGTGTTAGGTAAAAATAAATTTTATTTAAAAAATGCATCGGTAATTGAAAATCTTACAAAAATTAGCACCATAGTTTTCGATAAAACAGGTACTATTACTCAAGCATCAAAGTCAACCATTACATTTCATGGAGATATGTTATTGAAAGAGCAAATTGACATGATTTATACATTATTGAGGCAGTCTTCACATCCATTGAGTAAATTAATTTTTTCATCAATTAAAGACGCTGAATTACTTACTCTCATTGCTTTTAAAGAGGTTCCTGGAAAAGGAATTGAAGGGAGTTTTAATCATCATAAAGTAGCAGTAGGCTCTGAATTATTCATTAAAGAGAAACAAGACTTAAATCCTACTTCAACTACTGTTTTTATAAAAATAGATGATAAAGTATTGGGCTATTTTCAGTTAGAAAATTCCTATAGAAATAATTTAAAAGAAGTATTGAAACAGCTTTCTAAAAAATTTAAACTTCATTTAATTTCTGGAGATAATGATAGTGAGAAAAAGAATCTAATGACATACTTTGGTTCAAACGCTCAATTTTCATTTAATCAGCGTCCAGAAGATAAATTAAACTATATTAAAAAATTACAAAACAACAATGAAAAAGTAGCCATGATAGGCGATGGATTAAATGATGCAGGGGCTTTAAAACAAAGTAATGTTGGTGTTTCCATATCAGAAAACATAAATACATTTTCTCCAGCTTGCGATGCTATTTTAGACGCAAGTGCTTTTGATAAAATACCTTTGTTTTTAAAGTATTGTAAAGGTAGTATGCGAATTATTGAGGTAAGTTTTATCATTTCTTTTTTGTATAACATAGTAGGGTTGAGTTTTGCAGTTCAAGGGTTGTTGTCGCCAGTTGTAGCAGCTATTTTAATGCCGTTAAGTTCAATAACAGTAGTTGTTTTTGTAACCTTAGCCACCAATATTTTGTATCGAAAAAAAATTAATAAATAGTTTTTTGTTTACTATTGAATATCATAGGATTTTCCAAAAAGAATATTTTTACCTGATAAAAGTCATTTATTTAATAGTTTTGACACCCTACTTTTATCCAATAAATCAATCCAAAATGAGCGTACTTTTTATTTTAATCATAGTAAGCTTAACTGTAGCTGCATCATTTTTAGTTGCTTTTATTTGGTCAGTTAAAAATGGGCAATATGAAGATGGTTACACTCCTTCAGTACGAATGCTTTTTGACGATGAATTAAAACAAGAATCAAAAAAACATCAAATAAAAAATAAATCTATAAAATAAATTAAAGAATTATGTCAGGAGAAATTCAAAAATTTTATTATGATAATAAAATAGTAAAAATGTTTGCTTATGCCACTGGAATATGGGGTATAGTTGGAATGTTAGTAGGACTTTTAGTAGCTCTACAAATGTATCTTCCAGCTCTTAATTTTAATTTAGAATATACCACTTTTGGTAGAACTCGTCCGCTACATACAAATGCTGTAATTTTTGCTTTTGTAGGTAACGGAATTTTCACAGGAGTTTATTATTCCTTGCAACGCTTACTGAAAACCAGAATGTGGAGTGATAAGTTAAGTATGATAAACTTTTGGGGTTGGCAATTGATAATTGTATCTGCAGCTATTACCTTGTTAGCAGGATTTACAACAGGAAAAGAGTATGCTGAATTGGAATGGCCTATAGATATTGCAATAGCAGGTATCTGGGTGGTATTTGGTTGGAATATGTTTGCAACTATATTAACTAGAAGGGAGCGACATTTATATGTTGCAATATGGTTCTTCATTGCCACATTTGTTACTGTTGCGGTACTTCATATTGTAAACTCATTTGAGTTACCAGTTAGTTTTATGAAAAGCTATTCATGGTATGCAGGTGTGCAAGATGCTTTAGTGCAATGGTGGTATGGGCATAATGCGGTTGCATTTTTCTTAACTACTCCTTATTTAGGATTGATGTATTATTTTTTACCAAAAGCAGCACAACGACCAGTTTATTCTTATAAATTATCAATTATACACTTTTGGGCATTAATTTTTTTATATATTTGGGCAGGACCTCATCATTTGTTATATACTTCACTCCCAGAATGGGCACAAACCTTGGGAGTAGTCTTTTCGGTAATGTTGATAGCTCCATCTTGGGGCGGTATGATTAATGGGTTATTAACCTTACGTGGAGCTTGGGATAAAGTAAGAGATAGTGCCGTATTGAAGTTTTTTGTAGTAGCTGTAACAGCTTACGGTATGGCTACATTTGAAGGGCCTATGCTTTCATTAAAAAGTGTAAATGCGATAAGTCATTATACCGATTGGACTGTCGGACACGTTCATATAGGAGCATTAGGTTGGAATGGGTTTTTAACTTTTGGAATGATGTATTGGCTAATTCCCAGAATGTTTAACACTAAACTGTATTCTGAAAAACTAGCAAATGTTCATTTTTGGATAGGTACTATTGGAATTTTAGTGTATGCGGTACCTCTTTATTTTGCAGGATTTACACAATATTTAATGTGGCAAGAATTTACACCAGATGGATTTTTAGCATACCCAAACTTTTTAGAAACAGTTTCCCAAATTATTCCTATGTATGTAACAAGAAGTATTGGAGGTACATTGTATTTGATAGGTGCACTTGTGATGTTTTACAATATTGTGAAAACAATTAAGGCAGGAGATTTTATTGCCAACGAAGCAGCAGAAGCTCCAGCTCTGGAAAAAACTTTTATACCAAAATTAGGAGAATATTGGCATAGACCTATTGAAAGAAAACCGATACAATTGTTAATCTTTGCTTTAATAGTTATTTTAATTGGAGGAGCTGTTGAGATGGTACCTACCTTCCTAGTGAAATCAAATGTGCCAACTATTGAAGCGGTAAAACCATACACACCTCTTGAATTACAAGGTAGGGATATTTACATCAAAGAAGGGTGTTATAATTGCCATTCTCAAATGATTAGACCTTTCAGACATGAGGTTGAACGCTATGGAGATTATTCAAAGTCAGGCGAATTTGTGTATGATCATCCATTCCAATGGGGATCAAAAAGAACAGGACCTGATTTGGCACGTGAAGGCTCAAAAAAATTAAGAAAATCTTATTCTTGGCACTTTAACCACATGGAAAACCCACAAAGTATGTCTCCAGGTTCTATTATGCCAAATTATCCGTGGTTGCTCAAAAAGGACATTGACATTGAAAGTACACCTGCTAAAATTAGAGCAATGCAAACACTTGGAGTTCCTTATGAAGAAGGATATGATGCTAAAGCCATTGATGAGTTGAAAGCTCAAGCAATTGAAATTGAGACCAAGCTAAAAGAAGAAGGAATAAAACACGCTGATGCAAACAAAGAAATTATTGCTCTTATAGCTTATTTACAACGACTTGGAACAGACGTAGAGAAATGATGAATGTAGCAGTAGTAATATAACAATGTAGCAATTTGAAGAATAAATGTTAAATAATCACTAATATCTAACCTCTAATCACTTTTAACTTAAGAAAAGATGCTGAAATTTATTAAACATAATATGGAATCAATAATTGGAATAGAAATATATCCTATTATTTCCCTAGTTCTATTTTTCTCTTTTTTTGTAGGATTACTTATATGGGTAGCACGAACAAAAAAAGAGTATATTAATCATTTAGAAAACCTTCCTTTGGAAGATTAAGCAAACAGTATAAAACAATAAAATATTACTTATGACAACTAATGATGAAAAAACGAAATTAATAGCAGGTCTTGATGATAATGCTTTAGATCATGATTATGATGGAATAATTGAGTTAGACAATGCACTGCCACCATGGTGGTTGTATCTGTTTTATGGTACTATAATTTTCGCCATTTTTTATGCCATAAATTTTTTTGGAATGGGTGCTTATAAACAACAAGATGAGTTGAATGAACAATATGCTATTGCCCAAAAATCAATCGAAAAATACAAAAAGGAACATGGAAGTTCTGTAGATGAAAACTCTGTAGTATTAATTACTGATGCACAGAAAATTGCTGATGGAAAAGTGATTTATGAAAAAAATTGTGTTGCTTGTCATGCTCCAAATGGAGGAGGAGGAGTAGGGCCTAACTTTACTGATAATTATTGGATACATGGAAATTCTATAAATGATGTATTTAAAACTATTAAATATGGTGTTCCTGAAAAAGGAATGATACCATGGGAATCACAACTTAATCCTGAGCAAATTCAAAATGTATCGAGTTTTATCTTAACAGAATTTAAAAATAAAAATGTGGAGGGAGGTAAAGAACCTCAAGGGGATAAAATTGAATAGTAAAAAATTCAGATTATAGTTAGTGAGAGTGAATTAGAAATTGTATTATGATAGAGCAAGGTATAAATAAAGATGATGATTCATTTAGAGATATAATATCTACAGTTGATGAAGATGGAAGAAGAAAATGGGTGTTCCCAAAAAAGCCTAAAGGAAAATTAACGAATTACAGAAACTATTTAAGTTATTTTTTATTGGCAATCTTATTCTTAAATCCTTGGATTAAAATTGATGGAGAACCAATCCTGATGTTTAACATCCTTACCCGAAAATTTGTATTGTTAGGGCAAGTTTTTTGGCCACAAGATTTTTATTTGTTTGCTCTAATAATGATAACTTTAGTTATATTTATTGTGCTTTTTACCACCATTTATGGACGTGTTTTTTGTGGTTGGATTTGTCCGCAAACTATATTTATGGAACACGTTTTTCGTAAAATTGAGTATATGATAGATGGAGATTATAAACATCAAATTCAATTAAAAAAACAACCATGGAATTTAGAGAAAATCACAAAAAGGGGAGCTAAGTATAGTATTTTCTACTTAATTTCTTTACTTATTTCTCATACATTTTTAGCCTATATAATTGGTTCAGACGAGCTAATTAAAATACAAAAATCACCTGTTCAAGAACACTTGGTTGGATTTATTTCAATAATTATATTTAGCTGGGTTTTCTTTTTTGTGTTTGCATGGTTCAGAGAACAAGTTTGTTTAATTGTTTGTCCTTACGGAAGATTACAAGGGGTGATGTTGGATAGAAACTCTTTAGTTGTAGCTTATGATTATATTAGAGGAGAAAGTAGAGCTAAATATAAAAAAAACGAAGATAGGAAAAAAGAGAACAAAGGCGATTGTATCGATTGTAATCAATGTGTAGATGTTTGTCCAACAGGAATTGATATTCGACATGGCACTCAATTAGAATGTATCAATTGTACAGCGTGTATCGATGCTTGCGATTTTATGATGGAAAAGACCAACCAACCAAAGGGCTTAATTCGTATAGATTCCGAGAATGCAATTGCCGAAAGTAAACCCAACAAATTTTCAACTCGTTCAAAAGCTTATACAGCTGTTTTGCTATTATTGGTGATGTTAATTGTTTATTTATTTACACTAAGAGGAAGCATGGAAGCGACTATTTTACGTACTCCAGGCACACTTTTTCAAGAACAAGAAAATGGAATGATTAGTAATTTATACAATGTGAAAGCGGTAAATAAATCCAATAAAGAATTAAAACTTACTTTTGAAGTCATGAATTTGGGTGGAACAATAAAAATGGTAGGTTCAGACACACTCTTTTTACCAAAAGGAGAAAGTAGGCAGCAGGCTTTCTTTGTGAATATTTCAAAAGATAAGTTGTTTGCTCGAAGTACAAAAATTAAAATTGGTATTTTTAGTGATGGTGTATTGTTGCACGAAAATAAAACAACTTTTTCAGGACCAGAAGAATGAAATTATTGTGTGAATTACATTCAACTTCTAACTTTTAATTTCTAAACGATAAACTTAATGAAACTAAACTGGGGAACAGGCATAGCAATATTTATTGGGCTGTTTATCATAACTATGGTAGGTATGGTTTTTAAGGCAGGACAACAAAGTCACGAGTTAGTTACAACCGATTATTATGCAAAAGAGCTCGATTTTCAACATTTATTAGAAAAAGAAAAATTAACTTTTGCTACTTTTAAACAACCTATTTTGGCAAAATTTGTTGATGAACAGTTTCAGCTTATTTTTCCTGAAGAAGTTGGAGAGCAACCTATCTCTGGAAGCATTTATTTTTTTAAGGCATCTAGCGAAAAGGAAGATCAAACCATTTTAATTAATACAAAAAATAGAACACAATTTTTTAATGTCAAAGATTTCTCCAAAGGAAAATATACCTTGAAAATTGATTGGAAAGTTGCTGAAAATGAGTATTACAGCGAAATTGAAGTAGTTTTCCCATAAGCCTTTACACATGGAAAATTATTCGATAGCTTTTTTTATAGGATTGCTCGGAAGTTTACACTGTGTAGGAATGTGTGGACCAATAGCTTTTGCGTTGCCTCTTAAAAGTGCCACCAACGCATATAAAATACTTGGAGCACTCATCTATAATTTTGGCAGAATTGTTACTTATGCTTCATTGGGCTTGGTATTTGGTTTTTTTGGACAAGGAATTAAAGTAGCCTCATCGCAACAATTTTTATCTATTGGAGTAGGGCTAATCCTTATTTTGAGTGTTTTTTTACCATACCAATGGTTGAGTAACATTCATCCAACAGGCATCATTACCTCATACATTGGAAAAATTAAACAACAATTGGGGCTACTTTTTCAATCTTCGAAACCATCCAATTTATTTTTGATAGGATTATTAAATGGGTTTTTACCGTGCGGATTAGTTTATGTAGCGATAGGCGGTTCAATAGCATCAGGAAATTTAATCAATGGAGCATTGTTTATGTTTTTTTTTGGATTAGGAACGCTGCCTTTGATGTTTTTAGCTGTTCAGTTGGCTAATTTTATAAGTGTTGCCTTTCGAAATAAAATCAGAAAATTCTTTCCAATTTTAATTATCATTATTGGCGTGCTGTTTATCCTCAGAGGCTTGAATTTAAACATTCCCTATATTAGCCCAAAAATTAATGTAGAACGTCCTTTTGTTCAGGATTGTTAAAGATATAAAACATTAATAATAAGCTAAAACTGCCATTATTTAAATAGAATTACTACATTTGGGATGAAAATATAATGCAGATAAACGTACTAGTACGTTTATCTGGTTGTTGGCAAACATAAACCATTTATAAACTAACAGCTACCGTTTATATATTGTACATAAATTAAGATGTAATTATTTATCTTCATCATAATATAATTAATAAAACTCCATTATCATGAAAAACCCTTCTAGCCTCTTAACAATTATCATAATATTTATCTTCTCAACAAATATTGTTGGACAATCTTTTGAAAGAACCTATAAAGCAGATAGTTTAATATTTCCTTGTCATGTTTCAAATCATAGTTATGGTGTAAATGTCAAAAAAGTATCTAACGGATTTGTTTTCCTCTCAAATGAGACTAATGGTTCTACAACCAACTGTACCTCTACTGGAACAATTGCATATAAACTGACTAGAATAAACAATATTGGAGATACTATCTATACCAAATTATTTCTGGAACCATCATATTTAATAGATAATATAGGTAGTTTTACTCCTTCAGAATTTTCAATTGCACTCGATGGCTCCATCTATGTAACTGGTGAAGTACAAGAGGATTTTAATGGAACAATTAAAATGTTTGTTAATAAGCATAACATAACTGGCGATTTTATTTGGAGTAAATACTTTTCTTATAATTATATCGCAAGTGGTAATACAATTTTCATTGACTCAAATTCCATTTATATTGGAGGTGTGACAGCTCAAGCATTTGGACAAAACGAAAGCCCATTATTAATTAAAATTGATACTACTGGTAATTTAATTTGGGATTATATTTTTCCAAACAGTGCCTTTTCAGAATTCAACAAAATTCTCAAGGTAAACAATACTTTTTATTCTATAGGAAGGATAATGCCAACAACAACGACAAACAATAAATATAAAATATTTATCTCAAAGTTTGATTCTTCAGGTAATATAAGCACTCCCTATTTTTTTGGAGACTCCACCTACACCTATCGAAATATTGATGCTATAGAAACCAATCAAAATCAAATTGTTGTTTCTAGTTCAGAAGCACTTAGTAACAAAAACTTAGTTTTAAAAATAGATACTTCATTAAACGTTGTTAATCAATTTTATATACAAGGTATTTCTAATCAGAATATTTATGTAAATAATTCAATAATTCAATTAACAGATAGTAATTATATACTTTCAGGTCACAAGGAATATCCTGCCTTATCTTATTTCTCTAGTTTATATATCCAAAAATTAAATCAAATTGGTCAAATTTATTGGGAACGAGAATATTCAGGGGTTTCTAGTGATTGTATTTCTTTAGATTCTAATAACTTAATTTTGGTAGGTAATAGACTTGTATCTAATGCTTCTAACAGTTCTTTAAATAGCAATACATTATTAATTAAAACTGATAGCACTGGACTAACAGACTTATGTATACCTAAATTTTATGCAAATTATTCTCCAAACAATATTAGTGATTCTTTACCCTTAGGAATTAAAGTTTTATTAATAAATAACAGTTATGGTTTGGGTCCTTTTTCTTGGTATTTAAGCGACACACTATTCTCCAATAATTTTAATGATTATTTTTATGCCAATGATACTGGTTGGGTTAAAATTGAGCTTATTGCTTGTAACGATACTTTTGTTGATTCAATCTACATTTATAATCCTTCAGTTTCAATTAATGAATTTAATAACAGAAAAAAAATTAACCTTTACCCAAACCCCTCATCTAATACCATTACAATTGATATTAAAGAAGATATTAGTTCTATTACCATCATAAGTATAACTGGTAAACTCATAAAAACTGTTGATAAAAGCAACAACACTATAAATGTAACCGATTTACCAAAAGGCATTTATTTTGTCAAGTTAATTGTTGATGGAGTCGTAAATGTGGAAAAATTCATAAAAAATTAAAACGGTTTGCCAACATCATCTATATTTCATATTGTTTTAATAATCTTAATCTAAACTAAAGTTTAAAACAAAACGAAAACATAGAATGGGGGTTAGCAGTTATTGAAAGAAGTAAAATGAAAGAACAGATCTCAGTATATATAGTGTTATTTCTTGGAATTTTTTCGACTGGAAATATTTTTGAATAACCTCCCCCCAACTGTCCTTTGTCTGAAGGGAGGCAAAAAGATAGCGAATAAGGACTATTTCCTACAATAATTTAAAATAATTCTTACTTTTGGTTGTTTTAGTTAGTCTTTATTCGCAAACACGCTAGCTTGGCTTCAGACTAAAGACAGTGAGGAATTCTTTATCCATATGTTATAGCTAATTATTAAATATGAGAGTATTTTTATTTTTTATATTATTTAGTTTGATGACTTTTGAACTTAAAGCTCAATGGATCCAAATGAATGAAGCATTTGGGGGGAACTCTGTAGGAACAATTAAAACAGTAGGCAGTACAATTTTTGCAGGAACATTTGACTTTGGACTAAACAGTAAAGTATATAAATCTACTGACAATGGGCTAAATTGGACTATATCTAATTCAGGTTTGGGAAGTGCACTCGTTCATACTTTTGCAACGATTGGCTCGATAATTTTTGCAGCAACCTACTCTGAAGGTGTTTTTAAATCTGTAGATAATGGAACTACTTGGACAAATGTGCTCAGTAATATTCCAAATGTCAACTACTACTCTTTAGGCACAAAAGATTCTGTTATTATTGTCGGAACTGATTATGGTGCTCTATATCAATCTACCGATTTAGGTATAAATTGGATAAATGTTGTAGCTACAACTCCAACTAATTACTATTATAATATAAGATCCAACTCGACACATTTTTTTGCTGCGAGTAGCGATGGTCCATTCATCTCTACTGATAACGGATTGAATTGGAATCTTGTTGATTCAGGTTTGACGATTTCAAGTATTGAAGAATTTTTAATACAACCTTCATATGTCTTTTCAACTGATAATTTTAGAGTATATAGAACTTCTAATAATGGAACTTATTGGGAGACTGTGACAAATAATTTATCAATCAATTCATTTAAAAGATCTTTTGGTTTTAGTGGGTCTAATCAATTAATAGGAACCTCAGACGGGGTATTTGTTACTCCTAATAATGGACAAAATTGGATTGCTGCTAATTCCGGTTTAGGTAATAATGATGTCAATGAGTTTGACACTTTATCATCTTATATTTTTGCTGCAACAAATATTGGAATATTTAGAATTGACACTTCTCAAATCAACACAATTGCAATAGGTATCAATGAAATTAATGAAGTTAAGATACTTAATGTATATCCAAATCCAAGTCATGGGAAGATAAAGATTGAGATAGAATCAAAATTTATAAACGACAACTATAAGTTGCAAATATTCAATACGTTTGGACAAACTGTTCTCTTTGAAAATTTAAATAATCAGGGAAGTATAGATTTAAGTCATTTCCCTAAAGGAATTTATTTTTTAGAAGTTAAAAACCTAAATATTTCATTACATAGAAAAATAATTATTGAATAAACTGGTTACAATAAGCTGTAATATTGCATTTTGGTTGCGAGCAGTTTAATTTTTTTGACAGTTTTGTAAGTTAGTGCCATTCATTTTGTAGGTGGCGTGCTGTTTATTCCCCCCATCTCCTCTAAGTATAACTAAACCTCTGTTTCAAGCATTCGCTTGGAACACTATGTAAAAAAAACATTACAATTTAAATAGATATGGTTACATTTTGGGATAATATAGTGTATAGTGAGAATAAAAATACTAGTATTTTTATTCGGTTATTAGCTTTTATAATAAAAAACTAAAAACTATTTTACTTTTAAGTAAAATATATTACATTTGCAAACTCTTAGATAAATATGAAGTATAAATTAGTGAGAATATCTAAATTTAGCGGAAATGAAGCTTCTATATACACATTGCTTACTGAAAATGAGCAAGGAGAATTTCAAGAATCTTTATTTGATATTTTTATTAACGAGAATAAAACTTTATTTTTAAGTGAAATAAAAAACATATTTTCACGTTTAAAGACCATAGGAAATGACACAGGTGCAAGAGAAAGTTTTTTCAGAACTAATGAAGGAGTTCCTGGAGATGGCGTTTGAGCATTATGTGACTCCCCAAACAATAAATTAAGACTCTATTGCATTAGATATGGAACAGAACTCATTATTATCGGAGGAGGGGGACCAAAAAATGTTCGAGCATTACAAGACGATAAAAAACTAGAAAAAGAAAATTATTTTTTAAGATGGCTTTCAAGTAAAATAACAGAATGCAGACAAAATGGAGATTTATCATTTTC